>Ga0351841_1050_pt1 | contig 17378 bp, 16 predicted proteins | sample BONcelHFGM3001E6_FD_206884 | JGI IMG/M metagenome (GOLD analysis project Ga0351841, IMG submission 206884) | Enriched cells from coal bed in the Powder River Basin, Montana, United States - BONCAT cells FGM rep1 HSBNCT.FGM.300.1.E6 ...
GGGGCTCCGGTACCGTTTCAGCGCAACCGCCGGACACCGATCTTAGTTATCCACAGGCTGCGGGGTGTGCGGTATGATAGTTGCGCCGAGGGGCCTTTTGCCACAGACTGGCAGGAGCGAATCGGTGTGAGGGGGCGGGCGTGGACAGGAAGAACCTAGACCAGATTATCACGGAGTCCTTGGCCATCGAGGCCGAGGACGCGAAGGAAGCCGGTAAGCTGGGCTACATGGCGCGCGCCTTGGTTCAGGCCACCATGCCCCACAAGGCGACCACGGAAAAGCAGTTTATCCGTCGCAACGGAACCTTTGAGCTTTCCATCACGGCCCTCAGCCGTGACGGTCTACCCTTTGGGTCTATCCCCCGCCTCCTGCTCTCCTGGATGACCACGGAAGCCGTTTACACCCGCTCGCCGGTGCTGGAATTAGGCCCTACCCTTTCGGCCTTCATGGCTGAGCTTGGGTTGGGGCGACGGGGCGGAACAAGAGGCGATATAACCCGGTTCCGCAACCAGGCCACGCGGTTGTTTAGCTCGGCAATTTATTGCCGCTATACGGAAAAGGATCGCGATCAGGGCAAGGGTTTCAATCTCGTCAATAACTTTAATTTATGGTGGACGCCAAAGAAGCCGGATCAGTACCCGCTTTGGAAGTCTTCTGTTACCCTGGGAACCGACTTTTTCAACGAGATTATTGAGCGGCCGGTACCGGTCGATATGCTGGCCTTAAGGGCGCTCAAGCGGTCGCCCATGGCGCTTGATATTTATTTTTGGCTTACCTACCGCATGTCGTACTTGAGTAAAGATACGGTCATCCCGTGGCCTCTTCTGCAAATGCAATTTGGGGCCGATTATGGTGAGGGTGCGGAGGGGTTAAGGAACTTCAGAAAAAAATTTTTGGCGCGCTTGGCGGATGTAAAAATCATCTATGAGAAGGTCAAAGTTTTCCCTGTCGAAAAGGGCCTTCTTTTAAAACCAAGTCCGCCTCATGTGGCTAAGCGTCCGGTGCCAATGTTGCCGGGCAGTCGAAAAGGTGTGAAGGGTGGCGGCTGCGAAGCCGCAATTGCCGCGCTCCTGCCAAGCTCTGATATTTCACTTGGCCTTGAAACCTTCGAGAAAGCCAAAAAGGTTGCCCCGCGCTTGGATGTTTACGCCCTTGAAGGCGAATGGCGGATGTGGATCGCCAGAACGGGCAAGATGCCGGATAATCCTGATGGGGCCTTTATTGGCTTCTGCCGCATGAAATACAAGCAGGGCGGTGGCAACTGATCGCGGCGGCCCCCTGCCCTACTTTCGGTCTTTCGTGCTTTCTACCTAATCCCGCGCTTTTCCTCCCAGGCCTCCAGGGCCTCGCGCAGCAGAGCGTTCAGCTTGAGGTTGGCCTCGGCCGCCCGTAGCCTGAACCGGCGGCGGAAATCCGGGTCAACCTTAAAATTAAGCGGCTCATTGGACGCTGAGGGGACGGCCGGCGCTTCCGGCTGCCTTCCTGTGGCGTCGGGAGCAACCCCTGCCCTGCCCTTGACGGCGACAAGCGAGGGGGAAAGATCAGCGGTTCTTTTCGCGGCCATGAAATCACCTTCTTTCTATCTTCTTTTCGTGCTTTCGTTCATTCGTTCTTTCACGAAAACCCATAGCTCGTCAACCTCGGCGGCGCTACGGCTGCGGGGGTCAACCTCCTGCACCGTGCGGCCGTCGATCATCGAGCCGGCATAGTCCACGCGGTCGTGAACGACGGCTTGGGATACAACGCCATGGGCGGATAGTGCGGCGATGGCCTGAACGGTCAACCGGCTGTTGGGCTTCGCCTGGGTGACGGCAAAGGCGAAAGGTCGGCCGGCCTTCACGGCCAGCTCGACGGTGCTGCCCACGGCCCGCAAGTCGTGAGGGCTGGGCCTGGTCGGGATCAGGACAAAATCAGCACGCGCGACGACGGCCTGAATAGACTCGGTGATCGCCGGCGGGGTGTCAATGAAGGCGTAGGTGTAGCCCGCCGCCCCAAGAGCCTTGAGCTTGGCGGGAAGCTCTTTAAGAGAGCCGAGGGGGGAGAAGTCCGGCTTCTGGTCGGCGCGGCCGTTCCACCAGGCGGCAAGAGACGCCTGGGGGTCGGTATCAAGCAGAACGCAAGGCCCGTCGCCGGCCTTTTCGGCGGCCACGGCAAGATGGGCGGTGAGGGTCGTTTTACCAACGCCCCCCTTTTGGCTCGCAAAAACAATAACTTTCATGGGCCGCCTTCTTGTTTTCGTGCTTTCGTTCTAACAAGATAGACCGAAAACGGTTTTTCTTTCCTTGGATCATATAAGATAGAAAAGCAGAAAGCACGATATTTATTTAGGAAGAGCGCCCGGGCCGAAGCCCGAGCGCGCGCCTTCCGGTCAGTATTCATCAGGCAAAAGGAACGTGGTCACGCTGCGGTCGGCCTCGGTGATGATCCAAAAGCAGTTATCGCCGAAGCCCTTGCAGGGCAGGGCGGGGTCTATCGGATAAGCGGAGAGAACGCGGCCCCCTTCGACAAGAGCCTGGTCATTCGTGGCGGCGTCTTCGGGACAAGTAACGCCCCAATCCCCGCGCGCATGGCGTGAAAGACAATCAAGCAATCGGGGACGGGGGACGGCATCGAGCGCGCCGCGCGTGGCGACAATCTGGCCGAGAGGGAAGGGCGTCGGGGTGGTCTTGGTGCTGGTGGTCATTGTCTGATTTCCTTTTCAGCTTGGGTTGCATGCATCACGTCGATGCAACCCTGCTGTCGGCGAGACCGGGGGTAGCAAGGGCAAGGGCGAGGGGCGGGGAGGGGGATCACCCGGCCTGCACAAGCCGAAGGCGCGGAAGGTCGGGGAAACCCCGTCCCTCGGGCGAAGCCTTTACCCTTGACCGCGCGAGGGGCAGAGCCCCTTAGCCCTTTGCGAAAGGGGGCGTTACCGCATGGCCGAGACTACAGGCTCGGGGAGCGCAGCGAGTAGCATCCGGCCCGCTGGCAGTGGGTTCGCCAACCTGGCAATAGGGAGAAGAGGGGGCTTTTCGTGCTTTCGTTCTTTAACGAAAAGCAGAAAGATGGGACGACAAAAGCCAGGGCTACAAGAAGAGGCTTGACATTGTTCGCTGTACGTATAACATATATCCAAGCAAGGGGCGCAGATGATTATAAGTTTCCGCGATAAACGGACACGGGCCTTTTTCGAGGGCGAGCGGGTGAAGGCGTTTCACAGCTTCGAGCGGCAAGCCATGTTGAGGCTCGACCGACTCCACGCTGCTGATCGTCTCATGGCCCTGAACACGCCGGGCAACCGGCTGGAAGGGCTCAAAGGGGATCGTAAGGGCCAATATAGCATTCGGGTCAACGATCAATGGCGGATATGCTTTGAATGGCCGGAAGGCTCCCCAGGACCGCTTAACGTGGAAATCGTGGATTATCATTAGGAGGTGAGACCCATGGCACGTCTTCTTATTCATCCAGGGGAACACCTGGACGACGAGCTGAAGGCGCTCGGCATGAGCGCCAACGAACTGGCCAAGGAATTGGGGGTGCCGACAAACCGGCTCACCGAGATAATCCGTGGCAAGCGTGGCATTTCAGGCGATACGGCCTTGCGGCTCGGCCGGTGGTTCGGCACGGGGCCGGATATCTGGATGAATTTGCAAAAGAACTACGAGCTTCGGCTTGCGGCGCAAGAAATCGGCGATGCACTCCAAAAAATACCTCAGCACAAGAGGAAGGCAACCGCGAGCACCGACCTTCACCCATAGCAAATCCATGGCCACGCAGAACGCCGAGGCCTCATTCGCCGCGCTAAAGGCAAAAACATTCAAAATATCGTACGGGGGTGCCAATGGCACGGAGCGACCTTCTCATTGCCTTAGTGAAAGCGGCCAACGCCGGCGATAAACGTGGGGTTCGAACGGCGACAGAAGCAATTATCGCTGAGGAGCACGCAAAACAACATAAGGTACTGGCGGATCGACTGACCAAAGTCAGCCAGACGAACGGGCACGGAACGTATGCCGTCGCTTCAGTTGCTGATCCATCAGGGCGTGGCCGCGATTTCATCTCTGAAATCATGCCACGCCGCAGGCTTGAGGATATAATCCTTCCAGATACTAGCAAGCAAGGTGTGGAACAGCTAATAGAAGAGCAACAACGCGCCGATCTTTTACGAGCCAATGGGCTGGAGCCGCGGCACAGGATATTATTGGTCGGTCCCCCAGGCACCGGCAAGACCACTCTTGCCGAAGCAATCGCCGAAGCGGTCGCAGTGCCTCTCTTTGTTGTTCGTTATGAATCAATGATAGGTAGCTATCTCGGTGAAACTGCGGCCCGCCTGAAACGGGTTTTTGACTATGCGCGCACTACATCTTGCGTCTTGTTTTTCGATGAGTTCGACGCGATTGGGAAGGAACGCGGGGACATTCACGAAACAGGCGAAATCAAGCGCGTCGTGACCTCGCTGCTGATGCAGGTAGATGAACTACCCAGCTACACAATCGTCGCGGCTGCAACAAACCATCCTGAGTTGCTTGATCGCGCCGCTTGGCGAAGGTTCCAATTACGACTAAGTTTACCTCTGCCCACACAAAAAGCTCTCACCGCTTACATTGATACCTTCGCGAAGCGCATGGACCAATCTCTTGGTCAGTCTTCGATTATAATTGCTAAGCGTCTCGGCCGGATCAGCTATGCTGATGCCGAGCAATTCTGCCTGGATATTCGTCGTCGCTATGTGCTGTCCAGCGCGAATAAAAGCCTAAAAACCATTGTGAATGAGCAGCTAGATATTTGGGGTGATCAGGCGTCTGGATCAAGTTTATCGGAAGAAGGGGGAATCGATGGCTAAGCGACCACTGCTGATCCTTCCTACTCCTGATCCTGTTGCTCCGCCGAAAGGCCACGGCGGGGGAGGAAATATTCAATTTCCATCAAAGCAACGGCAGGTTTCCAACTACGGCCCTGTTTTAACCAGGCTCCGCCAGACTTTGAGCCGATCCAGGGGGGCACTAGAACTGCGTGATGACCCCAGCAGCTTAGCTCCTGATAGGGTGATTGTGTTCGAGATCGCCGGCACAATTACCGACTTTTTCAAAGCTGTAGCTCGAGTTGATGGTCTGGAGTTCATGGCTGAATATGAAGCCGATTTTGCTCCAGATGAAAACTTCGCCATCAGGGACACGCGCAAGGGTAAAACTGGCGAATACAGGACTGATAAGGCCATCAGTGGGCGCTTTTATCTGGCAATGCCTGACGTTCAGGCATTCAATCAATTATTATCCTTATGGGACCGCTGGGTAAATGACCTGCCCCTGGAAACCGGCTTTGCTCCATTCGCACATCTATTTGCACAACTTCACGCCTTGCGTCCTTGGGGTCCACTTGACCGCATCCCTGAAGAGACGGTGCAATTTTGGCAGGAAGAAAGCGCTAGAGCCCCTGGTCGACCAGTGCGCACCGAAGTCGAACTATGGTTTCACCATAGCCCCGAACGTCAGCAGCGCAGTTCCCATGTTTTTGCCTCCTTAGTAACGGCAACAGGCGGATCAATTGTTCACGAAGTCATTATCCCAGAGATCGCCTATCACGGTGCCCTAATTGATATTCCGGCCGGAGAAATACCAAGCTTAATCGAACGCCAAGCCGTAAACTTGGTCTTAGCCGATGAAGTAATGTTTTTAAGACCGCAAAGCCTTTTGGTTAGCCGTGGTGAAGTAGAGCCAATAAAAGATGCTTCACTACAAGAGCAATCTGGTGAACCTTCCACCAAAAAGCCAATCGCCGCTCTCCTGGACGGGGTTCCGGTCCAGGGACATGCGCGCCTGATTAACCGCCTCATTCTTGATGACCCGGATGACCTTCAGAGTCGCGCTGTAGTCTCCAGGCGTGTTCACGGCACGGCCATGGCCTCTCTCATTTTGCACGGAGACCTAAACGCGCAGGAGGGGCCTCTTGATCGCCCGCTCTATGTTCGCCCTCTAATGTTGGCCCCGCAGAATGAAAGTGAACAGACAGACAGAGACCATCTGCTAATCGACACCATTCATCGCGCGGTTTTGAGAATTAAGGGAAGTGAAGGGGAAGAAGCCGTTGTCCCGACGGTTTTTCTGATAAACCTATCGATGGGAGATATGCGCCGTCCCTTCACGCGAATGATAAGCCCGTTGGCTCGGCTCATTGATTTTCTGTCGGAAGAATATGGCATCTTGTTCCTTGTGAGTGCAGGCAATATATTGACATCTCTTACTATTACCAATTTTTCGGACTGGTCAGCTTTCGAAAACGCATCGCCAGAAATACGTGAGAAAGCGGTGCTGACCGCCCTAAACGCAGCTAAGCATCAACGATCCATTCTGTCTCCGGCAGAGTCCCTAAACGCGCTTACAATTGGTGCACAGCACCACGACAACGTCGCCTCTCGAGGCAGCGCCGTATATGCAGTCGATCCCTTTGATGACCATCTTCTACCAAATGTTAGCTCTGGCCTTGGGCTTGGACATCGGCGCTCCATTAAGCCCGAAATATATTTCCCTGGTGGCCGTGAGTATGTCCGCATGAAAAGTTCCGGAAATGGCCTAGATATCAAAATTGGCGCTCCGCAACAGATATATGGATTGCGTGCGGCAGCCCCCGATCCGACTGGCCAAGGAAGACCAGATTATGTTTCTCTTAGCGATGGAACTAGCTCGGCAACAGCTCTTGCCACACGTGCTGCACACCGGATTTTTGATGCCATGATGGATAGAGATGGCGGTTCAATGCTCGCAGATATGGACCCGAGATTTTATGCTGTTGTTGTAAAGTCCTTGCTTGTTCATCGCGCCCGCTGGAATAATAACGCTGACTTACTAAAAGATATTTGCGGGCCAGAGAACAAAAGACAACATGTCGCGCGGTCAGAAAATGCATGCCGTTTTATCGGATTTGGAGCGCCCAATACCAACGAAGTAATGGAGTGCGCTCCGAATCGAGCGACCTTGGTAGGCTATGGCATGCTGCCTCCGGATAACGCCCATAGCTATCAGATACCATTGCCGGCTTGTTTGGAACGAGTGACAGAACCACGATCTTTGACCGTGACTATCGCGTGGTTCTCTCCAATCAAGCCAAGCCATCAGAGCTACCGTTGCGTAAAATTAGAAGCCTCACCACTATCTCCACCGCTGGAGGTGTTAGGGGTGGAGCGATTGAAACAACAACCAGCCGACGCCATGGTGATACGCGGTACGATTTTTCATGAGCATTTTACCGGCGACAGGGCCGTTCCGTTTATTGACGATGGTTATCTCCGCTTACGTGTTTGGTGTAAGGAGGACGCCGGAGGCGTCGAGGACGACGTCCGTTATGGTATTGCCATAACCATCGAAGCGAATTCCGTCATCCCCATTTATGACGAAATCGAGCAGCGCCTAAGAGTGACCCCCCGGCCAAGGCGTTAACCCAGTAAGTTACAAGCCGACACCCAGAGCGAGAGCTACAGATTTAGGGGGATGCAACTTTCATATATTAGTGTATGATAAAGGACGTTATCATTCACTAATTACAAAGGCCGGGGCAGGGGTTATGACACAGGCGCTTGCGGTTACAGGAACAGTTGAGGCGACCCTTCCGGCTCTCTTTGCCCCTGACGCCAGGACAGCCGAGCGGGTTGTCGAGTTCTTCACAGCGCGGATCAGAAACCCCAACACGCGCAAGGCCTACGCGCGCGCGGCCGGGGCCTTCGCCGCCTGGTGCGCCGATCATGGTCTAACTGAGCTGAGCCAGGTGCGGCCCGTGCAGGTGGCGGCCTACATCGAGGGCCTACAGGACAAAATCGCTCCGCCATCCGTGAAGCTCCAGCTCGCCGCGATCCGTATGCTCTTTGACTGGCTCGTGGTGGGCCAGGTCGTGCCGGTCAACCCAGCCAGCTCCGTCCGGGGGCCGGCGCATGTGGTCAAGAAGGGCAAGACGCCGGTGCTCTCCGCCGAAGAGGCCCGCGCGCTGCTGGATTCAGTTGATGCGGACTCTCCGGTGAGCCTGCGGGATCGCGCCTTGATCGGGCTCATGGTCTATACCTTCGCGCGCGTGGGGGCCGTCACGAAGATGCGGGTCGAGGACATCTATGTCCAGGGCCGCCGCACCTGGGTGCGTCTGCACGAAAAGGGTGGCAAGCGCCACGAGATGCCTTGCCACCACAATCTTGACGAATACCTACAAGCCTACATCGAGGCGGCGCATATTGGCGCGGACGCCAAGGGCTATCTCTTCCGCACGGCTCTCGGCCGCACAAAGCAGCTCTCCGAGCGCCCCATGAGCCAGGCGGACGTTTACCGCATGATCTGCCGACGCGCCAAGGATGCAGGTGTGCGCACCAGAATAGGCTGCCACAGCTTCCGGGCGACCGGAATCACGGAATACTTACGGAACGGCGGCAAGCTCGAAGTAGCCCAGCAGATGGCAAACCATGAATCCGCCCGCACGACCGGCCTTTATGATCGTCGCAACGATCAGGTATCGCTTGATGAGGTCGAGCGGATTGTGATTTGAAGGTTCACGCTCCGCTTCCTCGTACAGCTTTCGCACAACGCCTCTTACTTGGATATTCAGTTATAATTATTGTCATTTTTCTTCTTTTACTTTTACTTGTCACGATGTTATATAATTAGCGATGGTGGTTATGCTTGTAATAAATCGCGTTCATCAAAGGTTTATGCCTCCTTTTCACTAAAAAGGATTCTAACTTTGCTGGACCCCGTAACCATTGCTTTTTTAACAGGAGCAGCCACCGGTGTTGCTGACCATAGCATTAAAGGCCTAAAAAAGCTTCTAAACAGATTTTCCAATAATCGCAAACATGCCAAGCAGTTATCTCTTCCCGATCCTACTACCCAACCTCCTCCTGTAGTAAACGCAGTCCCTTTTACCGTAAGGCTCGGGGATAGCCCTCTTCTTGTTGTTAAAAGCATTACGCATGCCTGGCAATTGGATGTTTTGTTTACCCAAACTGGGTGTTCAATATTATACCTGCCATACGAGTGGTCTGATTCTATCATCCACCGTGTTGCCACAAATGATATTGATGTCGCTATTTATAATTATTATCGAACAGTCCAGTATTGCATGAATAATCCTTATTGCCAAATATTTATAGCTTGCGATAATATTGGTTTTTCCATGGGTGGAGACAATATTTATTTGCTCGCTAAAAACGGTTCAGAACCTTTCCTTTTTTCGCCCGATGACTTCAACAATGAAGTACGAGGATGCACATTAGCCTTGCCCATGAATAGCGACGTGGAAGAGTCTCTTTACCGGTTATTTAACACGTCTCGTGAGATTCTTGATCGCAACAATGTGAAGCTTGTAGACTTGTCTTCAAGCCCCAGCCTTGACATTTTTAGGTTAAATAGCGATGTACTACTAACGGCAGGCCAAAATGTTAGATTTCAGGCCATCTTCCGTGGTGGATTTAAAATAATACCCGCCAGTACGCTTTTGGATGACCGGTCACAATCTCAACTGAAGCTGCATTCGCGAAACTGTGTCATTATAAGCCCCAGGCTTAAGGATACTTTGGGTACAGCTAAAATAATGGCGCTGATTAACAACAGCAAACAAACTTTTTATAATCGTTGGCATTCAATAGAAGATAGTGCATCTCTTCTCAATACTTTGTGCGATCACTTTTTTAGCTTGTGTCAATCAAGAGATGAAGCTATTTTTGTGATCAAATCCATTCTCTTTGGCACGTACCGTTTCGGAGACCCTCCAGATGATTAATTACCATCACATAACGTCCTTTATTTGCATGGGAAATCTTAATTTCGATATTGTATTTGACGTCGACCGTCTCCCTAAAGAGCATGAAAAGCTAAGAGCAAATAAAACCATGATGGCTTGCGGCGGGGCTGCCGCCAACACTGCTTACTGGCTAGCCAAACTTGGCCATACGGTTAGCATGGTCGGATGTATCGGGAATGATGAACTCGGAATTTGTTGCGTTAACAATCTCACAGATGTTGGCGTCGATGTTAGCCACATTCAACTCTCGTCTGGCTTATCAACAGGAACCGCTGTAGTTTTCGCTAATTCAACCTCTAAACGAATGGTTACTAGCGGTGGAGCTAACACCAATCTCGACATTTCTTGTATTGATATGAGATGTTTCACTAAAGGTGTTCACCTGCATTTAGCAATGCGTGGTGACAACCGGTTGATACCCTTTCTGAAGGATGTCAAAGAGCGTGGTGCTTCAATATCTTATGATTTCAGTGGGTTACAATCAGAAAGCGTAGCTAGCTGCTGCGATATCGTATTTATGAATCTTGACGAGCTACGGCGTTGGACATCGCAATGGCCACCGAAAAAATGGTGGTCCTCTTTTTCTTCTGCTTGGCTAGTATTGACAAAAGGGGAAGAGGGAGCTGAAGTTTATTGTGAAAACGCCACCTATGCTATGTCTGCCAATATAGTTAAAGTAATTGATCGTACTGGCGGCGGTGATGGCTTTGATGCTGGCTTTTTATCAGGTATAAGTAGAGATGGTGATGTCAATATTGCTCTTACACATGGTTTGCGGCTAGCGGCAGAAATCGTTCAAGGGTATGGTGCCAGACCAAAAATATCAAGCTTAGCAATAGAAGAACTTTCGTCAAGGTAATCTGGTGGCACTATATGGCGTGGCCCATCGTTTTGGAGGTACTGTTATGACAGTCAGGAGATAAGACTATGCCTAGTGCTTATGGGACGAACTCGATGAACACCGGAATAGCTTTGGTCCCTGCTCGCGATGATATTTTACGGCTAATTATACTCCAAAAAAGGCTTCTTGACGTTGCGGAGCTTTCCCCTATTTTAAGCACAGAAGCTAACCTACCACACATAACAATTCTTCAGGGCAAAACGCCCAATCCCATTTGCTCTCCGTTTGAACTGGAAGAATTATTAAAAACAGCAATTAGCCGCGACCAGACAACTGGTTTATTTGTAACGATTAAAAGCTTACAATACGTTTCCCCCGGATGGTATTTCCTAACTATCCATCATAATCCCGTCATTCATGCTCTTCACAACAACGCATTCTCGTTATGCAAAAAGCGCCTTTTCGTTAACCAACATGATTTGACAAAAGATTTATCAGGATACACAGAAAGGCAAAAGAAAAATTATCTGCGTTATGGGTATCGTTTCATTGGCAAAGATTTCTCTCCCCATTTTACGCTAGGAAGGACCCCGAACAAAAAGCCCTTTCCCCAAGAAGCGCTGCTAGACAGTATCGCAAGTTCTATTATCAAAAATCGTCTACGAATAGACAAGTTGACTCTTTATGTAATGGGGGAAAATGGCAGCCACACATCACAGCTTTCATCAATAACCCTGCCAACTCCTTAGCTAACCCCTCCGCCTAAGACCGCCTAGCTTGCGCATGTTAACATCTCTAAAAAACAGCTTGCCGGACCTTGGTTGGGGGCGCGCCAGGAATTTATAAGGCTAACGCCTCTACAAGGCCCCTTGTGGACGACTCGTGCCCGGTTGTTGCAGAGTGCCCAGCGTAGGGCCTCAAGCATGGCGGGGTCAATCCTCGGGGGGGGCGGGGTGGCTTCTGGCTCTCCGAGGCCCTTCCCGCCCGGCCCCCGCCCTGGCCGGAGCGAGAGCCTGTTATCGTTCCCGCTCGTGCTGACGCTCTCGCTCGCGTTGTTGGGCAAGCTGCCTTATATGATTGTCGCCGTTGGCTTTGATCTTCTCGAAGTCGTCACGGTTCAAGGATCGGACGTCTTCGGCCGACAAATTGCGGCCAGCCTTGATGTCCCGCTGCATGTGATCGAGCGCCCTCTCACGCTGTTGTTCTTTGAGGAGCTGCCCATAGTGGGCCTTTTGGGCGGCGGGGTTGTTTCTTAGCTCGGCCCTCGTGGGCTGCTGATCCGGGGTCTTCTCAGGCATGGGCTCGGCGTCCACAAAATCCTTGAGGCTCTGAGCTTGGCCGCGCGGCTTGCCGGGGGTTCTTTCCTCGACCATGAGGCCCTGGGCGTGTTGGGCAGAAAGAACGATTTCTTCCTTTCGTTCCTTTAGTGGCTGCTCTTGCTGCTTCTCGGCGGCCGTCGCGGCCTTCTCCTGCCCCGGCTGACGGCTCAGTTCTTGATACTCCTTGCGCAGCCCGGCGGCTATTTTCATATGATCCTCGGCGCGCCGGCGGTGCAACAGGGCTTCATCCGTGTCCTTGCGGCCAACGATGATTTCGCTCTGCGCGGCGATGCGGTTGCTGGTGATCGCCATGTACTCGGCTTCTTCGATCCGCTTTTGAAGGTCAAGGCGCGCCTTGGCGGTCGGGTCGTCGGTTTTGGCCATCTGCCGGTTGATATTCTCCCGGTCGCGCAAGAAGGCCCCATACTCCGCCATAGCCGAGCGGGCCAGGCTGCCATAGGGGTCGCGGATGTCGTAATGGTCGGCAAGAGCCTGTCCATACCGATAGCCGGCATTCCTGGGCCAGCCCTCGCGGGCCTCGTCCATTTCACGCCTGGCCTCGGCAACGCGCCGAGCCAGCTCGCGCTTGTATTCGTCACGCTGCTGTTCCTGTCGGCGCATAATTTCGATTTGTTGGGCCTGCTGGTCTGCCTGCTCCTTGAACGCCTCTTGCCTGCGCTCCTCCTCCCGAGCTGAATCCTCTTGGCGCTGTTGCTCCTCGCGGGTGGACTGCTGACGCTGTTCGTCCTCCTTGAGGACGTCCGCCTTTCTGTTATCTTCGTCGGTGATGGCCTGCTGCTGGCGCTCCTGCTCCTTGGTGGCGACCTCCTGTCGCTGCTCGTCGGCCAGGCGAAGCGCGTCCTTTTCTTCTTCCCCTATTGCCCGCTGCTCCGGCATACCCTTCGTCTCCTCGCTTCCGCTCTGGCCTTCAAGCTGCATGGCCTGGGCCTGGGCGACGGTCGGCAAGCCGCCGGCATCGATGTCGGCCAAACGGTCGCGTATCTCCGCTGCTGTCAGGCCGGTGAGCTTCTTGCCCAGGGCGTGATAGCCTCCCTGCCGATCCACCACGACAAAAGACCGCTTATCGCCCCGCGTCAGGATCAGGCCCTCGGCTTCAAGGCGGGCCTTAATACTCGCCCCATCCGCGCTCGTGTTTACGCAGGCGTGGATTGTCTCGCGGATGGCCTTCAGGTCGGTTTTAAGGCGGCGGGACTGCTCGTATTCGGGCCGGGCCGCCGCCTGGGTCTTTTCGGAAGGGTCGCGCTCGTTCCGCACTTGCTGCAAGCCCATTTCCTTTTCCAGTTTCCGGCAGACCTCCTTGAGCTTGCGCTTGTAGAGGCCGGGGTCTATGGCGTGCATCGTATCCGCGTCGATGCGCGACCAGACCAGGTGCATGTGCTTGTGGCCGTCTTTGATATGAAAGGCTACCGCGCGGGGCTGCCCTCGAAAACCCAACTGCCGCTCGATGCGGTCGGCGACCTTCGCCCACTGCTCCGGGGTCAGCTCCTCCCCCTTGGGCGTCCGTGTCTGCACATGAAAAAACGGATTCTGGCACTGCGTACCTTCGGCCAGCATTTGGCCCATAGCGAAGGCGTCAAAGATATTATCAGAGGCAAAACCCCTCAACTCCGCAAGCTCGGCGCGTTCGTTGCCTTTGCTGTCGGCGGCCAGATAACGCGCCAGAAAAGGCCCGTCGTTGTGGGGATTACCCTTGGCGATCATGAACCTTGTACCCGAAGGCAACCAGGATTTGATTAGCGGCCTTCTTGATGGCAAGGCTTGCCGCTTTGAACTCGGCAGGCGGGACGACTAAACCCATGTTAAAGGCCCGCGCGATCTGATTCAGATTGCTGCCGGCCTTGTTCAATTCCGCGATGGCCTGGGCGGCCAGGCTCCTTTCAACGGTCGGGCTGCGCCGGGAGCGCGGGCCGGCCTCCCCAAGCGCACAGGCCCTAAGATAGGCGCTTGGACTTAGCCCGGCGGCGGATGCCCTTCTCTCAAGCTCGGCATGTTCTTCGGGGAGAAAGCGAACGGTGAGACGGTTGCCCCTCTGGCGCTCTTCGCTACGCGGGGAGGTGCGAATCTTCTTTGTCGCGTCCGGCATGAGCCAACCTCTGAAACAGCGTGGGGCGCTGTTCTTGGGGGATGCAACGGGGGGTTTTGACCCCCCTTGCCAAGTTGAGCAACCCTCACGCCGAAGGCGGGGGTTGCGCGGGACGGTCAGACCGTCCCCAACTTGCTGCTTCCGTTAACCACACAAATCTATGGTAGCTGATTCGCGCCTAGTTATCCACAGGAAAGAAAGGAAGAAAGCACGATCTGCGATTTTCGCGAACCCGCCGGCTTATGGGCCGTCATGCAGTCGGGCAATAGGGAAGGAGAAAGCCCGTCGGGTGGGCGGCGTGGCGGCTTCCGGGTTCCGGTTGTATTTTTGATGCGCCTGCCCTGGTGACCAGCTTTTTGCGGATCATTTTCAAACCAAAGGTGCATGGACATGAAACGATTGCTCAAGCTCCACGCGTGGCTGCTCTTCCTAATTTTCCTCGCTCCCGTCGCCGCCCTGGCCCAACAATACGGCTATGGTCAATTTCCCAACGCCTACACAGACCCCTGGTATGAGCATCGTTGGATTCAACATCTTATCTCGGCCTTAATGGGTGGTTTAGTCGGGGCCTTTTTCAGCGATAAGTTTCGCCAATATCGAAAATGGATTTTTATTGGCATTTCGATTTTAGCTCTTCTCGCCTTTATGTACATCAGCACGACGACCGGCAATATTGCTTTCTTCGTCGCCGGCGCTGTGTTCGCCTTCATCGCCCTGCGCGATCAAGTCACCAAGGCCCTCAAGAAAGCTCCCAAGCCTACCACCTTCGGCTCGGCGGAATGGGCCACCCTCGAACACCTCCAACAGAATGGCATGATCGGCGGGGCAGGCTTTTCCCTGGGGGCGTTCGAGGATCAGAAAGGCCAACGCCACGCGCTGCATTACACCGGCGACCGTCATTTGCTCACCGTCGCGCCCACCAGGTCGGGCAAGGGCGTGGCCTCGATCATCCCGAATGCCCTCACCTATGAAGGCTCATTGCTCTTGATCGACCCCAAGGGCGAAAACGCCCGGATCACGGCGGCCAGGCGCGGGGCCGGCGATGCGGCGCGCAACATCTCCGGCATGGGGCAGACGGTGCACGTCGTTGACCCGTGGGGCATCACCGAGCTTCCGCCCTCGCGTTTCAACCCCCTGGACTGGCTCGACCCTGCCGACGAAGACATTTCCGAAAACGCGATGATGCTGGCGGACTCCATCGTTACGCCGCGCGAGGGGACGCTTGAACCATTTTGGGATGAGGAGGCGAAAGCCCTTTTGATGGGCCTCCTGCTCTATGTGGCCCTCGATGAAAGAGAAAAGGAAGATCGCACACTTGGCCGGGTGCGCGATATTATCAGGATGGGGGAAATCAATTTTGAAAATATCCTGCTGCAAATGCAGGAGAACACGAATCCGATTGTTTCCAGCACGGCGGAGCGCACGCTCTCAAAAGACCCGAAGCTGCGGAGCAATGTCCGCGCTTCCCTGCAAGCCCATACGCATTTTCTTGACAGCCCGCGCATTCGCGCCAGCCTGGAGCGCTCCGATTTCAGATTCGAGGATCTGAAATCGTCTAAAATGACCGTGTACCTGGTGCTGCCCGCCGACCGGCTGGACACGTTCGGCCGCTGGCTGCGCCTCCTGGTGCAACAAGCCATCACGGTCAACGCGCGCAACATCGAAACCAGGCCCGAAAAACCGATCCTTTTCTTGCTGGATGAAATGGCCGCCCTGGGCCGGCTGACGATGGTTGAACAGGCTTATGGTCTTATGGCGGGCTTCGGGATGCAGCTTTGGGGGATCGTGCAAGACCTTTCCCAGCTTGATAAAATCTATGGCAAAGGCTGGGAAACCTTCATTGGCAATTCGGGCGTCGTGCAGTATTTCGGGAGCCGCGATCATAAAACGGCCGAGTATTTTTCAAAGCTCTGCGGCGTGACTACCATCCTAAAGTTTTCGTTTAGTCAAGCTGTCGCCCGCGCTTTTGGTTGGTCATCGTCATCCAGTAGCGGTGAAAAAGGCGGAAGCAGCTCGAGCGGCTCAAGTGGAAGCACCACTTATTCCGACAGCACAACGCTTGATGTGGCACAGCGACACCTGGCCTACCCCGATGAACTGATGGTTCTGCGCGACAACAAACAGCTTATCATGGTAGAAAATCTTAATCCCATACAGGGCAAAAAGGTGTTGTGGTACGAGGATCAAAACTTAAAAACTCTTGGCATAAGCTTCACATAAAAGCGCCGGGATCATCGCCGGCGCTGGAGCTAGTTTTTGTGGCACAACATTAGGTCTGGCGGCGGCGATGTCTGAACTGGAACACTTCAAAAAAAGCATCGATTTAAGGTCTTTTGCGGCCTCGCGTGGCTATGTTCGCGACAAGCGCGAAAGCTCGGAAAACTGCGCGGTAATGCGCGCGCCGAATGGCGACAAAATAGTTATCATCGTCGCCCAAAAATCCGGGGACTGGGTTTATTATTCTGTGCGGGATGATCGGGACAACGGAACGATCATTGATTTCCTGCAATGGCGCGGCGGCGGCTCTCTTGGTGAAGTGAGAAAAACCCTGCGGGCCTGGTCTGGCGGAAGCGTCAAACACGAGGATTTCGGCCCTCCCCTTCTGCCGGTGTCACGGGATCGGGGGGCCGTTCTGACAGCGTGGGGGCGCGCCACGCCGTGTGTGTCCCTGCCCTACCTGACGAGCCGGGGCCTTGGGCCGGAAGTTCTTGGCCTGCCGAATTTCCTTGATCGCGTCCGCGTGGATCAACGCGGCAACGCGCTTTTTCCGCATTTCGACGGCGCGGGCCTCTGTGGGTTTGAAATCAAGAACCAAGGATTCACTGCCTTCTCGCCAGGCGGAACGAAAGGGCTTTGGTTTAGCCTGACTGTTGGTGAGGTCAAAAGCCTTGTCATCACCGAAAGCGCAATAGACGCCCTGTCGTTTCATATACTGAACGGCATGGAGGGTGCACGGTACATGTCAACGGGCGGTGCACTCAATCCGCTGCAACCCGCCTTGCTGCGGGGCGCAATGGAAAAGCTGCCGCCCGGCGCTTTGGTGCTGCTGGCTTTTGATCGTGACAACGGCGGCGAAAAACTTGCCGACGCGGTGCGGGCCGTTGCTCCCTCTTCGGCCGAGTTGCGCCGAGTGCACCCGCCGGAGGGCATGGGGAAAGACTGGAACGACTATTTGAAGCTGACGCGAGGGTTGGCGCGTGCACCAGGCTCGACCGATGTTCCACGTCCGGGGTTCTAAGGGTGCACCCTCACAACCGCCGGACAATGGGGGAAAGGAAGCCTCCTGGGCTGCGCAGGCTGCCGCGTGGGTCGGTCAGGTTGATTTGGCTGCCACCACCCTACCCGGTGGGTTGAGATCGGC
>Ga0351841_1051_pt1 | contig 17281 bp, 18 predicted proteins | sample BONcelHFGM3001E6_FD_206884 | JGI IMG/M metagenome (GOLD analysis project Ga0351841, IMG submission 206884) | Enriched cells from coal bed in the Powder River Basin, Montana, United States - BONCAT cells FGM rep1 HSBNCT.FGM.300.1.E6 ...
TGTCATAAACGCTCATAGGAAAAGGATTGGGGTTCTGGAACACCATGCCCACGCGTTTGCGCAGCAAGTAAGTATCCATATTGCCATAGATATCTTCTCCGTCAAGCAATACATTTCCTGTGATTTTACAGCCCTCGACCAAATCGTTCATGCGGTTTAGCGTTTTGAGCATCGTGCTTTTGCCGCATCCGGACGGGCCGATAAATGCGGATATTTTTTTGGCAGGCAGCGAGATCGACACGTCTTTGAAGTGAGCCGTAAAACAAATTCAAGTTTTCTATTCTAAACTTTTCCATTTTTTACCCCAAATCTTTTTGCCACGAATGCAGACAGCGTATTGATACAAACCACGATGATCAGCAAAACCACGGCTGTTGCATAGGACTGATCGACATAGAGCCCCTCGCTGGCAAGTGCATACATATGGACGGACAGCGTCCTTGTTGAATCCAAGAGGCTGTTTGGAATTTTTGCGATCGACCCCGCCGTGAAAAGAAGCGCTGCCGTTTCGCCCACGATGCGCCCGATGCCAAGGATCACGCCCGCCATGATTCCGGGAACAGCTGACGGAAGCACGACTTTGAAAACAGTGCGCAAACGCCCCGCACCCAGGCCAAAACTGCCCTCCCGGTAAGAATCAGGCACGGCAATCAGCGCCTCTTCGGCCGTGCGCATAATAACCGGCAAGATCATGATGGAAAGCGTCATCGCGCCGGCAAGCAGCGACATCCCGAGCTTGAGCGCGATCACAAAAAACAGCATTCCGAAAAGACCGTAGATGATCGACGGAATACCCGCCAACGTTTCGGCAGTGATGCGGATAATCTTGACCAGCCGGTTGCCGCGCCGCGCATATTCGGCAAGATAAACGGCCGCAAAGATGCCAAGAGGCACGGCAATAATAAGAGAAAGCGCTGTCATCAGCAATGTATTGATCAAAGCAGGCATCAATGAGACGTTATCGGTATTGTATTCCCATTCGAAAAGTTCAGGGCTTATGTTGGGCAGCCCTTTTACCAGAATATATCCCACAACACCGAGCAGCATGAAAACCGTGAGGAAAGTACCAAAAAACACAAGAAACCTTGCGCCTGCAGCCCGTCTTTTTGCCGCTTTCATATCTTTGCCCTCCTTTTAAGAATGGAAAACAAAAGATTGATAATGAGAATAAAGACAAAGAGCACCACAGCCGTTGCAATCAGCGCCTCGCGGTGAAGATCGGCAGCGTAGCCCATTTCCATCACGATGTTGCTGGTCATCGTCCGTGCGCCTTCAAGCAAACCTTTCGGCATGCGCGGCTGATTCCCGACGACCATCATGACAGCCATGGCTTCGCCGATGGCACGGCCGACGCCAAGAATCACGCCGGCCGTGACGCCGGATTTCGCAGCAGGAAGCAATACGCGGAAAACGGCGCGTTCGTGCGTTGCGCCCAGCGCCAGCGCGCCTTCGTAATACCTGTGCGGAACGGCATTCAAAGCCGACTCGCTGACACTGATGATGGTCGGCAGTATCATGATGCCGAGCAATATGCATGCGGCGAGTATGCTTGAACCGCTGACGCCGAACATTTCGCGGATAAGCGGTACGATGACGATCATGCCGAAAAAACCGTAGACCACAGAAGGTATCCCGGCAAGCAGCGATACCGCAGGCTTTAAGAACTTAAGTATGCCGCGGGATGCGAACCTTGACATAAAAAGCGCTGTCAACAGCCCGATGGGCACGCCGATGATCAGAGCGCCGGCCGTGACATATATGCTGCCAAGTATCATCGGCAATATGCCGTAGATGTCGTTGCCAGGCCGCCAAGTCGTGCCGGTCAAAAAGTCGAGCACACCGATCTCCGCCATGCCCGGAACGCCGTTGGCAAACAAGAACACGCATATCAATAACACTGCCAACACGGAGACTAAGGCTGCTGCGATAAAAGCCGCTTTTGCGGCAGTTTCTTTGAAACTTCTTCTTTTTGCGTTTTCATCCCCGACAGAAGGACCGGTGGAAACCGGCCCTTCCGCCCTATATGGAGGAAAATGATTCAAACGTTGTTTTGGCATTATTTCGTTTCGCTCCAATGGGTTAATTCGCCCATATATATGGCCCTGACCTGATCCATCGTTAAGTTTTTGATGCCGTTGGTTTTGTGAACAATCACAGCGATGCCGTCAAGAGCAATCACGACGGGATTCAAACCCGCTTCTTTTTCGCTGTCTTTGAGCTCGCGCGATGCCATGCCGATGTCGCAAACACCTTCTATCGTATTGGTCATGCCTGCTGTGGATCCAAGATGATGGACTTCTATTTCCGCGTTGGGGTTGATAGCCTGATAAGCTTCGGCCAGCTTCTCCATAAGCGGCGCGACCGAGGTTGAGCCGGACACGACCACCTTACCCTTTACAGTACTGCCCGCAAAAGGCGCGCCTGATTCCGCAGATATATACTTGTTGTTTTCAACGATTGCCTGGCCCTCCGCGCTCATGATGAAGTCGATAAAAGCCTGTGCTGCTTCGCTGACGCCGTCTTTGACTGCGATGTTGAACGGGCGCGCCACTTTGTAGCTGCCGTTCTTGATGTTGTCAACGGTGGCGTCCACATCATCGATCTCAATAGCTCTGACCGTTTCGTTAAGGGCGCCCAATGAGACGTAGCCAATGGCATTTGGGTTGTTGGAGACTAAAGTCAATATTACGGACTGCCCGCTGCCGATTTCTGCGTCAACAGTTGTGTAATCGACTGTGTTGCCGTCTGCATCTTTCTGTTCGATACCAAGCAGCTCGATGAAAGCGCCGCGTGTGCCGCTGCCTTCCTCACGGGAAACGACCGTGATGGACGCGTCGGGCACCGTTGGCTCTTGTGGTGTGGACGCCTGTTCCTGCGTTTCCTGCTGGGCCGCAGGTTGCGTGGCCGCAGGTTCTGCCTGAGGCGTGCCGCCGCAGCCTGCCAGAGAAATGGCTGCCATGAGTATTGCCAGAATTATAACCGCTGATTTTTTCATTCTTTTTATCGCTCCTTAAATATTTTTTAAAATTGATACTATAAGCTTACATAAACAATGTTCGAAACATATACGGAAAACATCAAATCTTTGTAAAGTTGAGAATAAGCGTTATAAGGGCTGTTAGCCGAGGATACAATTGTTGATAAGCCGTTCTGAGAAAAGAGTTAAGAATGGCAAAATAAAAAACCGGGGTTTTCATACAAAGCGCCCGGCCATAGACTCTGATTAAAGCGGCATGATCCTCTTGCCAAATTCGTTGTTGATGATCTGTGCCATACTGTTGTAGATGGCAGAAGCTCCGCAGATTATCCCTATCCATCCGGCCACATGTTTAACATCAGTATTTCCTGTGAAGTCGCCGATGGCCAGCAGAATAAACAATAAAGTCAGAGTTAAAAAAACGAATTGTGTCGCATGGTTGTGCTTGAGTGTACCGATGAACATAAAGGCCGTGAACACGCCCCACAGAAGAAGATAGTAGCCTATGCTGGTCGCGTCCGTAGCGACGATGCCTTCAAACGGGTTGGTCCATATCAGCACCAACGACCACCAGAAAAAGCCGTATGCCGTGAAAGCGGTTGCACCAAAAGTATTTTTGTTTCTGAATTCCATGATGCCGGCAAATATTTGGGCAGTGCCGCCAAGGCAAAGCTCCATCGCGAGAATGACCCCTGATAAAGCGATGATGTTCGCGTTATGCAGATTCAGCAGCATGGTGGTCATGCCGAATCCCAAAAGGCCTAAAGGCGCGGGGTTGGCAAGCATGGTTTCTTTTTTATCCGTTGACATTTTGACGCTCCAAAATAAAATTTACTGCCGATAATGTAGCATGAATCGACAAAACTTGCAATGCGAAAGTTTAGGCGGTACGAAAAAATGGTGATAAAATTTTGCGCCAAAATTAAGGTTGAATAACACACAGTGATGTATTATAATAGCAAATGCACGAACCATCGTGGAGGTATGGCTCAGCCGGTTAGAGCGCTCGCTTCACATGCGAGAGGTCGCTGGTTCGAATCCAGCTATCTCCACCACACGCAAAAGCCGCCCTTTTTAGGGTGGCTTTTGTATTTATTGTAGCTGGATTCAAAAAGAAGCGGATTGAACATACTGCTTCTCTGTATTACACTGATAGCATCAAAAAAGCTATTCACAATACAGATATAATTAAGGCAGTCAAAAAGAATGAAAAAAGAGCTGATCGCGCCCTGCGGGATGAACTGCGGCGTCTGCATCGCTTATCTTGCGAAGAAACATGATCTTCATAAACAGGGCTTGCGGCGAACCTATTGCGAAGGCTGTCTTCCCCGCGGCAAAAATTGCCTGCACATGGCAGACAAGTGCGAAAAGCTAGGCAATGGGCTTGCGCGGTTTTGTTTTGAATGCACGGATTTTCCCTGCAAACGCTTAAAAGCGCTTGATAAGCGCTACCGCACCAAATACCATCTGAGCATGATAGAGAATTTAACGTACATAAACAAGCACGGTATCGGCAACTTCCTTGAGATAGAAAAAGAAAAATGGACGTGCAGCGTCTGCGGCGGCACGGTATGCTGCCACAACGGCCTTTGCCTTGGCTGCCAAATCGATAAACTGCGTCAAAACAGAAAATACCGCTGGGGCGAGGAGTAGACTATCACACTCAAGAAGCTAGAGATCCATGGCAGCCAGCTCACTGGCGGTGATGCCGACCTGGTTTATCACTTGCTTCCTGTCACTGCTTAAAGTATCGGCAACATCTGACATGCCTCTTATCGCTGTGTTCATTCCCAGATTCTTGGCAAACTGAGACCTGTCTTCGCCGGCTATGATCATTATCTTGCTTTTGCTGCACTTGATCTGCACTTGATGCCGTCCAATAGCGGGGAAATTGATGGTTTTGAATAGGCCTTTCCCGCTGAGTTCAGGGATGCCTGCTATGAAGGGCTTGTCTTTGATCAGATCAAACAGTTCTTCATGGTTGTAGGGCTTTGAAGCTTTGATTTTCCGAAACGATTTTATCACAACCTCCTGAAATCACATAGTCTATTACGCGTCTGCTCATTTTATTGATAACCCGCAGCCCAATGATGAAACCACTTTCTTGATTTTGAAGATGGCAACAGCACAAAAGGCAAAAATCAAAAAAAGGCACACTGTCCTTTATCCCCGCGCAGCCTTGGCGGTCAAAACAACGCCGTGCTCAAGTATTTCTCGCCCCTGTCGGGGAAAATGCAGACGATCACGCCTCTTTCTATCTGATCAGCCACGCGCAGCGCCGCGAGCATCGCAGCGCCGGATGACATGCCGCAGAAAATGCCTTCTTCGCGCACCACGCGACGGGACATAGCAAAAGCCTCTTCTGAGTCTATCATAATGGAGATATCGATCCTTGAGGGGTCATAGATTTCCGGCACGATGGCCTCGGTCATATTTTTTAATCCCTGAATATAGTGGCCGCGAACGGGCTGCGCTTCGACGATGCATATCGAGGGGCTCAGCTCCTTAAGCCGCTTTGCGGTGCCCATGAGCGTGCCTGATGTTCCAAGAGCCGAGACAAAATGTGTGATTCGCCCGTCCGTGTCGCGGATCATTTCTTCGGCTGTGGTCGAATAATGTGCCAGCTTGTTGTAGCGGTTGGTAAACTGGTCCGGCATAAAATACGCATCGGGATCATTTGCAACGAGTTCGCGCGCTTTGCGTATAGCGCCGTCGGTGCCTTCCTCCGCTGATGTGAGAATGACTTTCGCACCGAACGCCGTGATCATCTTCTGGCGCTCCACCGAGACCGCGCTGCTCATCACGATCTGTACATCATAGCCCTTCACAGCCCCGATCATGGCAAGCGCAATACCTGTATTGCCCGATGTGGGTTCGATGATCGTTTTGCCCTTACGCAGCGTTCCTTCCGATTCGGCCTGTTCGACCATCTTTAAAGCGATACGGTCTTTGATACTGCCCGTCGGGTTGGTGCCCTCATTCTTGGCGTAGATCTCCACGCCTTTTTGACCGTAAAGCCGGTTTATCCGCACCAGCGGTGTGTTGCCGATCGTGTCTAGTATGCTGGAATAAATGCGCATGGAGCCTCTCTCTTTCAAGTTTATTATAGCCACTCAGGGCGGGTATAAGGCGTGATCTCTATGCGCTTTTCATCGCATTCCGGGCAATACTTCGAAAAAACAAGAAGCGCTTCTTTTGTGCCGCTCACAAAGCAAATGGGGATGCCTGTAGCGGAAGAAAGGCCGCGCACCAGATGATAACTCTGCGCCAGTTCCCGGCCTGTTGTCTGTACGCCAAGATTGGTGTTGAGCACAAAGCCGTCGGTTTTGAGCCGCGCACTTTGCTGTATGCGCGCGATGCTTTGCATGATCGCATCTTTGCTGTCCTGATACGGGCGGCATGTGTTGAGCACGAATAAAACCTGCGTATCTGAACGTGACGTATCAAACTGAGGTTTTAAGCTGCCAAGTGCCGAAGCGCCGACAGGGTCGCCTCCGCAGTCAAAAACAGCATGGCAGCGTGAAAAAGCAGAAGACACGTCAGGCGGCAGCGCGGGCACATCCACTGCTGTATTGGCAAAGACGGGCGCGATAACACGTACGCCGCTGTGCTCAAGTAGAGCGCGGTGTTCAGAAGAGCGGAAATACGGATTGACGATATCAAGATCAACAAGAGTGACATCGCTGTGGGTGCGCGAAAGCGCCAACGCGGTGTTGATGGACAATTCGGTTTTGCCGCTTCCGTAATTGCCGAAATAGACTGTGATCCTTTTCATCTGTCCTCCCTTGTGCTCAGCTCGGCGGCGCGAATCTGTGCATGAGCGCTTCGGCGCATTTGATGCCGTCTGTCGCTGCGGAGACGATCCCGCCCGCATAGCCTGCGCCTTCGCCCGCAGGATAAAGGCCGCCAAGGGTTTCCGCCTGGAAGTCTTCCCGCCGCCGGATGCGCACCGGCGAGGACGTGCGCGTTTCCACACCTGTGAGCACCGCGTCTGCGTTGTCAAACCCTTTGAGTTTTTGGCCGAACGCCGCAAGGCCGCCTTTTATGGCATCGGCTATGAACGGGGGCAGACAACGGTTAAGATCGGCAGCCGCCGGATGCGGGCGGATACTCGGGCTGACTGAACCAAACCGTCCGGAGCCGCCAGAAAAACCGCCGACCGTCTGAACAGGGATGCCTGACTTCCCGCAAAGTGTAAATGCCGCGCGTTCGATATGTTGCGCGAAAGCCATGCCTCCAAGCGCGCCTTTAGGAAAATCCGCCGGAGCAACGCTGACGACCACCGCACTGTTTGAGTTCTCGCCGTCCCGCGCATAATAGCTCATCCCGTTGACTGCGATCCCTTCCGGCTGTGTGGAACTGTTGATCACCACACCGCCCGGACACATGCAGAACGTATACACGCTGCGTCCGCCGTGTTTTGCGGCGAGCCGGTATTCCGCCGCCCCCAGCATAGGGTGGCCATAGGCCGCGCCGTACTGCGTCTTGTCGATATATGCGCGCAGGTGCTCGATGCGCAGGCCGACAGCAAACGGCTTTGGCTCCATCGCGATACCAGCTTCCAAGAGCATTTCATACGTATCCCGGGCGCTGTGCCCGATGCAAAGAAGAGCAGCGCGCGTTTCCACAATGTGCACCGTGCCGTTTCTCATATATCTTATGCCGCACAGCGCCTGCCTGTCAGCCAATATACCGCAAAAACGGGAAGAAAACAATATTTCGCCGCCGAGCAATTCAATATGCGCCAACATGGCGCGCACAGCCTTGCGTATGTACTCTGTGCCCGTGTGCGGATGGGCGATACGCAGTATCTGCTCGGGCGCGCCGAAGTCCGCGAGTGTTTGCAGCACATGCTCGGCACGCGGGTCTTTGATACGGGAAGTGAGTTTACCGTCTGAAAAAGCGCCTGCGCCGCCTGCACCGAAACAGACGTTGCTCTCGCTGTCCGGTATGCCTGTACGCATTAGGTGCCCAACATCAGCTTCACGCTCCGCCATGTTTTTACCGCGTTCAAGAACCAGCGGCCTGTAGCCGTGCTTTGCCAGCGTTAAAGCCGCGAATAGCCCGCACGGGCCTGTGCCGATGACGACAGGGCGGCTTAATGCCATGCTGCCGTAGCGTATAGAAGGCTCGCAGTATTCCTGCGCCTTTCCAAAATCAATCTCAAGCGCTTGTTGTTGGGGCACATCAAAAAGATCGACAAGCGCTGTCATCACAAGCCGGATATTTTCTCTTCTCGCATCAATGGACTGCCGTTTGACGCGAAGCCTCTTGATCTGCTGCGCTCTGACCCCAAGTTTTGCTGCCGCAGCATGCTTGATCACGTCATCATCACTGTCAAGACGAACGCTGATGCCGTTTACGATGATGGACATAAAATCCTCCTTTGCAAAAAGAGGGCGGAAAAACCGCCCGTCCAGCATCATTATCATACCCCGGTTTTGGGGAAAGCCCGGATTGATATGCCGTTTACCCGGCTGGATTCTATTCCTGCCGCATCGCGCATTCTATAGGACTGCGATGTGTTCCTGGTTTTGCACATCGATCCCAAGATTTTGGCTGTTTGACTCAAAAAACGCATGTGGCATGTGATGCACGGCACTTTTAAGTCAACCCGCGTTTTGTCAGTAAAGCGTGACAGTGACCGTGCGCACGCTGGGCGAAAAATTCTCTGCTGTGAAGCCCGGCGGCAGCCGGAACTGAACATCAAGCGTATGCTGGCCTGCGCCCAAGCCCTCAAGGTCCACAAACGGGACGATGTCATCGCGGCTGAGTTCGGTCAGGCGCGAGATGCCGGCAAGCACCGTCACATCGACAAAACGCATTTCAAGGCGTACGTTTAAGCTGCCGGGAACATTTTTGGCAGTCAGCTCGACACGTTCGAACTCCAGCGTGTTCATGATCTCGCGTATATTGATGAAAACCTGCGCCTTCTCAGGCGTGATCACCCTGACGCCTTCCGGCAGCTGGTAATCAAGAAGCACAGCCACACTGGTGTTGGCGCCGCTGACGTTGTAGGGAACAAGATTGATCGAAGAGATGCCGGCAAGCACTGAAGGATCGCCCGCGATGTCGATCAGGTCTGGCGTGCTGGTGATATCAATGATTTCAAAACCGGGTGCAATATCTTCTTGCCCGAAGATAGAACCGCCCACATCGATAGGGACAGTTTTTCTGCGCAGGATATCAAGCTGTACGATTACAGACGGGAAAGACTCGGAAAATAGCGCCTTGTCAAGCGGATTGCCGTCGCTGTCAAGCAGCACTACCTCAATGCTTTTTTTATACCCTTCCGTCAGGCCGGACAAATCAAGATAGCATACAGCACTGGCCGCTTTCTCTACATCGACACGTGCGCCGGAGATGGTGATGACGCTGGGGGTAATCACGGGTTCGTCAGCGTAGTAGCCGGAAGGGACGCTGCCGGACACTTCAACGTTGACTGGCAACGGATGGTTCACAAAATCATCCACATAAAGCTGCATTGTAGAGGGAATGACCTCAAGCACTTTGCCGTAACTGGTTTCTGCCCTTACTCTCAGAGTAAAATAACCCGTGCTGTTTATTGTGGAAAGATCCGCATAGGCGCGTACAGTTTCATCATTTATGTATTTGAGCTCGCTCTGCTTAACCTCAAGCCGGATATCGACGCTGTCAAGGATCTCGGAAAGGCTAGCGGAAAGATCAAGCCCTTTGGCCTTTAAATCTCCTATGTTTTCATATCGCACAGTGATATCATTGACACGCCGCTCGCGCTCAGGATTGACTTCAGCCACCACATAGCTCCAGAGAATGACGGCAAACAGCAATGCCATGATTTTGAGAAGAAGATGGCCGCGCAGCAGATTCCAGATATATAACAGCGCCTTTTTCACGAATCGCCACGTCCTTTCCGTTTGATGCGAAGGCCCTTGTGCTTGGCTGTTTGCTTGATCATGTAAAGATCCTCAAGCAGGTCTTTGATGGCCTTGGAATCAAGATAGCGGATAAGTTTGCCGTCCTGCGCGACGGAAATCACGCCTGTTTCTTCAGAAATCACAAGTGTGATGCTGTCGGAGACTTCGGAAACACCGAGCGCAGCACGGTGGCGCGTGCCAAGATCCTGGCCGATTTGTTTATTGTCGCTCAAGGGCAGAAAACAGCCCGCGGCTTCAATGATATCGTCACGTATGATCAGTGCGCCGTCATGCAGCGGTGAATTGGTATAAAACAAATTTTCAATGAGCTCTGCGGATATTATGGCTCCGATGCGTGTGCCGCTTTCGATCACGTCTTTTAGCCCCGTTGTGCGCTCAAAAACGATCAGCGCGCCGACACGTTTTTTCGATAGATTGAGGATGGCTTTTAATATATTTTCTACATTTTCCTGTGCGTTGCCGGCCTGTGTGCCGATAAGCTCGATCCGCCCGCGCCCGAGCCGCGCCAAGGCCCGCCGCAGTTCGGGTTGGAACAGGATCACGATCACGAGAGCACCGGCGGTCAATACATAATTCAGCAGCCAGGTCGTTCCCACAAATCCGAGAAAATCCGTGACCCAAGCCACGAGCAAAATGATGCCGAGGCCTTTTAAGACCTGCATGGCGCGCGTCTTGGAAGTCAGCTTCAGCAGCCAATAAATAACGATCGCCAAAAGCAGGATGTCAATAAAGTCCGTCCACATAAAATCGGGTATGCTGTTTAATATGGCAGTGACTATCTGTTCCAAATCTCTAAAAGCACCCTTCGCATAGGAATCAAGAATCAAAGAAAGTACATATTCATCATATCACTTTTTCATCATTATAAACGATTATAAGTAAAAAATGAACTGCTATATGATAAGAATTTGTGAAATAATTGGCTGCGTCGATAAAAACAATGCCCGATAACCTGATGCTTCTGAGTAAAAGAACAATAACCGCCGGGCTTGAGGCACGCATCCGGCTGAGGTATAATCAACCTATGCATACAAGTTTATTGCAGCTGAAAAATGATGTTGAAAGCTGCCAAAACTGCCCTCTCTGGCAGACGCGCACGCATACCGTTTTTGGCGAAGGCAGCAAGACTGCCGTCGTGATGTTTGTCGGCGAAGGGCCGGGGCGTGATGAGGACGCGCTGGGGCGTCCTTTTGTCGGGCGTGCAGGGCAGCTGCTTGACAAGATGATCTTAAGCATAGGGTTCACGCGCAATGATGTCTATATAGCCAATGTGATCAAATGCAGGCCTCCGGGCAACCGTGACCCGCTGCCAGAAGAAGCGAAGGCGTGTATCGGCTTCTTGCGCGGCCAGGTCAAGATCATCAAGCCGCGTATCATCGTATGCCTCGGGCGCGTTTCTTCAGAATATATTTTGGGAAAGGATGTCAAGATCATGCGCGATCGCGGCGTTTGGCATGAAGTCAAAGGCTTTTCCATTATGCCGACTTACCACCCTGCCGCCCTATTGCGCAATGAACATTTGAAAAAAGATGCATACAAAGATCTGCTGGCGATAAAGGAGAGATATGAGCTTGTATACGGCAAACACAGCAGCCAGCCTTGAGCGCGTTTATGCACAAACGCTCGCAGCGGCAAAGGCGTTTGGCAAATCGGAGGCGGATATGGTTTACGGCGAGGGGCCATGCGATGCCAGCTTGATGCTGATAGGCGAAGCCCCCGGCGCCGAAGAAACAAAGCTGTTGCGCCCGTTTGTGGGGCGTGCAGGCAAGAATCTTAGTGCCTTCCTTGAAGCGCTTGGTTTGCGGCGCAGCGACATTTATATCACTAACGTTATAAAATTCCGGCCATACAAAATAAGCAGGAAAGGAACGCTATCCAACCGTCCGCCGGCGCGAGACGAAGTGTCAGCCATGCTGCCTTTCCTTGAGCGTGAGATAGAGGTGATTAAGCCGCGTATTGTGGTGACGCTCGGAAACGTGCCGCTCAAATGCCTGCTGGGCAAGCAGGCCGTGATCGGCGCATGCCATGCGAAACCGGAGTTGGCTTCTGCAGGAGCGCACGCGTTCACGCTTTTTCCGCTGTATCATCCTGCCAGCGTGATTTACAACAGAGCGCTGGAAGCCGTCTACGCACAGGATATTAAAGTGCTCAAGGACTACCTTCACACAAGATAACAAGTGTGGACGTAAATTTTTCGCACGCTGTCATCGTCAAAGCCCTGCTTGCTGCCTTGGTTCTTTTTTACCCAGTGGTAGAATACTTATCATGCTTTTTTGAACATACAGGGGACATCCTATGAACATCAATAAGACCATAGCTTTTTTTGCTTGTCTTTGTGCTAGCGGGCTGTAACGCCGGGATGACTGCGCAAAGCCCGGCGTATCCAATGAGCCCACCGGCCGCAAGCGTACCGGGCATGCCGCAGCAGGCTGCGCAAGATACTAAGGCGCCGCTTTTTGATTTTTGTTATATCAACGCAGAGAACGTGAGTATCCGCGCGCAGGCAGATAAGGACGCGGACGTATTGTAAAGACTGCCTCTTGGGCAAAAACTTGAAAAACTTGAAAGCCGGGGAGAGTGGATAAAAGTGAGATATGACGAAGTTGAAGGCTATATGAGCAGCGATTTACTCAGCGATACGCCGCTGATAATAAAACTGCCCAAACCTCGGGCGCTGATGGAACCAGCTATCGTTGTTAAAAAAGAGCAGCGCGTGCTCGAGCTCTGGGACGGCTCTGCGCTTGCCGCTGTATTCCCCGTCGGGCTCGGGATTTCTCCGAAAGGACATAAGCAGCTGGAGGGCGACGGACGTACGCCGGAGGGAGAGTACTACGTGTGCATGCGCAACAAAAACAGCAGGTATTATTTGTCTTTGGGCTTGTCATATCCGAATAAAAATGACGCCAAAGCGGCGCTTGAAGAAGGACGTATCGATCAAAGGACACACGACAAGATCGCAAAGGCCATAGACGGCAGGCAGCGGCCTTCATGGAGCACGCCGCTTGGCGGCGAGATCATGATACACGGCCACGGCGCCCACAGCGACTGGACTTTTGGGTGCGTGGCTGTGGACGATGAGGGGATGGACATTCTATGGGCTGCGTGCAAGGAGGGAACTCCGGTCACGATCCTTCCGTGATGTTCTCGCTGCGGCGTCTATGAGCCGCCTTTCAAGACAGGTGTTTATATGGCCAAAGAACTGCGTGCAGATATGAGCGCATCTTGCTAAAACCTGCGCGGCTGTTGCTGAAAAACATGAGACTTAAGTGCCAAAGTACGAACAAGCAAAAAGCGACAACAACAAGGCACAACTTAATGTTGACAAACACACTATTGTGGTATATTGTGTTGAAAAATTGCAGCCGGAGTCATGCGCGGAGGTTATTGTATGCGGCTTGGAAGAACATTGCTTTTTATATTGGGATCGCTGATTTTGCTTTCAGGCTGCACGTCGAAAGCAGATTATTTTGAGGCTGCGCCGACGCCCGAGCCAACCGTTTACGCGCAGCCGACGCCTGAGCCAACGTCCGAACCGACGCCCGACCCAACGCCCGACCCAACGCCCGAGCTGACACCCGAGCCGACGCCCGACCCTTATTTTTCGGAAGAAGAAGAGGTTATACAGGATGAAGAAAATGGCTATTGGCTGTATCGTTCCCCTGAGCTTTTTGTGGAAATCAACCGCAACACCGTAACAAAAAACAAGCGCCCCGTCACTTATTTTGCTGCGGAGATCCGTTTGAAGCAAGGCGAGATGGAGCGGGCCGGCTTTTCTAACCCTGCAAAGCCAGGCAGAAATCATGTTCCTTTATATAAAATCGCCGCCAATAATCAGGCTGTTGTTGCGGTGAACGGCGATTATCTGGATAGTGTGAAGGGTGACAAAAAGGGCATCATCATGCGTGACGGCACATTGTATGTGAATAAACAGGAGGCCGACACGCTCGCGTTTTACCCTGACGGCACCATTCGTGTCTTTGAACCAAATGAAACCACTTATGAGCAGCTTCTCGAAGACGGTGTGCGCAACACATTTTCCTTCGGCCCGACGCTGATCTATAACGGCGAGATCAAGCCCGACCTTTCAAAGCTTCGGCTGTCATCGCGCAAGCCACGCACGGCAGTCGGCATGATCGCGCCTTATCATTTTCTTCTTGTCGTTGTGGACGGCAGACAAAGCGGCTACAGCGTCGGGATGACATTTCCTGAGCTGGCTGAACTTTTCGCAAAGTACGGCTGCCAGACGGCCTATAATCTTGACGGCGGGGCGTCGGCGACTATGTCTTTCATGGGTAAAAATATCAGCCGCTACAGCGGTTCCCTGACCGGCCAGCGCACAGTGCCCGATGCGCTGATGTTTGGTTTTACGCACCTTCTTGACAAATAAATAAAAGACGTAAGCACCGGCAACGGAGGGATGTACAAACCTGCATGCATCAAATCCTTTTTTTGCGCCAGACAGCGGGAGACAGCAGTAAAAGAACGGGGTAGATTTCAAGTCGGCCTATCAGCATATTGAGCATCAACACAATTTTACTGAAAGGCGAAAATGTTTCATAATTGCCCACTGCTGAAACAACGCCCAGACCGGGGCCGATATTATTGATGCATGCGATAACAGCAGTTGCTGAGGTTTTCATATCAAAACCGTTTAAAGATATCAGCGCGATGGAAAAAGCCGTAATTCCGAAAAATACGACCATAAAGATACCTGTTCCGCCGATCACATTTTCCTGAACCGGAATTTTGTCAAGTTTGATAAGCTGCACAGCCTGAGGATGAAGAATTTTGAAGGCTTCGCGTTTTAAAGTTTTGAACATGATGATAAAACACGATACTTTGATACCTCCGCCGGTTGAGCCTGCGCATGCGTCGGTAAACATCAGGAAAAGCAGTATGAACTTACTGAAAGTCGGCCATTGGTCAAAATCCGCGGTGGTGTAGCCCGTGGTCGTCATCATAGACGCGACCTGAAAAGACGAATAACGAAAACTCTCTCCGATATTCTGATAGACAGAACCTAGAGTATTGAGCGCGATAACGGCCATTGAAACAATCAAAATGCACACATAGATGCGCAGCTCTTCATGCGCGAAAAAGCTTTTGAACTTTTTGGCGAGAAGCAGGAAAAAAGCGCTGAAGTTGATCCCGAACAGTATCATGAATACAGTGATGACAGCTTCGATGTAGACGCTGTTGTATGCCGATAGATGCATTCTTGATGGAAAAACCACCGGTTCCGGCTGTCCCGAAGGTATGGACGACGCTGTCAAAAAGCGGCATTCCGCCGAAAAGCAAAAAGATGATTTCCAGCAGCGAAATCCCGATGTAAATCTTATAGAGTATTTTAGCTGTATGCCGTGCTTTAGGCATAAGTTTTTCTGTCGTCGGCCCTGGGCTTTCGGCTCTCATAAGATGCAGTGGGTCGGCGCCTGACATGGGCAGGATGGCCATCACAAACATCAAAACGCCCATGCCGCCTATCCAATGTGAGAAGCTGCGCCAAAACAGCATGCTTTTATCTAAAGCCTCAATATTGGAAAGGATGCTTGCGCCCGTTGTGGTGAAACCGGACACAGATTCAAATATACTGTCGATGAAAGAGTAATCTTTTCCTTTAGGAATAATGACGCTGTCTTTTCGGACGATCGTTGTGATGAGTATGTTCTTTTTCAGCTGCATTTGCATGAGCGGAACGCCCAGATATTTTGTGGACGTATTGGTCTCGAATTCGACCACTTCGGCAGACTTGCCCATGATGCGGTAAAGCGTTTTGATATGGCTGCCTTTTGTGTTCTGCATGCCCCTAACATACCTGACGATGTGATTGGCCGCGATGTATTTCGGGCTGATCACACGGTCTATGCCGGCTTTTCTTACGACATCAGTATACTCAAGCCTGTTGATCTTGGTGATCACCTTGGGCACGTGTTTGTATGCGGCATACATCGACATGATGAGGTTTTCTTCATCGATATCCGTCAGAGCTACAAACGCGTCGGCATTGCTGATACATATATGATCAAAGCCTGAGGGATATACTCGCAAAGATCTTCGCACTTTCTTTTGTTCTTTTCGATGATCTTGACTTCGATACCGTAATCTGTGAGGATATTGCTCAGATAATAGGTAATCAGCCCGCCGCCCACTATGAAGACTGATTTGGCTTTTTTTCATGGTGCCCCAGGGCTTTATGGTATGCGCCTATGCTTTCATAGTCGCCTGCGACATGTATGTGATCGCCTTCTTTGATGACAAAATCGCCATTGGGAATGTAGATCTGCGCATCCCTGTATACGGCACAAATCAAAATATCTGAATTGTATTTTTCCTGTATGGAGGAAATTGACATGCCGGCAATCGGGCTTTCTTCATCCACCTTGAATTCAATGAGGTAGACCCGGTCGTCGGCGAAAATACCGATATTGATCGCTGAGGGAAAGCTGATAAGGTGAGAGATATCCATGGCTGTGGCAAGCTCGGGGTTGACGATCATGCTCAGCGCCATTTCATCTTTCATCAGCGCAAGCTGTTCGCTGTACTCTGGGTTTCTGATCCTAGCGATCGTCTTTTTGACGCCGATTTTCTTCCCCATCAGGCAGCATATCATGTTGACTTCATCAGACGATGTTGCGGCTATCAAAAGGTCTGCCTTCTTGGCCTGTGCTTTATTGAGCACCTTGATGCTTGCCCCGTTGCCCCGTATGGTGATGACATCGAGCGATTCAGTACAAGTGACCGCGGATTATTTAGATGGAAATCGCAACAAAGAAGATAAAAACTTAAAAGAACCTGCGCTTATAGAGTCACGGTAAGAGCCTTCGCGCGTATTCTTAAAACACCCCAATAAGGCCGCCTTATGCCGCAACTATCAATGGAAGAATGATAGAGAAACTGACCATAATAACATTGCTGATACTATGCATGATCATTGGAAAGTACATACTCTTGGTTTTCTCATAACAATCACCATAGAAAATTCCCAAAATGATGGAGAGAATGATTTGGAATGGATGATAACTCACAAAGAAAGGGGAAAAATATAAATTGACGTGTGCTAACCCGAAAATGGCTGCCGCAATGATATTTGCAGCACTTATTTTGCCCTTAAACGCTTTGCCTCTGATCATCACTGCCAGCATTGTGATGGCAAATGCTCTGAAGATGAGTTCTTCTGACGGGCCTGACAAAAAAAACTGGAAGCTCAAATGTCCAATGATATTGGTTGCAGTTAAAGGATAAGTAAAATGTTCGAAAGAGTTGGTTAAAATCATCAGTATATGCGTTGCCAAAGAGCCGATACCAAAAATAAGCGTGAACTTTATAACATATCTCTTGCCGATTTCTTTATCGCCCCAGCTAAAGCCAAATCGCAGTGGCATAAAGG
>Ga0351841_1053_pt1 | contig 17165 bp, 20 predicted proteins | sample BONcelHFGM3001E6_FD_206884 | JGI IMG/M metagenome (GOLD analysis project Ga0351841, IMG submission 206884) | Enriched cells from coal bed in the Powder River Basin, Montana, United States - BONCAT cells FGM rep1 HSBNCT.FGM.300.1.E6 ...
ACGAGACGGATCACCTGCTCACGATGGTATACCGTATCCCCCCAGGCCACTTCGTTTGCCTTGGACCGTTTGAGGTAGAAATGGATGTCGTGTTCCCACGAAAATCCCGTCCCTCCAAGGACCTGGATAGCGCTCGCCGCGACGTTCCGATAGGCCTCGGTGCAGTAGACTTTGGCGGTCGACGCAGCGAGGGCCGCTTCCTTGGCATCGGCATGGTCCTGTGCCCATGCCGCCCAGTACAGCAGCGAGCGGGCGCTTTCCACCTCCACATACATCTGGGCGCAGCGGTGTTTGATGGCTTGAAAGGAGCCGATGGGCTGATCGAACTGCACCCGGACTTTGGCATATTCAGCGGCAATCTCCATGGCCCGCTCGGCACCGCCCACGCACTCGGCAGCAAGACCCACCTGAGCCTTCTGGAGGGCGCTTTTCAGTGGTCCCCACCCCTGTTCCGGGATTCCCAAAATATGATCGGCGTCAATGCGGACATCTTTGAATTCCACTTCAGAAAGCTTCCGCGTCGCATCCATGGTGGGCAGGGTGGTGATGGTTACCCCCTTGGCCGGTAAATCGACAATAAAGAGGGTGATTCCCGCCGCCGGTTCCGTTCCCGGCTCCGTCCGGGCCGCACAGATGAGGAAGTCTGCACCCTCGGCATCAGGAACGGCTTCTTTTGTTCCATTCAGGATAAAGCCGTCGCCGCTATGCTTCGCCTCCATCTGGATGTAACCGAGATCGGCGCCGCTTTCCAACTCCGAGAGGGCCAGGGTGCCTTTCAGCCTTCCTTCCGCCACGCCTCCCAGATATTTCTGCTTCTGCGTCTCGCTACCTGCCTCGGTAATGGCCCCGGCGCCCAGGAGAACGGTGGAAAACAGAGGTCCCGGCGCCACCGTGCGTCCGAGCTCCTGTAGCACCAGTGCCATGTCCAGCATCCCCATGCCCAGTCCGCCGTATGACTCGGGGATAAGCAGGGCGCTCCAGCCCATTTCCACCATCTTTTGCCAGTCGCCGTCGCTAAAACCCTGTTCGTCATCGAAGATGGCACGAACGCGTGCCATGGGCAATTCGTTTTCACAAAAGCGTGTCGCCTGACGGACCATCTCCAGTTGATCTTCGTTCAATTTGATATTCATGAGGCGCCTCCTCTATTTCTGCCGCATACTGCGACTGACGTCTTTGGGTAGACCAAGACAGCGTTCGCCAATAATGTTTCTCTGAATCTCCGAGGTTCCCGCTTCAATCGTATTGCCCTTGGCGCGCAGGAAATTGTACTGCCAGAAGCCGTCATGGACAGCCCGGTCCGTTCCTCTCATGATCTGGCTCTTCGGTCCCAGCATCGTGAGGGCGGCATCGGTGATCCACTGGTTCGGCTCGCTCCACAGGAGCTTTCCGATGGAGCCCTCCGGGCCCGGAACACCACCTTGGAGCTGGTTCGACAGATTCCTGAGGCCATGGTACTTGAGGGCCATGATTTCGATGTAGGCCTGGCCGAGCTGTTGCCGGAAGATAGGGTTGTCGATCACGGCCTGGCCCGAACGCTTCGTCTCCTTCGTCATCCGGATCATCTTCATCAGGTTCGATTCAAAGCGGGCCGCCATGCGGGCATCGCCGGCAACCCGCTCGAACATCAGCGTCGTGATGGCGATCGTCCAACCCTGTCCTTCTTCGCCGACGCGCATTTCCACGGGGACCTTCACGTTGTCGAAGAAGACCTCGTTAAATTCTGCCTCCCCTGTCATTTGGGTCATGGGTCGGACTTCGACGCCCGGCGTCTTCATGTCCAGGAGCAGATAGCTCAACCCTTTGAACTTGGATACCGTCGGGTCCGTGCGGACCAAGATAATGCAGTAGTCCGCCATATGGGCGAAACTTGTCCAGGTCTTCTGCCCGTCGAGGATATAGTATCCATCTTTGCGGACTGCCCGGGTGGCGCAGTTGGCGAGATCGGAGCCCGCATTGGGTTCGCTGAAGGCCTGGCACCAGATGTGGGTGCCGTTGAAGATCTTGGGCAGGTATTCCTTCTTCTGCTCTTCCCGGCAACAGGTGTAGATGGTCGGTACGGCCATGCCCAACATGACGTTGCCGGGTTGCCGGATCTCGGAGCAGGCCTTGGCCAGGGCCTGCTGAACGATAATCTCTTCCATCAATGTTTTGCCCTGTCCCCCGTATTCTTCGGGGTAATGCATGGCGGCGTATCCGCCATCGGAGAGGCGCCGTTGAAACATCTTAAATGCCTTAATCCAATCTTCCGTCGTTTCGTAGTTGTGCAGGAGATCCGGGTTGTAGTTCGAGGGCAAATTCTTGTCCAGCCAGGAGATGAATCCTTGCCGAAAGGCCTCTTGTTCCGGTGTGAAGCGGTAATCCATATGCGGTCCTCCTTCTTTTTGGTAAACACTGTATTGGTTGACGATGTGAACACACTTCAGGGTGCGTGGCAGGTGAGAGAACGAATTGATTCCTGTCTTGCAAAATATAGGAAAAGCGTTCTTGGATGTCAATGAAAGAAAAACGATTCCATGAAAAACGATTCCATTGACACGACAAGGCGTTTCCCTTACATTAACCTTGTGGAAAGTGGTGTGGCCTATGACGCTCTTCCGCAGCCCGTGAATTTTGTTACAGCGATAATCCCCGAATGTCTGATCCGTTAACCAACGAAAGAAAGGAGGCATCTATGACTCAGGAAGAAGGAAAAGGATGGAACCCATACATCGCCGGTGCTCTGACCGGACTCTTGCTCATCTTCTCTGTTTGGTTTACAGGGAAATACGTGGGGGTTTCGACAACATTTGTCCGATCTGCGGGCTATATCGAGCAGGTCTTTGATGCCGATCGGGTATCTCAGATGGCCTACTTCAAGAAGGAGATGCCGAAAATCGACTGGCAGTTCCTCTTTGTCGTGGGCATCTTTGTTGGCGCCCTGGTGTCCTCGACGACATCCCGATCTTTCCGTTCGGAGGCTGTGCCTGCCCGCTGGGCGGGGCGTTTCGGGTCGTCCGTATCAAAACGCGCCGTCGCGGCCTTCATCGGAGGTACTATTGCCATGTTCGGAGCCCGTCTGGCCGATGGGTGACCGAGCGGACATGGACTGAGCGGGTCGCTTCAGTTAGCCGTCAGCGGTTATGTGTCTCTGGTCTGTTTCTTTGTCGGTGGGATGATCATGGCCCACCTCCTTTACCGGGGAGGGAATAAACCATGAACGAACTCATGTATGGTTTGATTACGGGTATTATTTTTGGATTCCTGCTCCAGAAAGGCCGCGTGATTCGTTACGATAAGCAAATCGGCGCCCTGCTGCTGAAGGATATGACCATTGTCAAGTTCATGGTTACCACGATCCTGGTGGCCATGGTGGGCGTTTATCTTCTTGTCGATCTGGGATTGGCCAAGCTCTCTTTGAAGGACACCATTCTTGGGGGCAATATTATCGGCGGGCTGATTTTCGGTCTCGGGTGGGGGCTCCTCGGATACTGTCCCGGAACCCAGATGGGTGCCCTCGGTGAGGGCAGATGGGACGCCCTTTGGGGGATTCTGGGCATGCTTTTCGGCGCCGCTCTCTTTGCCGAAGCCTATCCCCTTCTGAAAGCCACGGTTTTGACCTGGGGCAATTTCGGCAAAGTTACCCTTCCCAAGGTTCTGGGAATCAACCACTGGCCGGTCATCGTGGTCCTTGTCGTCTTGGGTGTGCTCTTGTTTCGGTGGTTTGAGAAGAAGGGACTATAAGGTGAAGGGAGACATCCTCAACTACCGCCATGCTCGGTTCGGGCACAACGAAGGATGAAAATCCCCCCCTGACCCCCCTTTAACAATGGGGGGAAACCTTTATCTTCCCCCTTTTCTAAAGGGGGATTGAGGGGGATTTTTATATAATCGTAACGAAATGATGATCCCCAATCAGCGGATTGACATGATGAAAAAAATTGCCGGCATCGTCTGCGCCTCGATGCTGATCTGTTTATACGGTCTTGAAGAAGCTCAAGGGCAACCGCTACAGGGATCATCTGTTGTGAAGGAGGCAACGAAGGGGCATGCAACGGCTAAGGCCATTGAAGAGCGGATAAGGGGGTTTAGCCTAAAGGAAGCCGGCAACGTCCGTCTTATCGTAAAGAGTGCCGTATCTCCAACACTGAAAATATCGAGTTATTCCACTGGTTCCGAAAAGATGATGTTCATCATAGGGTGCCTTGTCGCAACGGGTGCAGGTCTTGTGTTCGTCGCGCCGCTGGCAACGGTGCCCGCGGTTGTGGGTCCGTTGGCCAATGCCGCCGCCGGCACTGCGGCAGTTGGCGTCTCGGCAGGCGAAGCATTTGGGATAGATTACCTGCTTGGGCATAGCAGAGCCAGGGTGATGAAAGAAGCGGTGGCTTCCGTTAACATGGTCGCCGCTCTTCAGGGCTCGCTTGAGCAGTTTCTGGCCGTGCGGGACATGAAGGCGGGGGATACGAGAAGTGAACTGGAGGTTATCATTGCCGGTTATGGATTCCATACGGCCCCGAATGACGAAGCGTGCAGCTTCATTGATGTCCGTACAATTCTGAAAGTGTCCGGACGTGATCCGATAGAGGACAAAATCCTGTTGGGGTGGACTTTAAAAGACGACGATATCCCGCCGCCATACTGCACCGCGTTAAAACGTTTTATGGAAAAAGAAGGCCTTCTTGCACGGCAGGCCATGTTGGAGAACGCAGAGATTGCTGCCGCCGTCATTGCGAAGCGCCTGCAAAGGAGACAGCCATGAGGGATTTCCATATAGTTGTTCTTCTGATCCCTTGCCTGCTATTGTGTCATGGTTGCACAACGGCTTCGGTGTCGCGCAGTGTCAGGGATACTACACCCGTATCTTTCACACTCTTGAAGGGTACGCTCATGGAGCGGTCTGTCGGAAAGCTAAGGCGTTTGGGGGTTCTTCCTGTGTTGCTCGATGTGGAGCCAAAGAACCCAAAATGGTGCTTGGAGAAGTGCGCGTGGGAGGGGCTGGACAACGTCATCGAAAAGGAGATCGTTTCTTGCCTCCAAGATAGGCGTGGTTACGAGATTATTCCTATATCTGCCGCTATGAATGGGCATGCGCCGGTCTTTACCCTTAAAGAAGTATCGACACTGACGGACAGGCTTGCCGCTCATGCTCGCGAGGGTGATCCTCAACGGTCACCTGAAGACGTCACCGCCCTTGTCAAAAATATCGGCAACCGCGCTGGAATTGACGGCATCATGGTCATTCAGGGGGAAGCCGTTACTTTAAATGCCTTCGATTATGCCGCATGGTTTGCAAGCTTCAGCCTCTTGATACCGGTTTCTATGCTGAGGGTAGGTTTATCTTTGAGGGCCGATGTCTATGAGACCGCTACAGGCCGTAACGTTTGGACGGGCGAATTGTCCGGCAGGGGTGTACCCAATTATGCTGAACATTACGGTATGAAACTATGCGATGTCGTGGAACCGGCTATTCCACGCATCCTTACACAGCCCCTAAAATAGAATGAAGACCATAAAATAACTATTAAAGACAGTTATCATTCTCGTTAGTCATGACACAAATGCAGGGAAGGAAAAGGTCGCCTTCCCTGCACGTTATTCGGATTCGACTGGCGTGACTGGTGAGCGATTAGATCTCCCAGGCAGCCCTGGCCCCTTCCGTCGTCGCCTCGATGATGCGGCGGGGAGAGAGGGCATCTCCCACAATAAAGTGGCGAATGCCCTTGTCTTTTAGCATTTGTTTCAGGTTGTCCCGCGGGGTGACGCCGACGGCGATGATGACTTGATGCACCGGTTCGATCTTTAGGTCTTCTCCTTTGCGGATCACCGTCACCGCACCCTCCTCGATGTGCTTGACCGTCGTGTCGAACATCAGCTTGACCCCTGCCGCCCGGAGGCGCTTATGGAGCATATAGCCATGAGCCGCCAAGGGGAGAACCGGCGAGACGGGAAGCATTTCCACCAGCGTGATGCCTTTGACGCCATTTTCCCTTAGGAAATCAGCCGTTTCCATGCCCACGAGACCACCGCCGATAACGACGACTTGATCCTTCGGGGCGACGGTACCGTCGAGGATCTGCCAGGCATCGCAAACGATATAGCTGTCGATGCCTTCGGCCGGGCAGGTGGACTTATCGGCGCCGGTGGCCAGGATGACCGTATCGGGCTTGTCCGCTTCAATCATGGCCTCGGTTACGTCTATACCCGTTCGTATTTCGACACCTTGCTTCAGGCAATTCGCCGCGAGGGTTTGGATGTACCGGCCATAGACGGCCTTGTGGGGTGCCCGGGCGGCGTAGCGCACCTGTCCGCCTATTTCCTGCTCGCGTTCGAAAAGAACGACTTGATGTCCGAGGCGTGCGCCTCGAAAGCAGCCGTAAGCCCGCCGGGTCCGCTGCCGACCACCCAGACGTTCCGGCTGATGGGCGCCGGGCCTTTTGGGTAAAGGAGCTCCTGACCCGTCTGGGGGTTCATGGCGCAACGGATGGGCAGCTGTTCCAGGGAGAGGCGTTCGATGCAGCCCTGGTTGCAGGCCAGGCATTCCAACGTGTCTTCCGGATGGCCTTCGCGCGCATTTTTCAGAAAATCGGGGTCGGCGAGGTGTTGGCGCGCCACGGCGATCATGTCGGCATCGCCCCGGGCGATGACCTCGTCCATGGCGAACGGGTCGGTGTAGCGGCCCACGGAAATAACGGGGACATCCACCACCGCCTTGATCTTTCGGGCCAGATGGGCCTTGAAACCTGATTCGAATTCCACCGGGGCGCTCGGGTTTGGCGTATCATTGTTTACTTCGGGGTTGCCGTGGGTGCCGAAGGAGACGTTGATGACGTCCACGCCGGCCCGGACGAAATCGGGGACGACAGTGACCATGTCCTCGATGGTATAGCCGTTCTTGATGCACTCATCACCGGAGATGCGCAGAGAAACGGGATAATCCTTTCCCACCTGCCGGCGTACCTCTTCGATGCATTCGATGGTGAAGCGGGAGCGGCCCCTGAAGTCGCCGCCGTATTGATCCGTCCGCTTATTGGAATGGGCCGAGAGGAACTGCATGAGGAGATACCCGTGCGCGCCATGGAGTTCCACGGCGTCGAAGCCTGCCGTCTTGGCCCGCCGGGCGGCGGCGCCAAAGGCGGCAAGGGTCTCTTTAATATCGTCCAGGGTCATTTCCCGGGGTGCTCCGAGAAAGCCGAAGATGAAACTGGGCACGGCGGAGGGCCCGATGGCCTGTTTCTTCCGCTGGAGGAGGTAATTTTCACGGCCCGTGTGGTGCAGTTGCAGGGCGATTTTCCCGCCCTGGTCATGAACCACATCGGCGAGTTGGCGCAGGCCCGGAATAAACCTATCATCCCAGACCCCCAGGCAGTGGGGCGCCACGGCGCCCAGCGGGTGTACTTCCGTGATTTCCGTGATGATGAGACCGGCGCCGCTTTGCGCCCGGCGCTTCATATAGGCCAGGTTGGCCTCGCTTACGGTGCTGTCCTCGTTCCCGAGGGCCGTTCCCATGGCCGGCATGACAACCCGGTTCGCCAGCTCCAGCGACCCGATCCGAATAGGGGACAATAGGTGATCCAGTCTCTTTTCCATACACCCTCCTTGGTTTGATGGGTCATGTTATCCGACAAGTGACACGTTGGAGAGCAGAAAGGCCCCGTCAATGACGATCTCCGTTCCGGTTGTATAGTTGGACGCTTCGGAGGCAAGATAGATCGCTGCGCCGACCATGTCGTCGGGGTGAGCGATGCGGCCCACGGGCAAGGCCTTATCCAGAGCTTCCTTCGCCTTCTTCGCTTCTTCCGGGGGAAGGGCTATCCAATGTGAATTCATCATCTTGGTGTCCACGGGGCCGGGGGCGATGGTGTTCACCTGGATGTTACTGGATGCCAGTTCGGCGGCAAAGGCCTTGGTGATCATGCGCACGCCCGCTTTGGAGATGGAGTAGACGCTGACGAAGGGTTCCGGTTTAAAGCCGTCAATGGAGGCCACATTGATGATCTTGCCGCCGCCCTGATTCTTCATGATGTTGGCCGCAGCCTGGCTGAGGAAATAGAGGCCCTTCATGTTCAGGTTCATAATCGTGTCCCAGAGACGTTCATCCGAGTCGAGGACGGTTCCCATGGAGGGGCTGGCGCCGGCGTTGTTGACCAAAATATCGATCCGGCCGTACTTTTCCATGACCGTGGCGATGACTTTCCGGATTTCTTCCATTTTGCCGAGATGGGCGGGAACGACCAGGACCTCGCCGCCGAAGGCCTTAATTTCTGAAGCTGTGGCCTCAAGGTCTTGGGCTTTGCGGCTCGTGATAACGACTTTGGCGCCGGCCCTGGCAAAGCCGAAGGCAATGGCCTGACCGATGCCGCGGCTGCCGCCGGTCACGATGGCGACTTTATCTTTGAGGGAAAACTTGGACAGGTCGAACATATCGTATCCTCCTTGCAGGGTGTTAAGGAAAATTATTTCCCTTGCCCCCCGGAGATGGAGGGCAAGGGGGGAAACGTATTTTACTGGACCGGTTTCGGCGTCGTCTTGGCCAGGGCTTCCCGGTCGCCGCCGCTCATGCCGGCGATGTACTTCACGAGCTTTTTCCGGGATTCGATGTCGTACTGGGTGGTGATGGCGATCTGTTCCATGATCGGCGAGCCGCCGCCGTGGTAGTTGCCCACATTGACAATGCCGCCCGTTGCCGAGCAGAGGACGTCGCCCAGATATCTCCAAAACTGGGCTTGATCTTCCGCGGACATGTTGGGATTGCGTTTGGTGTACTTCAGGAGAAGTTCCCCCGTTTCCGGATTGGTAAAATCTTTTTCGTGCGGGAAGGTCGCCACGACGCCGCCCGCGATATCGCAGAGCATCTCCGCTTCGCGCCAAACCGCCTCGCCCGACAGACAGCGGCCGACGTTGCAGTAAATGGAATGGGGGATGAAAGATCCGGGGCCATAGGGGACGAACCCCAAACCGGGGACGTAGACTTCGGGTTTGCCCAGGTCGGAGGCCGTATAGCCGGCGGCGTAACCCAGTTCGCTGGTCATGATGATCTCTGCCAGCTTTTCCCGGACATGGGATTCCTTGTGAATATTGTTGACCTCGGCGGCGAGGGCCGCCGTGCCCAGAATGACGTCGCCGATGGCGGGTTTGCAGCCGGAGTAGGAATGGCGGTGGAACAGGGCGAAGAGGAGCGCGCAAGCGCCGCCATGCTGGTATTCTCCGGCGAGGAAGACCCGTTCCCAGGGAACAAAACAATTGTCGAAGATCATATAGGAATCCGTCGCACCGGGGGTGAATCCACGCTGGTAATGTTCTCTCGGGCGGAGATTGTGCATGGTCGCCACCTGTTTCAAACCGTCCCAATCACCCGGGACGGCGAAAGCGACGGCGTAGTCCTTATCTGCGGCGCGCAGGGCGCGGGTGGGAACGACAAGGACCTCGTCGGCCACGGAGGCCTCGGAAATATGGACTTTGCAGCCGTCGACAATGATGCCGTCTTTCAGGCGCTCCTTGATCCTGACATAAGACCCCGGATTGGGCTGATCAGCCGGCCGGAGCATGCGGTCGCCTTTCGTGTCCGTTTGGGCGCAGCAGCCGATGAGGTCTTCCGTCTGAAAACGGGTGAGCCACTTCTTGAAGTTCTCATGGTACTGGGAGGCGCCGTTATTCTGCTTGTCCGCCTCATAGGAGACGTTGTAGATGGCGTTTGTGCCATCAATGCCCATGCACCGCTGGATGCAGCCGCCGACCTTCTGGCAGAGCAGTCGAGTCATATCCTGCTTCTTGTGGAGATCGGCGGCGTCTTGATGGATATGGGTAAAGCGGTTGATTCGTTCACCCGTGAGGTGGGAGATGGCCGTGCAGAGCTCCTGATTCTCAGGCCTCAGGGCCTCGTCGTAAGTGGTGCCGATGGTGTTGATGGTGTCCATCTGCAACTCGTCCGTCCGGTCGATCAGTCGGCCGTCGAAGTAAATGTTGCGCTTCATCTTTGCCAACCCTTTGATGTAATCCGCTTTGGTTCTCATGATGACCCTCCCTTTCTCAGATACCCTTGGTTTGTGGAATGATTATACTGGGGATGCTTGGCCGGGTCCCCCTTGTTTTTTGTCTTCAAGACACCCTTGGGCCTGAAGAAAATTTCCCAACGTACGGGCGTCTTCCAGGTTGAGTCGCAACGTCACGCCCGTTTCCTCCTTTTTTGCCCGGATGCCGTCGAAAATAAGCTCCAGAAAAGGATCGAGCAGGTCGAGAAAGCTTGGATTCCGCTCCGGTCTGCCTTCCATGTGCCACTGGATGAAGAGGTGTTCGATGGTTCCTAAGAGCATGGAGCGGATGAGATAGGCATTTGCATCTTTTTTAAACGTGCCGTCCGCAATCCCCTCGCGGATGCAGAGCAGCATGTCGTGGGCGGAACGGCGGATGGCTGCATGGGCCGCCGTTTCGCGGAACCGTTTGTTGACGGTGAGTTGCAGAAGGACCAGGGCGGAGTAATGGGGGTTGGATTGGTACAGATTGATATATCCCAGGAGCATGGCCCGTAGACGGCCTTCCACCCCCTTAATATAGGGTAGGAAGCGTCCCATTTCTTCATAGGTGTCATTGGAAATCTTCTCGGGGATGGCAAAGAGGAGGTCTTCTTTGGTGCCGAAATATTCGTAGATGGTGGCTTCGGAAACACCGGCCTCTTTGCTGATCTCGGTAATTGTGGCAGTCTGGAAACCCTTTTCCGCAAATATACGGAGGGCGGCTTCCATGATCCTGTCTTTTCTCGTTTTATTCTTACTGCGATCGGCCATCACGACACCTTTTGTCCAGGCTGGCTTACGATGCATTAATGAAGTTAAACTGTCAAGAAATATTTTATTCCATAGGGAGCCTTGATTTTATCATTTGTTTCCATAGTGAGACTATGGTTCGATGGCTTGGTGTTTTCCTGCCTTATTGGAATTCTTTAATTTCCGGGATCGTCTCGGGAAGCCCCCGCAGTCCTTTCTCCAACTCGGCAATAGCGCTGTCAGCAACGCCTGCTTTGAATTTCATGAAGATAATATGCTTGATCATGTTCATCCTCCTTATTCTTCCGGTAATAACTGGGGATTCCACACAATCTCCCATAAATGCCCATCCGGGTCCTGAAAGTAGCCTGCATACCCGCCCCAAAAAGTATCCTGAGCCGGTTTAACAATGATGGCTCCGGCTTTGTGCGCCTCTTCCATGACCGCATCCGCTTCTTCCTTAGAGGAAACATTGTGGCCGAGTGAGAGTTCGGTAGCACTATGGGGACCAAGCGGAAGCGTGGAATCTTTCGCAAGGCTTTTACGAGGATAGAGCGCAAACTTCATCCCTCCGGGAAGATCAAAGAATACAACAGCCCCATCCTCAAACTCCGTTCCGATGATGCCTTCTGTTTTCAAGCCTAATCCATCTCGATAGAAACGCAGAGATTTTTCGAGGTCGTCAACACCAATGGTCATAACCGTTATGCGTGGCTTCATGATTAAACTCCTCCTAAGCCTAGAGAGAAAATAAGCCGCAGGTGTGAGAAGATATGAGGCTAATGCCGCTACCGCCGCAACCCCGGATGAAGTTCCGCAGGGTCTATGGCGCTATCCAGCCCCATTTCACAAATATTGCTTGTCCGGCGGGAGACTGCAGGAAATCGGCAAACTCCTTTCCCAACGCCTTTCGCTCTGAATGATTGGTGATGGCAATGCCGCACGAGCGATAAATGGTGTTCTCCGGTTCGGTGTTGATGAGGTCGGCAGAGGCCGGACTCTCTTTTTGCCAGATGGTCCAAATGAGCCAAACATCATAGGTAGGGTCATTGGCCCAGAGTTTTTTCGCCTCCGCACTGTTTGGCGCGTAGGCGCCGATGTTGCGGCGCACCCCGTCTACGCGTTTGACGTTGCCCGTCCGTCCGGCCACATCCTCCCACATGCCGACTTGCCCCGCGCCTTGAACCACGAGAATCCGGACCCCTGTCTTGGCAAGATCCTTGATGCCCTTAATGCCCTTCGGATTGCCGGGGCGGACGAGAATTGCCGAAGGACGCAGGTACAGGGTGCGGATCGTTGACCTGTCGATCAGCGCAGGGAGGTCTTTCTGGGCGAAGTCGGTCATCATATACTCGGAGCCGCTGAAGATTAAATCGGCATCTTTCATCGCCCGGTCCTTCCAGACCGGTGTGGGGCCGGCAGTGATTTCAACCTTCATTCCTTTCCTCTCTCCGAAGACCTTCGCGGCCTCACGCATGGCCGGAGCGGGGCCGCCGGGGCCATAGGCTCGCAATACGACACCTGTTTGGGTCGGTTCCTGTGCCGTCACGGACGTTTGGAACGAGATTGTCAGGCATGTAAAAGCGATTATACTTAAAACGAGAGTGAATCCTTTCTGTTTCATGGTGACTCCTTTCTCAATGTATCCGTTGTATACCAGTTCTTGTCGGCCTTCTTGATGTTTCCGGGAATATCCCTGCGCCATTTTTCATAGGCTGCCCTGCTGCAATTCAGGTACAGCTTCCCGTTCACGATCTCCCATACTTCAGGGTCGGTCTGGGCCTTACGGGCTTCCGCCATGGCCCAGGCACAAAAACCGTCATATTGGGGGGCGTATTTCTCGGGGTCGGCTGCAAACAGATCCCGATTCTCCTGGGTTGCGAAATACCATGTCATGTCGTGCCAACGGAAGGTAAAGGACGCGTTGCCCTTGAGGGCCTTGCCGATCTTGAAATAGGCAACGGCATCGTACCCCTTGATGGCCGGATCATCCACCGGTGACTTTCCGAGAGCGGTGCCGCCGAATCCGGTCAGTAACAAGACAAATGAAAAACCCATAAGGATCGCTCCAATGGTCTTCTTCCATGTCATATCTCTCTCCCTTGATGCCTATGATGATATGCCCCGTGGATTCATCCCTAGCTCTGCAATGATCTCTTCCGGCGTGGCGGCCAACCGGACGCCCTTATGCCGCATCTCATCGCATGCACCCGCTGCGGCGTCGAGGGAAACGCCTCGACACAAACTCTCGATGACCGTCGTCTTATTTCGAGGAAGGCGAAATCAAAACGTAAAATCGACGGCCAGAATGCTTTCCGACAACGCCCTCACCTTTGCCGCAACCGTTAAATGATCTGGGTTGGCCTGATACCGCTGCATGGCCTCCAGATCGTCGAATGTGGAAACGAGGGCGAAATCGTAGGATCTTTCGGAACGCACGATATCACGGCCGAATAGGAATTCTTTGATCTCCGGGATGGTTCCGGGAAGCCCTCCAAACCCTTTTTCCATTTCGGCAATATCGTTGTCGGCAACACCTATTTTGAATTTCATAAAGATAATATGCTTGATCATGTTCATCCTCCCTTTCTCCCCTACAACGGGTTGCCCCTCAAAAATATCAATCTCCATTTTTAGCCCTCTGGAAAGCCCCGTCCCTAGAGGGAATTTTCACGAATACCTGGAGAGGCTTTCCCCCCCCTTCGTCTTGGGGTGCCGGTTCACCGGCACTCTCATTTTAATGCTAAAAACGACAGATTAACGCTAAAAACACAGTCTGTTTTGGAATATCAGGCATAATTTAAGATACTTAACTTTGTCCGACCCCCAATGACCACCCCAATGTCCCTGATTTGAAGTTTATTTTCTTTTTTCATGGCTGGCTCCTAACGTCATTTCGTGCCTGGATTCAAGTCCCTTCAGCGACGTAAGAACTGCATGCCCTTGTTCCGTAAGTCTGTATTTTTGCTTGCTGCTGCGCGGCTTATCGGGAATGGTCATTTCCAGCAATCGGGCATAGAGCGCTGGTTGCAAGTATGCCTCGATAAAGTTATCCCGATGGCGCAGACCCAGTTTTTCCTGAAGTTCGGCTCGACTCAATACTCCATTACAGACAGCCAATAGTCGCTGGACTTGCCCGGTAACTTGCCCGTTAACTTGCAGGGTATCCACCTCAGCAAATTCTCCCGCCTCTGAATCGGCCACCTCCAATGCAGCCGGATGCACCGGCAGGCGTACCATGAAATAGCTATGGTCTTTGTCGAAGTCAAATTCGGCAGGAGGCGAGCCGTTGGCCTGCATGGTATCAATGATCTTGGGAATCCCGGTGGAACGGCCTTCGGTAAATTCCAGCTCCTTCAGAAACTCGCCGATGCGCCGATTCCGGTAGCGCCGGGGCATGGCCTTGCCGGCCCGTAGTTGCTCCAGGCGCACGGAACGGTCCGGTCCGGGGTAGCTCAAAACCACCAACTCGTCATGCAGTCGCTCCCATTCGACACTCTTGCCGCGGAGCAGTTCACGAATATTGATCGGTAATGGCATTCGGGTTACCTCGGGACCGGCCGGTATCAAGTGATATGATCTGTTATTAACGTCTGTTAAACGTGAACAGGCTCGTAACGATGAATGCGCGACAGCACATCAGCGAGGGCGTCTTTAGCTTGCGCCGTATCGTAATCGGTTTGCAAGCCGACCCAGAAACCGTCGCTGGTTCCGAAGAAGCGGGACAGGCGTAAGCCCGTATCAGCGGTCACAGACCGCTTGCCCGCAACGATCTCTCCGATGCGCCGTTGAGACACGCCTATTTCTTTGGCGAGCCGGTACTGGGTAATCCCCATCGGCTTTAAAAATTCCTCCAGCAAGATTTCGCCGGGAGTAGGGTAAGGTATTTCACGCGGCATTGTCATTCTCCTTCAATGATAATCGACGATCTCAACATCATAAGCATGGCCGCCATTGATCGTTGATGCGGATGCTCCATTGGCCGATCCGGTCACGTTTCAATGGTTCCAGCTTGTTATTGGGCGGAATACGCAGATCTCCCAAGTTTTCCGCCCGGTTAAGCATCGCTAGTGTGACGTTACAGTAACGGCTTTACAACGAGCGATTTTCTCCATGATAACACCAACACTCTTTGTCCAGACGAACGGTTTAGGATTTTCATTGTTTATGCGGATAAAGTCTTCGATGGCAGACACCAGATCCGATACACTCTTAAACACGCCGCGCCGGATACGCTTGCGCGTTATCTCACCAAACCATCGTTCAACGAGATTGATCCACGAAGACGAAGTCGGTGTAAAATGGCAATGAAAGCGGGGATGCTTTTCCAACCATGCCTTGACCTTGGGATGATTATGCGTACCGTAGTTGTCCAGAATCATATGGATCGCCAAATCTTTGGGAGTTTCCCGGTCAATCTGCCGCAGAAATTTCCGAAATTCAATGTTGCGATGTCTCGGGTAACAAGAGCCGATGACTTTCCCCTCCAGCACATTCAACGCCGCGAACAGGCAGGTCGTACCGTTACGTTTGTAATCATGCGTCATCGTCCCGCAACGACCTTTCTTCATCGGCAAGCCGGGTTGTGTTCTATCCAATGCCTGTATCTGCGACTTCTCGTCCACACACAGAACGACGGCCTTGTCCGGAGGATTCATATACACGCCTACCACATCCGTCAACTTTTCAACGAACCGCTTGTCTTTCGAAAACTTGAACCCTTCCACGCGATGTGGTTGCAACCCGTATGCATCCCAAATACGGGAAACGGTGGCGTTGCTGACTCCCATGATCTGAGCCATCGCCCGTGTGGACCAGTGAGTAGCATCCGGAGGCGTCGTGTGCAACGTGGCATCTACAATCGCTTTAACCTTCTCCGCAGGCAGAGAACGGGAACTCGGCCCGTGGGGAGCATCTTCCGACAAGCCATCCGGGCCTCGTTCTTCAAAGCGCTTGCGCCATTGCAATACCGTCGGACGGCTAGTCTTCAGGGTTCTGGCTATGACCAGATTGGGCAGGCCATCGGCAGCAAGCAGGCAGATATTTGCACGCAGTGCAGTCCGCTGAGGGCTGGTTTTGGCACTCACCCATGCCTTTAGGGTCATACGCTGCACTTCCGTCATCAACAATTTCTCGGCTGGCTTCCACATGAAGGCATGCATAACACAAACTTTAAGCATTGTAAACGTTTTATTGTAACGTCACACTAGTTTGCGCATGGCAACGACCTGGATATTCACGAAACGGACAACTCGCTTGCCGTTGAACAGGGCTTCCGTGTCGGAGCACCTGAATGTCGAGATCATGGAGTGATGCTAACGCGATGCGTTAGTAATGTCAAGCGTTATTTGCACTTGATGCACTGCTTTAGCCCTCTGGAAAGCCCCGTCCCTAGAGGGAATTTTCACGAAAACCTGGAGAGGCTTTCCCCACCTTCGTCTTGGGGTGCCGGTTCACCGGCACTCTCATTTTAACGCTAAAAACGACAGATTAACGCTAAAAACACAGTCTGTTTTGGAATATCAGACATAATTTAAGATACTTAACTTTGTCTGACTCCCAATGTCCCTATAATCCATCACATTAATCACTTGTCTTGGTCCGACACTGAAGAGGATACCCGGCTGCCAAGTTCCTCCTCCAACTGTCCGACGACACCTCCGATGAAATCGTGAAATCCCCAGCCGATTCCATCGGCCATCTGCTCCGGGGATGTTGCCCGTGGCCTTGCGGTAGTCGCGTGCCTCTCCCAGCTTCAGTTTGCCAAAGCCATATGCGGGAAAGAACTGCTCCACGATCTTGCTCCGATATGTTTCCAGGGCCTCGCCACCGTCTTGTCCAGCATGACAACGGGCCTGGATAAAGTCGCGGTTCACGCCGGCAGCTTCGTACAGCGCTTTCAATAGTGCGAGCAGCGCAGGCTTCTCCCAGGTGGCGAGTTGTTGGCGGACGGCGCTCCAGCCGCTTGGTCTTTTGGTGGTGCTTTTCATGATTTCCATCTCCGTCGAGCGCCCTTTATTCCAGGAGTTTTTTGATGTGACGATCAAAGTCTGACTCAAACAGACGATCCTGCACGATACGGTATTTTTCAAACTCGCTTTCGGCGAAGGCCTTGGCTATTTCCCGGCTAACCTTACCGGGATTGTCGATGATGTCACGTTCGTTGAACTGGAGGAAGGCATTAAGTTTTTTGGCCCAGTCTTCCATGGTCATCGGGATATTCCTCTCGGCCTGATCCTCTGCGTAATCAAGGTACATTGTCACAAACCGGTCCAACGACTTCAGTTCCTTCTCGATGAGTTTGCCCGGCCGGTACTCCAGCTTCTCCGAGACCTCGACGGCGATCACCTTCAGAGGTTCGCCCGTCTCGGGGCAGACCTTTTGTTCTTCGGGGATATCGAGCAAGATCTCCACCCGTTCGAGGTG
>Ga0351841_1021_pt2 | contig 17098 bp, 15 predicted proteins | sample BONcelHFGM3001E6_FD_206884 | JGI IMG/M metagenome (GOLD analysis project Ga0351841, IMG submission 206884) | Enriched cells from coal bed in the Powder River Basin, Montana, United States - BONCAT cells FGM rep1 HSBNCT.FGM.300.1.E6 ...
TTAATCATTAAAATATTTTTTTTTTGCCCAGGAAGTCAAGGGTATATTTTAAATTAAACTATTTGTTTTTTAATCGGGAAGCGAATAGAAAAGGTAATATATAAAAATTATATCTGATTTACTATTAAATTTATAGTAAAAGATTTAGATAAATTTCGATCAAATCTGACAATCCGTTTCTTTTTTATTCAGAAATTATCTCTTGTCCCCGTTTTGTTGAAAAGTTTGATAATATGAGTTTGCAAATAAATTAATTTTTTTGATTTTTTATGTATTTTTAAGCGCAACCCAAAAGTTATACGGATATAATGAAAAAAGGGCTGTTTTTCTACGGCCCTTTTTTATTAAAAAATTTATTTGTCTATTTTATTTGTCTAAAAGATTACTTATCTAAGAGGCTCTAAGAGGCGAAAAACAAATATTCTGTGCGCTTCCCGGGCCTTTTTAAACTTACCCGCAAGACCAAAGAGAAACCGGTCGGCTGCCCCAAGACGGTTGATTAACCCTCTGTCTGTTAAGTATACGGTTTTAAGGTGGGCGATTCCCCGGGCGTAACCTTCAATTTCGGCAGGATGATCAATGCCATATAGGATTGCGGCGCCGGTGCGTTTTAGCGAAGGTTGATATTTGGCATATTCAGCCGTGGTCTTAGAATAGGCGTCAAAAACAAAGTCGACATCTTTGAATTTTTCCTTCATGGCCACAATGAGCGCTTTGACTTCCTTTTCCGGTAAATACATCAGCAGGCCTTCGGCGATAACCAGAACAGGGAGGTCATTGATATTGATTTTATTTAGCCATTCGAGATCCGTAACAGAATAACCGAGCAGCGAATAATGGTCGTTTTGGGGGAAGATTTGCTTTTTAACCGCAATGACTTCGGGAAAATCGAGGTCGTACCAATGATCGGACGGAAAGCCAAGCCGCATTGCCCGCGAATCTAAGCCGCAGCCCAGATATATGACTATACTGTGCGGATTTTCTTTTAAAAAAGCCGAGGTTAATTCGTCGATGGCAATGGCGCGCAAAGTAAGCAAAACCGTTGTTTTTTTATTAATCTTCAATCGCTCAAAAGGATAGTCCAATTTGTCCACAGCCGAAACGGCGTCCGGGTCGCAGATTAATCCTTTTTTACTCATTTGGGCCCTGCCGTATAGAGGAATCAAAAGGGTTTCCATTTCTTTTTTCAAAGAGATTTTCAATTTATTCACCCCAAACCATTATTTCTCTGGCTGAAATTTCTTCCCACAAAGCCAGCATAGCATAAATTTTTTAATATTTACAGTATCGGCGGACTTTTATTTTGAGAAATAAGGAAAAGTCTCTTTCAATTTTAAGTTTCTTTAAGGCAAATGCCTTAGAATTAGATCAGTAAAAGATATCAATAGGAAAAGCAGCTGAAAAAAGAGGCGTGTATGAAAAAAAAATCTTCAAAAACTTTCTTTGCCTTGGGAACCGTTAATTCGATAATGATTCCCGGCTACGAAAACGAGGCCGGTCTTTGTTTCGCCCTGCAAAGGGTTCGGGCGCTTGACGAGAAACTTTCCGTTTTCAAAGAAAGTAGCGAGATCAGCCAAATCAACGCCGCTGCGGGCAGACATTTTGTTCAGGTTGCTCCGGATACATTACAGGTGGTTAAATCGGCTCTGAAATTTTCCGTAATCAGCGAAGGCTCGGGGGAATGTATCGATTGCTTTGCCTGCGTAGAAGCGTGCCCCCGCGGTAACGTCACCGCAAACCCTGTGCCGACAATGGCCGCGGCTGCGGCGGTGATTACTATTACCGGACTTTATTATGCGGGAAATCTCGTCAGCCAGAATAACGTAGCCGAAGCGACCACACCGGATATGGTGATCGCGGACAGCGCATATACGACCGGCCAGTATACGGACGGGGTTTATTTGGGTAGCGCTGCAGGGTATAAGGGGACGACCGAGGTTGAAGTTACTGTGGAAAACGGAAATATTACCGGGCTTGATGTGGTAGCGATAGACGACGACCCGTATTTTAATCTTGCTGAAAGCAGCACTATTTCCCGCATCATCGAAAGCCAAAGCGTCGATGTTGCCACGGTTTCCGGAGCGACATACAGCAGTGCCGGTATTATCGAAGCGATGGCCGACGTGCTGGGGCTCGAATACGCCAATATTGCCGATGCAACGGAAAAAGAAAGCACATCAGGCCATCGCGGCGGTTCCTCAAATTAAATTTCTACGATGATTAAGGGAGTTCCGATTCATTGGAATCCAAAGCTTCGATCCAGGATAAGCGGGGAATTTACAAGCATCTTATTAAATTAAACGGCTCTGGAGCACTCGAGCCGTTTAATTTAATAAGATGCTTAGCATTTATTAGGGTTAATAATTGCTTTAAAAAAGCGATTATTATATAATATGTTTAATTAGACATATTAATATAAACCGATTTAGAAAAATTTGTTTGGGTTTGAAACGGAGCCAGTGGAAACAGGCTCCCTTGTTGCAGCTTTTAAACCGGACCGGGGGAAGAGCGATGAACAATCAACAGGCTAAATTTGAAAGCCCGGTAAGAATTGAAGAGTTGAAGCCCAATGAAACGTTAAATTTGATCGGGCTTGAGGAAAACGATGTCGTATGCGATATTGGCGCCGGCAGCGGGGTGTTTACCCTTCCCGCCGCTCGGATGACCAGGAATACGGTGTATGCGTTGGATATTAACGATGGGTTTTTGTCGATTATTAAAGAAAAAGCGGAAAAAGAGGGTATTAAAAATATTGAACTCGTCAAGGTTTGCGATGGAAGCTTTGGCCTTGATGACAATACGGTTGATCTTGCGCTGATGGTTGCCGTTTTACATGAGGTAAGTTCGCCCGAGGCGTTTCTTCAGGAAACGGGAAGAATATTAAAAAATAATGGCCGGGTTGTTCTGATCGAGTTTCATAAACGGCAAACGCAGTTTGGGCCGCCTGTGGACCTACGCATCGATAAAAATTGGGCAAAAAAGATTTTTACCAAAGCGGGGTTCAAAATATTAAAGGATTTCAAGTTAGGGGAGAATTACTATTGCCTGATTTTCAGTCAATTTTCCTTAAGCAAAACGAATTATAAGAAATAAAATGAAGTTAGTTTTAGCTTTATCCGAGGAGACGAATTAATGAATTTAATCATCAATTCCGTTATCAATATCTATTCCATTTTGTTGTTGATCGTTATTTATATTCAAACCCTTAATAAAGGCGAAAAAAGGACCTTGCCGCATCAGCTTTTTATTCTTATGGTTCAAGTAACCATGTTATTGCTTTTCTTTGATATATTCGGCCGATTTGACGGACAACCCGGTACGATTTATCCCTTACTCAATAGCGCCGGCAATTTTATTATTTTTCTTTTACAACCGGTATTGCCCTCCCTTTGGTTTCTATATGCCTATCATCAGATTTATAACAACAAAGAAAAATTGAAGCGTACCTATATCCCTTTGCTTTGTTTGAATTTAGCCAATGTCGCGATGGTTATTGCCTCCCAATTTACCGGCTGGTATTATATGATCGACGCCGCCAATATTTATCATCGAGGCCCGTTTTATAGTCTTTCATATATTCTTACGCTGGGACTGCTTTTTGTAACCACGATTTTTGTTATTGCAAACCGCAAGAAACTGGATAAACGATATTTCTTCTCCTTGATATTTTTCGCTGTTCCGCCTTTTGCGGGCATGATACTGCAAATGTTTTTTTATGGTATTTCCTTCGCGCTAAGCGGGGTGGTTTTGTCCTTATTGATTGTCATTCTAAACGTTCAAAACCAAAGTATTTATACTGATTTTCTTACGGGGATCGGCAACCGGACTAAACTGGAAGCGGTTTTAGAAGAAAAGATCAATATCAGCTCTAAAAACAGAACTTTTTCCCTGGTTATGGTGGACGTGGACAACTTTAAAAACATTAATGATCGTTTTGGCCATAGCATCGGTGATGATGCCCTGAAAACGTTTACCCAATTGCTGAAAAAAAGCATCCGATCCAAAGATTATATCACCCGTTTTGGTGGCGACGAATTCTGCCTCATCTTAGATATTTCCGATGAGAAAAGCCTGGAGATCGCGGTCTGCCGTATCAGGCACAATGTGACGGGATTCAATGCGACCAGCCAGTTGCCATACGAACTAAATTTAAGCGTCGGTTACGCGGTCTACGATTATTATTCCGGTTTAAGCGGCGAGGAATTTCTCAAACAAGTGGATATGCTGATGTATCGGGATAAAAATAAAAAAGACCATGACGAAACTCCCCCCATTTGCCTTTAACAAGCGCGAAATATATATTTAACAAATTATTTATTGACAAAGGCTTTTCCAGTATAGTATAATACCCCATAAATACGAGGAAGGAAATTTTCGCAGCATGGTAATTGCCCTGGTCAGCATATTTGCATTTACCTATTTTTATTTTAACTTTTACTGGTATACTAAAGTAAAAGCAATTTGTGCTGCAAATGTTCCTATCCGAGTATAGGGTGAATAACAGATTAATTAGAAATTGTTATGAACATGCCGCACAGATTGAAAGCTGTGCGGCATTTTTATCATAATTAATAATAAATTAAACAGATAAACTAAAGGGGGATGAAAATAAATGATAGCCGTCTTAAAGCAGGGAGTTTCTGAAGAGCAAAAAGATAATCTTTGCGATTGGTTTAAATCGATGGGTCTTGAAGTGCATATTTCAGCGGGGCAATATCAAACGATAATCGGCCTGATCGGCGACACCAGTCAAATTGATATCGGTTTACTGGAAGGATTGTCTATTATCGAATCGGTCAAACGGATCAGCGAACCGTTTAAAAGCGCCAACCGCAAGTTTCATACCAATGATTCGATTATTGATATCAACGGGATAAAAATCGGAGGCGGCCATTTCCAGATGATTGCCGGCCCGTGTTCGGTAGAATCTTCCGACCAGATTCACGATATCGCGCGGCAAGTGAAAAATTCGGGCGCGGGAATGCTTCGCGGCGGCGCCTTCAAACCGAGAACATCCCCCTATGATTTTCAAGGTCTTCATGCGGAAGGTATCGAATTATTATTGGAAGCTAAAAAACAAACGGGGATGCCCATTGTAACCGAGATCATGAATACCAACCATTTGCCCCTTTTTGAGCAGGTGGATGTGATTCAGGTCGGCGCGCGCAATATGCAAAATTTCGAATTGCTTAAGGAACTGGGAACGATAAAAAAACCGATAATGCTGAAACGCGGTCTTGCCAATACCCTGAAAGAATTATTGATGAGCGCCGAATATATCATGGCCGGCGGTAATGAAAACGTTATTCTCTGCGAGCGGGGCATCCGGACTTTTGAAACCTATACCCGCAATACCCTCGATCTGTCAGCGATCCCCATGCTCCACGAATTGACCCATCTTCCCGTGGTGGTCGACCCCAGCCACGCCACGGGAATGGCCAGGCTGGTCGAACCAATGGCTATGGCCGCCACGGCAGCCGGCGCAGACGGCCTGATGATCGAGGTGCATAATGACCCGGAACATGCCTTGTGCGACGGCGCCCAGTCTTTGACCCCCGAACAGTTCGCCGCGGTCGCCGCCAAAGTCCTGAAAATCCGCGAGGTGATCAAAGGATGATTATCGGTATTGCCGGACTCGGCCTGATTGGCGGCTCACTGGCCAAAGCGTATAAGGAACATGAGGGGATCAGCGTATACGGGTACGATATCGATCCCTCAATCACCGCGTTCGCGCATATCTATGGCGCCATAGACGGCGACCTCGATGAAGACGCGATCGGCGAGTGCGACTGCGTATTTATCGCCCTCTATCCCAAAGACGCCGTGGCTTATCTAAACGCGATCGCCCCAAAACTAAAAGCGGACGCCATGGTTATAGACTGCTGCGGTATTAAACGGGAAATATGCGAAGCGGGGTTCCGCCTGGCTAAGGAATACGGCTTTATTTTTGCCGGCGGACATCCGATGGCCGGGACGCATCAAGTTGGCTTTGCCAGTAGTCACGCCGGTTTATTCCAAGGGGAATGTATGGTGATCGTCCCCCCGGTTTTTGACGACATGGCTTTGTTTAACCGGATCAAATGTGTCATTGAATTGGCCGGATTTAAGAAAATATCAATTACGACCGCAGAGCACCACGATCATATCATTGCCTATACCTCGCAAATGGCTCATGTGGTGTCCAATGCCTATATCAAGAGTCCGACAGCCCGTGAACACAAAGGGTTTTCCGCCGGTAGTTATAAAGACCTGACCCGGGTGGCCTGGCTCAATCCCAATATGTGGGCGGAATTATTTATTGAGAACAATGATAATCTGGTGGAAGAGTTGGACCACTTCTTAAATGAAGTAAAACAATACCGCGACGCCATTGCCGATAAAGATTACCAGACCCTGCGCCGATTGCTCGATGAAGGCAGGAAATGTAAAGAAGAGGTAGACGGGTAATGAAAACCATAACGATCAACGCATCGAAGACCTATATGGTGATGATCGGCAACACCCTGCTTGACAGGGCGGGAAAGCTGATTAGGAAAAATTTGGGCGGTAAGATTGCCGCAATGATCACCGACGATATTGTTGACGGCCTTTATGCAAGAAGGCTGGAAACCGCCTTGCGCGATGCAGGTTATATAGTGGTTAAATATGTTTTTGCCCATGGCGAGCAATCTAAAAACAGCGCCTGTTTTATTGATATTCTGAATTTTTTGGCTCAAAACCATTTAAGCCGTACGGATGTGGTCGTCGCGCTCGGCGGGGGCGTTGTCGGCGATATCGCGGGCTTTGCCGCGGCAAGCTACATGCGGGGCGTCGGTTTTGTTCAATTACCCACGACCCTGCTCGCGGCGGTGGATTCTTCCGTGGGCGGTAAAACCGCCATTAACCTTGAAGCGGGCAAAAATCTTGCCGGGGCGTTTTATCAGCCGGATCTGGTGCTATGCGATTATTCCACCCTTGATACCCTGACCCCGGAGGTTTTTAACGATGGATGCGCCGAAGTGATAAAATACGGCGTCATTGCCGATGAAGATTTTTTTGAAACGCTAAAATTCCCCCTAAAACCGCAAATAGAGACTATTATTTCGCGCTGCATCGAGATAAAGCGCGATGTGGTTTGCGCAGATGAGTATGAGAGCGGCGGCCGCCGCCAGATTCTCAATTTCGGCCATACTTTAGGCCATGCGATTGAAAAGTGCAGCGATTTTACCCTCCCGCACGGCAAAGCCGTAGCGATTGGCATGGCGATGATCACCCGCGCCGCGGTTAAAAAGGGTCTTTGTTCGGGGGAAACACTTTCGCGTTTATTGGAAATTCTTACCCTGCAGGGATTGCCGTCACAAACCGTTTATTCCGAGCAAGCGCTTTATGATGCGGTTCTAATGGACAAAAAAAGTTCCGGTACCCATATAACGCTTATCGTTCCTAAAAATATCGGCAACTGCCAATTACATAAGGCGCCGCTTACCCAGGTGCGAGAATATCTCCAGCTGGGGTTGGAAGATTAGGTGAATCGCGATGATAGTGAAGATAACTCAGGCCAAACTAAAAGGTGAAATTAAGGCCATCGCCTCAAAATCCTATGCCCATAGATTGCTTATTGGCGCGGCATTGGCGGATTGGCCGACGCAGATCCTCTGCCGGGAAAGCTCGGCGGATATTGACGCCACCTGCGACTGCCTTAAGGCGCTATGCGCCGGGGTGGAAAGAGACGCCGGAGTATTCCGGGTCATACCCCGCGAGCCATCGTCCGGCAGCGTGCTCCGCTGTGGAGAAAGCGGCTCGACTTTTCGTTTTCTTTTACCCGTGACCTGCGCGTTGGGCGCGGATAGCGCCTTCCTCCTTTCCGGAGGGCTGACCCGGCGTCCCATGGCGCCACTTTATGCCGCGCTGGAAGCACACGGTATTGAAATCAGCGGTAGGGAGTCTCCCTTTATTTCTACAGCCGGTAAATTGAAGGGGGGAAGATACCGCCTGCCCGGCGACGTATCCTCCCAGTTTATCAGCGGTCTTTTATTCGCATTACCCTTGCTGAGCCAAGACAGCGTGATTGAAATTAGCGGTAAACCGGAATCGAAAGCGTATATCGATATGACGCTCTCGGCGTTGGAACGGTTTGGCATCCACGCGCTATCTGAGCCAGGAGAGATCCGCGTACCGGGAAAGCAGCGTTACCGCTCCCCGCAGGAGGTATCGGTTGAAGGGGACTGGTCGAACGCCGCGTTTTGGCTTTGTGCCGCGGCGATCGGAGGCGGGCCGGTCGCGTGCGCTAATCTTGACGCCGACTCTTTGCAAGGAGATAAAGCGATCGTTGAAATTCTTGGCCGGTTTGGCGCGAAAGTGGAATGGGGAAGGGAAACCGCAACTGTCTGTGGCGATTCGCTTCATGGAATCGAGATTGACGTTAAAAATATTCCCGATCTTGTTCCGGCCTTGGCGGCGGTAGCGGCTTTTGCCCAAGGGCAAACCCGATTCGTCAATGCCGGACGCTTAAGGCTCAAAGAAAGCGATCGGCTGGAGAGCGTCGCTTGCACTTTAAACGCCCTTGGCGGGGATGTTATCCAAAGCAAAGACGGTTTGTTGATCAAGGGAAAAAAAGAGCTTCGGGGAGGAAGCGTCCATTCTTGCGGCGACCACCGGATCGCGATGATGGCGGCGATCGCAGCCGTTGGATGCGACGGTCCGGTAATGATTGAAGATGCCCAGGCGGTGGAAAAATCTTATCCCGGATTCTTTGATGATTATATGAAACTCGGCGGAATCGTAGAAAGCGGGGAATAAATCATGGGTTCAAGCTTTGGCAGGAATATTAAAATCGCCCTGTTCGGCCAGTCTCATTCCCAGGCGGTCGGGGTTATGATCGAGGGGTTGCCGCCGGGATTCCGGCTTGACCTGAACGGTTTAAGCGCCTTTTTACAGCGGCGCGCGCCGGGAAGAAGCAGTATATCCACCCAGCGCTGCGAGGCAGATGCTTTTGAAATCCTTTCCGGGACCAAAGACGACGTCCTTTGCGGCGCGCCCTTTTGCGCAATCATCCGCAATACGGATATCCGGTCGGGGGATTATACGGCGCTTCGTGATACGCCCCGTCCCGGACATAGTGATTATACGGCTGAGATAAAATATAACGGAGCGCAGGATGCCGCGGGGGGCGGACATTTTTCCGGGAGGCTGACCGCACCGCTTTGCCTGGCCGGGGGCATCTGTCTCCAGATATTGGAACAAGAGGGCATGGGGATCGGCGCGCATATCGAGCGTATCGGTACGGTGGCTGATAAACGGTTTGACCCGGTGAATGTTTGTGGTGATGATTTTATCCCCCTACGGCATATGGCAATGCCGGTATTTGAACCAAGTAACGTACAAGCGATGACGCAGTTAATCGAAGCTGCCGGCAAGGAAGGGGATTCGCTAGGCGGCGTGATCGAATGCGCGGTGATCGGTCTACCCGCCGGATTAGGCGACCCGATCTTCGACGGGATGGAAAACCGCATTTCCGCGATTGTTTTCGGCATACCCGCAATCAAAGGGATTGAATTTGGTAACGGCTTTGCCTGCGCCGCGCTTCACGGTAGCGAGAATAACGACGGGTTTGAAGTAGTCGATGGACAGATACGCACCGCGACGAATAACCACGGCGGTATCCTTGGCGGGATTACCTCGGGTATGCCCCTGATCTTCCGGGTTGCGGTGAAACCCACGCCATCGATTTTCAAAGCGCAAAAAAGCGTCAGTCTTTCCAAAAAAGAAAATACTACGCTACAGATTCGGGGCAGGCATGACCCTTGTATTGTGCCAAGAGCTGTTCCCTGTGTGGAGGCGGCGACCGCCATTGCCGTCTACGACGCTTGGCTTGACTATAAAAAATATCGCTAAGGAGGAAAGCGAAATGGATTTAACCGACCTGAGATGTGAAATTGACCAAATTGACGAACAATTGGTGGATCTTTTTGTACAGCGTATGGAAATCACGGAAGAAATCGCGCGCTTTAAGCAGGCCAATAATCTTCCTGTCGCCGACCCGGCCCGGGAGAGGGATAAAATTGTGGATGTGGCCGCCAGAGTTGACGCCGGCATGCACACTTATACGGACGCACTCTATTCACTTATTTTTGAACTCAGCCGTACCCATCAGGAAAAACAATTGCATCGGGATTCGCCCTTGGCAGGCGTGATTACCGAAGCCATCGAAAATACGGAAAAGCTTTTTCCCACCCGGCCGATTATCGCTTGCCCGGGCGTGGAAGGGTCTTATTCTCAACTGGCCTGTGAAAAGCTCTTTCCCGCGCCCAATATTATGTTCTTCAACACCTTTGAGAGCGTTTTTTCCGCAATCGATAACGGATTGTGCCGTTACGGGGTTTTGCCGCTGGAAAACAGTACGGCGGGGTCTGTCAATAAAATATATGACTTGATGATGCATTATGATTTCAGCATCGTCAGGAGTGCCCGGCTGAAAGTAGATCACAGCATTTTAGCCAATCGGGGCGCTAAGCTTTCCGATATTAAAGAAATCTATTCCCATGAGCAAGCGCTTAACCAATGCGAAAGCTTTTTAAAAACCCTGGGAAGTGTTAAAATAAGCACATGTGAAAATACCGCTATCGCGGCCAAGATGGTCTTCGAATCCGGGCGCACGGATGTCGCCGCATTTTCCTCGCTGAACTGTGCCGAGATTTACGGGTTGGACTGTCTTTGCGAATCGGTTCAGGACCAGGGCAACAATTACACCCGCTTCATTTGCATCTCCAAAAAGCTGGAGATCTACCCCGGCGCCGACAAGACGAGTATCATGATGGTGTTGCCCCATAAGCCCGGCTCCCTTTATAAAGTCCTGGCGCGGTTCTTCGCTTTGGGGATCAATTTGATCAAATTGGAAAGCCGCCCCCTGCCCAACAGCGATTTTGAATTTATGTTCTATTTTGATTTAGATACCTCGATTTATTCGGATCAATTCATCCAGCTCATTTGCGGTCTGGACAGCATCAGTTCGGAATTTAAGTATTTAGGCAGCTATACAGAGGTTGTGTAATGGACCAATACGGATTGCTCGGGGAAAAACTCGGCCATAGTTTTTCGCCGCAAATACATGCGCTTCTGGGTAATTACGAATACCGGCTCTGTGAAATCGACCCTGCCCATCTGGAACGTTTTATGCGCGGTCGCGATTTGGCCGGGTTCAATGTGACCATCCCTTACAAGCAGGCGGTGATCCCCTATTGCGAAGAACTTTCGTCCCAGGCCCAAGCGATAGGCAGCGTGAATACCGTTATCAGGCGACAAGACGGCACGCTCTTTGGGGATAATACGGATTATTACGGATTCTCCTATCTATTGGCCCAAAGCGGCGCGCAGTTAACCGGTAAGAAAGCGCTTGTTTTGGGTAGCGGCGGCGCGGCAAAAACGGATTGCGCTGTTTTACGCAAAATCGGAGCCGATCCGGTGATTGTTATTTCCCGAAGCGGGGAAAACCATTACGGCAATTTGGATCGGCATACTGACGCGGCCTTGATCGTCAATACCACGCCGCTTGGGATGTACCCCGATGTGGGGAAAGCCCCGGTTGATCTTAGCTTATTTGTAAATAAACCCGCGGTTATCGATCTGATCTATAATCCCGGTATGACCGAATTGCTTTTCCAAGCGGAGGCGCTGGATTTCCCGTATGTAAACGGCCTGCCGATGTTGGTCGCTCAGGCTAAAAAAGCCAGCGAATTATTTCAGGGCAAAATCATCGCCGACAAGAAAATTGCGGAGATCACCGAAACCGTATCCCGTAAAATGAGAAATGTGGTCCTGATCGGCATGCCGGGCAGCGGTAAATCAACGGTCGGCAAACGATTGGCCGGGTTGACGGGTCGTGATTTTTACGATACGGATGAAATGATCGTAAGGGAAGCGGGAAAATCAATTCCGGAAATCTTTGCCGAAGACGGGGAAACGGATTTTCGCCGTTTGGAAACGCAGGCGTTAGCCAAGGCGGCAAAATGCAGCGGCATTATTATTGCCGCAGGTGGCGGGGTAGTCTGCCAGCCCCACAACCGAAAGCTGATCCGCCAAAACAGCCTTGCCGTTTTTTTGGAGCGCGAGCTCAAGTTACTCCCGAGCGAGGGAAGACCGTTATCCCAACTGCGAAATATCGCGGATATCTATCAGGAAAGACTGCCGCTTTACAGGGAGTGGAGCGATTATACCTTTGTCAGTGCTGATATCGAAGAAACAGCCCGGAAAATTAAGGAGGATTTACGTCTATGAAAGTACTCGTAATCAATGGCCCTAATTTGAATATGCTGGGTATTAGGGAGCCCGCTGTTTATGGGAGCAGAACCTATGCGGATCTGCTTGATAATATCAAGGCTTATTGCATACGGGAAAATATCAAGGTGGCGTTCTTTCAATCGAACAGCGAAGGCGCGATCATCGACGCCATTCAGGAGGCTTACCAACAGATGGACGGTATCGTCATCAATCCTGCGGCCTATACTCATACCAGCATCGCCATCCTGGACGCGCTCAAAGCCGTGAATATCCCCACTGTTGAAGTCCATCTATCGGATATCGGCGGGCGGGAGGATTACCGAAAAATCTCTTATATTTCCGAAGCCTGCCTCACTACTATTTCCGGTAAACACTTTGAAGGCTATCTGGAGGCGCTTCGAGTGCTTCGTAAACACCTGGGTAATATTTAAACTCCCAATAATTAGTTCATAAACACAGGCGCAGAAAATTTCTGCGCCTGTGTTTGTTTTCATTGATTTTTTTATCCTGATAAAGGACATCGATTTCGTCCAGTTTTCCGGAGAATTAGGGGGAAAGCTTAGCTAACATTTTCATGCTTTTTGCCTTCCGAATTTATGATCTGATGCCATTATATAAAATTTATTATTTTTCATCAAGAAGATTCTTGATTGCTCCGGATCGGGGTCAATGATTTTCATGATCAAGAACAACCGGGTTTATTTCAAACTCGCTGCGGTTGAAACGCAATAGCCCTTCATTACGCATTTTTCCCAATTCATGGCTCATGGCGCTGCGCTCCACGCAGAGATAGTCGGCCAGCTCCTCGCGGTTATAGGGAATGAAAAAATGATTGCTTCCCGCTTTTTGCGCTTCCCCGGAAAGATAAGACAGCAATTTTTCGCGGGTTGTCCGGTGGGATAGATGGTCGATCTTTTGTCCCAAGGCCACATTTTTTTGGGCGAGAATACCCACCATATTTTCGATCAGGCGGTTATGAAAGGTGCAGGCTGAGGTGCAGGTGGTGATGATCCGCCGATAATTGATAAAAAGGATGTCGCTATCGCTCGCCGCCTTTACCCCCACCGGGAGGCGCTTGATCTGCGCGCAGGAAAAGTCTTCGGCAAAAAGCCCGCCCTCGCTTATTTGCGCGATAATCGTCCGGTTACCGTAGATATCTTCTTTTATGATCTGTACGTTTCCGCGCAGGACGATTCCTAAAGCAACGACTTCATCGCCGTTTTGAAAAATCATTTCGTTTTTGTCATAGGAACGCCGGGTCGCGCCGATACAGGCAAGTAAACCGGAAAGATTTTCCGTTTCTATCCCGTTGAATAACGCAACGTTTTGAAGCAGGGTTAAATTTATTTGCATAAAGTCTCCTTTGGTTGGAAATACAACAGACCGGTTGCTTTAAGTTTAGTAGAGTTAAGCTATCAAGTCAAGGGGGTGCGAAAAATGATCCGTAAAATTATTAAAATTAACGAAGCGCTTTGTAACGGCTGTGGCGCTTGCGCCACAGCTTGTCACGAGAACGCGATAGCCATGATTGATGGTAAAGCGCATCTGATCCGGGAAGATTACTGCGACGGGTTGGGCGATTGTCTGCCGGCATGCCCCGTAGGCGCTATTACCTTTGAAGAAAGGGAAGCCGCGGCTTATGACGCGGCGGCAGTCCCATCAAAACAGCAGGCCGCTGCTCAGCCGGAAACGCTGCCCTGCGGCTGTCCCGGAACCTATGCGCGGGCAATTTCGCGGACAGCGGAGGCAGTTAATGAGGTAGCGGTGACCCATGCCGCAACTGACAGCCAATTATCCCAATGGCCGGTTCAAATCAAATTGGTGCCATTACAGGCCCCGTATTTTGAAAATGCCGATTTACTGATTGCCGCCGACTGTACGGCCTATGCCTACGGTGATTTTCATAACCGCTTTATCCGTAAAAGAGTGGCTTTGATCGGTTGCCCTAAACTGGATGAAGGAGATTACAGCGAAAAGCTGACGGAGATCATCAAGCGAAATACGATTAAAAGCATAACCGTGGTGAGGATGGAAGTGCCTTGTTGCGGCGGGATCGAGAGCGCGGTAAAAAAAGCGTTGATGAATAGCGGTAAAATGATCCCATGGCAGGTGGTAACGATCACTGCCGAGGGGAGTATTTTAGACTGATGTAAGATATAATACTATTTATGAAGGGGGAATACGGTATGACAGAAATGTTTTGTTTTCAATGTGAACAAACGGCGGGTGGGGTTGGTTGTAAGAATAAGGCGGGGGTTTGCGGCAAACCGGCGGCAATCGCCGTATTGCAGGACGATCTGACCAGGGCGCTCATGGCTTTAGCTGTGGCTGGCGAAGGAAAAAGCATCAGCCCTTCTGCCGTACATGCTATGCAGGCCGGTCTTTTTACCACGGTGACTAATGTCAGTTTTGATGAAGTTGTTATCCGCGAGCAAATTGAAGCGGTAAAAGACGAGACAACAAAACTGGGCGGCGCCGACCTGCCTTGCGGACCCGCCGGAGAGCCGCTTAAGCTTTGGAGTGCCGATGAAGATATCCGTTCCTTAAAAACCTTGATTCTTCTGGGTATCCGGGGGATGGCCGCATATGCATATCATGCGGCGGTGCTTGGCTATGAGGATGAAGAGGTCAATAATTTTTTCTTTATTGCCCTGCGGGCTGTGGCTAAGACGGATGCGACCATGGACGAATTATTGCCTTGCGTTATGGAAGTGGGACGGGTCAATTTCAAGTGTATGGCGCTTTTAGACAAAGCGAATACGGAAGCTTACGGCGTCCCAGTCCCGACAACTGTGCCTATGACCATTGAAAAAGGCCCGTTTATTGTTATCACTGGCCATGATCTCAAGGATTTGCAGCTCCTCCTCGAGCAAACTAAAGATAAAGGGATCAATATATACACCCATGGAGAGATGCTCCCCGCACACGCTTACCCGGAATTGAAAAAGTATCCGCATCTTAAGGGTAACTTCGGTACTGCCTGGCAGAATCAACAAAAAGAATTTGACGCTATCCCTGCGCCCATTATCTTTACCACCAATTGTTTGATGCCTCCGAAAGCAAGTTATGCGGACCGGGTGTTTACCACGGAAGTAGTTAGTTTTCCGGGGATGAAGCATATCGGATTGGATAAAGATTACAGTGAAGTTATTAAAAAGGCTCTGGATTTAGGCGGATATTCCGAGGATAAGCCTATGACCGGAATCAACGGCGGCAAGGAGGTCACAACCGGTTTCGGTCATGGCACGGTTCTCTCTGTGGCGGATAAAGTGGTCGAGGCGGTCAAAGCAGGAAAGATCAGCCATTTCTTCCTCGTCGGCGGTTGCGACGGTGCGAAACCGGGGCGCAATTATTACACCGAATTTGTCAAGCAAGTGCCCAAGGACAGCATTATCTTGACCTTGGCCTGCGGTAAATACCGCTTTAACGACCTTGATTTGGGCAGCGTGGCCGGTCTTCCCCGGATCATGGATATGGGCCAATGTAACGACGCCTACAGCGCGATCAAAGTCGCTGTTGCCCTGGCCGAGGCATTCGATTGCGGCGTCAACGACCTGCCTTTGACCTTGGTGCTTTCCTGGTACGAGCAAAAGGCGGTATGTATCCTGTTGACCTTACTCTATCTCGGTATTAAAGATATCTTTCTCGGGCCGACTTTGCCCGCGTTTGTTTCTCCGAACGTATTGAATTATCTGGTGGAGAATTTCCATATCTCGCCCATCAGCACCCCGGAGGCAGATTTAGCAAAAATACTCCGCTAACAGGATTAAGTCAAAGGAGTCCCCAAGTCGGGGACTCCTTTTTTTTATGCGAAGTATGATTCCGTTCAAGTAGGAGCATACGATTGGTTTGGACTCGTTTGTTAAGCTGCGCCGCCCCCGCCTTTTAATACCGCCGCCGCCCGGTCGATCTGCTCGATTTCCACCCCGGAATAATTGATGACTAGCACAAAAGGGCGGGCCCTGGCCGGTTCCTGGCAATATTGGGACAGGCAGGATACTTTGATCCCCAGATTTCCAGCATAAGCGACGATCTCCCGGTCGGTTTGCGCAGCCGGTAATTCGAGAAGGAAATGAAGACCGGATTCCTGCCCGAGAATGCGGGAGGCGCTTAACAAGGGAATCGATTTGACCGCGGCGATCAGATAATCCCGCTTGCTGCGGTAGAGCTTGCGCATCCGGTTAATATGCCGTTCAAAATAACCTTGCTCAATGAATTTCGCCAAAGTATATTGTTCGAAGGAAGAGACCGTACAGGAGTAAAAGCTGAGATTGCGCGCGTACTCTTCCGCCAGATGCGGCGGCAGCACCATGTAGCTGATACGAATCGAGGGGGCGATGGTTTTGGAAAAGGTGTTCATATATATCACCCGGTTAAAGCTATCGGCGCTATATAGGGCGGGGATGATTTTACCGCTAAAACGAAATTCGCTGTCATAATCGTCCTCAATGATATAGCGGTCCGCTTCCGACGCCCAAGCCAGTAATTCCATACGCCGTTTCACCGGCATCACCAATCCTGTGGGAAAATGATGGGACGGACTGACATGGACGATGTCCGCGTAGCTTTTTTTAAGCTCGTCGATGGCGATCCCGCCGTTATCCAAACCGATATAACGGCAATCCGCGCCTTCGCTGCGATAGATATCTCCGATTTTTCCGTAGCCAGGGTCTTCCAATGCATACAGCCTGTTCCGTCCCAAAAGCTTTATCAGCATGCCGTAGAGATATTCCGTTCCGGCGCCGATCACAATTTGTTCCGGGAAAACGGTCATCCCCCGGTAACGGTAGAGAAAATCGGCAATGACTTCGCGCAGTTTTGGCACGCCCGCAGAAGGCGTTTT
>Ga0351841_1054_pt1 | contig 17032 bp, 11 predicted proteins | sample BONcelHFGM3001E6_FD_206884 | JGI IMG/M metagenome (GOLD analysis project Ga0351841, IMG submission 206884) | Enriched cells from coal bed in the Powder River Basin, Montana, United States - BONCAT cells FGM rep1 HSBNCT.FGM.300.1.E6 ...
CGGAACAGCTTAACGAAGCCATCCAGGGGCTCCAAGGCGAGGTGTCCCGTTTTAGAATCAGTTCGTGAACGGAATCGGTATGCTGCTGCTGCAATTTCAGGCCGGTGGTGAGCGCTATGGCCTCGATATCCGGCAAATTATCGAGGTGGCGCCCCTCATTTGCCTGAGAAAGATCCCCCACGCCGTCCGGGAGGTTGCGGGTACCTTCAATTACCGGGGGACCCTTGTTCCGGTTCTTGATGTGACGGATCTCCTGACGGGTGTGCCATCCCGTTCTCTTATGAGCACACGCATCATCCTGGTCGATTATCCGGGAGATGACGGACGCCGGCATATTCTGGGTTTGCTGGCCGAATCGGTAACGGAAATGGTCCGCTGCCGGCCTGAGGACCGTCAGGCGCCGGTGGTGGCCGTAAGCGAAGCGCCCTATCTGGGAGACATCCTCTTCGACGAAAGGGGGTCCCTCCAGATCCTCGAGTTGGCCCGATTCCTGACCAAGGAATTACTCTTTTCCCTTTTCCCGCCGGAGGTGCTGTCCCCATGACTGTTCCCCAGTCGATTCGAGAATTTCTGATGGAAACCCTGGGGCAGGAAGAGGGGGCAACCGGGAAAGGGGCCATCAACCAGGCGCTCCGTGCGGTGATGAAGCGGAGGGGCTTTCAGGATTTGTCCGCCTATGAGAAGCATTTCTTGTCGTCTCCCGAAGAGCAACAGATGTTGATCGACGAGATCGTCGTTGGGGAAACGTGGTTCTTCCGGGATTGGGGCCCCTTCGCGTATTTAGCCCTTCAGGCTCAGGACCTCCGAAAGGCCCTTGCCCCCGGGGGGATGCTGAAAATACTATCGGCCCCCTGTTCCTCAGGAGAAGAGCCCTACTCCATCGTCATGGCCCTTCTGCAAGCCGGTCTGCCCCCGGCGGCGTTTTCCGTGGATGCGGCAGATATCAGTGCCAAGGTTCTGAATATGGCCCGCAAGGGCTGTTACGGTCGCAATGCCTTTCGGGAGTCTCTTGGGGAAGGCTATGCCTCCTATTTTACCGATACGGACCAGGGACGGCAGGTGACGGATATCGTTTCACGGCAGGTCCGCTTCATCCGGGATAACCTGGCAGCGTCTCCATGTCTCGACGGATACGGTCCCTATCACATCATCTTTTGCCGAAATTTTCTGATTTATTTGACATCGGAGGCCCGTCAGCGGGTCTTTAAACATCTGGATCGCCTCCTCCTTCCCGGCGGTGCCCTTTTCAGCGGCCATGCCGAGACGATGTTCTGGCAAATGAATGGTTATCGTCCTATTCGTCATGAACGGGCCTTTGCCTTCTCCAAACCCGACCCGTCCGCCCCCGCCCACGCCGTGAAGCAGGAAAGGGTCGCAGAAACCTCTGCAAAATTCCCGACACGTCATTGCGATCCGAAGCCGCGAGCGAAACGTGGTGGTCATCCTTTGGACCTGCGCGAGATCGCCACGGATCCCGAGGGTCCCCTCGCGATGGCGGCATCTGTTTCTTCTTCCATGGATAGCTCCGCAACGTTGCGTCAGGGCCAATGGCTCGCAATGGCTGGAGAGAGAGACATGAAAAAGGACAGTTTAGACCGGCAGCTTCGGGAGGCACGACTGCTTGCGGATCGGGGCGCTTTGGATGAGGCGGCCAGTCTGTGCCGGGACTATGAAAAGGTGGCGGGGCCCGTTGCCGAGGCCTATTGCCTCATGGGGCTCATCTGCGAGGCCCGTAAGGATGTCCGTCTGGCCGAAGATTATTTTTTGAAGGCCCTTTATCTGGACCCTTATCACTATGAGAGCCTGATCCATACGAGCCTGTTGTATCAAGAACGGGGAGACGAGCGGAGGGCGGCCCTCTATCGGGAACGGGCCGAGCGCAGCAGAGGGGGGACCCGTGGACCTAAGGCATGAACCGGGCATGATCAGCTGTTGGCAGGAGAAAGGCATTATGGGCGACGGCTCCTGCCCGGAGTTGGAGACCCGCGTTCACTGCCGCCATTGTCCGGTCTATGGTGCTGCGGGCAGACAGCGCTTGGATCGGGAATTGCCGCCCGGTTATCTGGAAGAACGGACGGCCGTCATGGCCCAGCAAAAAGAGATGGCAAGGGCCGGGACGCTATCCGTTATGGTTTTTCGCCTGGCCAATGAGAGATTTGCCCTGAAAACGGTTTTTTTCCAGGAAGCGGCGGAGATGTCGCCGGTCCATACCCTCCCGCTCCGGGTCAACCGGGTCTTTCGGGGGCTGGTGAATATTAACGGTGAATTGCTCTTGTGCCTGTCCGTCACGGATCTCCTGGATTTGACGAATATGGAAACGGACGAACCCGCGCGCACGGTCTATGAACGGATGATGGTCGTTTGCCGGGAGGGAAACAGGTTTGTCTTTCCCGTGGACGAGATTCTCGGGGTCCGGCGAATCGTCCCGGAGGAGTTGAAGGACGTTCCCGCTACCCTTTCGCGTTCCGCTCGAGTTATGACGCGGGGGATTTTCCTTTTGAAAGGGCAGCCCGTGGGCCTTCTGGATGAGGAACTCTTCTTCCCCGGCCTGGCCAGGAGCCTGACATCATGACCGCCGCAAGCACTAATTTTTCCGCCGATCCTATGATGTTGGACCTTTTCCGCGTAGAACTGGAAAATCACACGCGGACATTGGAAACAGGTTTGGTGACGGCGGAACGGGACCAAACGCCGGAAAAAATCGAACCCCTCATGCGGGCCGCACACTCCATCAAGGGCGCGGCCCGTATCGTGGGACTGCATACGGCAGTGACGCTCGCCCATGCCATGGAAGATGTCCTCTCCGCGGCTCAGCAGGGGAAGCGGCCGTTGTCATCCGAAGCCGTCGATCGGCTTCTGAAAGGGAATGATCTGTTTGCCTCCCTGTCCCGCCTGGACATCGCCACCCTGCCCACCGCCCTGGAAGCAAGCGCGGAGGAGATTCAGTCTCTTTCCGGGCAACTCCGGGTCTTCCTGGAAGCGGCGCCGGAGAAAAAGCCGGATACACCGGTGCCATCTGAACCCGCTATGGCCGTGTCGGCAGCGGTTCCTTCTCCATCCGACGGAAAGGCCCCCTTTGAGGAAACGCCTGCACCGGAGGTTCTTTCTCCGGAGGCGGTCTGCGTCGCCCGTTCCCTTACCGCACCAACAACCAATCCCCGGTTTTCCCAGGAGAAAGCGGAAAAGGGACTGGTCCGGGTCATGGCGGAGAACATGAACCGGCTCATGGGATTGGCCGGAGAATGCCTCGTTCAGGCCCAGTCCGTCAAAACCTTTTACGATAACCTTTTGGCCATGAAAAAGAGCCTCTTCGATCTGGAGACGCCTCTGAAACATGCTCTGGAAGCGGGGACGAGGGCAGATGACGATGGGACGGCAACCATCATCCGTGAAACCCGGGAGCGTCTTATGGTGGCCCAGGATACAGCCTCCCAGGATATCGTCAAATTCGAGCGATTTTCCCGCCGCCTGGAACATCTGGCCCATCGCCTCTATGGAGAGGTGATCAGCAGCCGGATGGTCCCTTTCTCCGACGGGCTCCATGGTTTTCCCCGTATGGTTCGGGATCTGGCCAAAGATACGGGGAAAAAGGTCCGCTTCGACATCGCCGGCGCTTCCACGCCCGTAGACCGGGATATCCTGGAAAAACTTGAGGCGCCCTTGTCCCATCTTATCCGCAACGCCATCGATCATGGGATGGAGTCGCCGGAGGAGCGCATCGCGGCAGGAAAACCGGCCGAGGGAACCCTCGTTCTGGAGGCCCGGCATATGGCGGGGATGCTGAATATCTTCCTTTCCGACGACGGTCGGGGTATAAACCCCGAAGATCTCCGCGGCAAAGTGGTCGAAAAGGGGTATGTGACACCGGATATGGCGGGAAGCCTCAGCCGTGCGGAACTCTTCGAATTCCTCTTTCTTCCGGGGTTTTCGACAAAGAAGGCGGTGACGGAAATTTCGGGTCGCGGCGTCGGTCTGGATGTGGTTTTCACCATGGCCCAGGAGGTGGGCGGGTCCGTGCGGGTGGATGCCGACGCCGGACGGGGCGCTCGCTTTCATCTGCAATTGCCTTTAACGCTCTCCGTCCTGCGGACCTTGCTGCTCGAAATTGACGGGGAACCCTACGCCCTGCCTTTATCCCGCATCGATCGAATTCTCAAGATCTCCCGGGACGAGATCCGGGAGATCGAAGACCGTCAGTATTACACCTTGGACGGAGAACATGTGGGCATTCTGGATGCCCGCCAACTCTTTCACCTGCCGCCGGCCGACAACCCGTCGGACCGCTATGCCATCGTCATCATCAGCGACCGTCTGAACCGCTACGGTCTGGCCGTGGATCGCTTTGTGGGGGAACAGAACCTCGTCGTTCGCCCCCTCGACGTCCGGTTGGGAAAGGTACCGAACATCAGCGCCGGCGCTATCTTGGATGACGGGATGCCGGTCGTTATCTTTGACACCGATGATCTGGTCCGCTCCATCCATCAACTCCTGACCACCGGCAAGATCCAAAAAATCGGGAAAGGACCGCAGCAGCTTGCGGCAGGGAAAAAACGCATTCTTGTCGTTGATGATTCCCTAACCGTCCGGGAAGTGGAGCGGCGGCTTTTGGAAAACGGAGGCTATGAGGTCATGGTCGCCGTCGATGGCATGGATGGATGGAATACGCTCTTGGCCCATCGTTTCGATCTCCTCATCTCCGACGTGGATATGCCCCGGATGAACGGCATCGAGCTTGTCCGTACCGTCAAAGCCGATCCGCTTTTGCGGGACCTTCCCGTGATGATCGTCTCCTATAAGGACCGGGAGGAAGACCGTTTACGGGGCCTCGACGCCGGGGCCAATTACTATTTGACGAAAGGAAGCTTTCATGATGAAAGCCTCTTGGGCGCAGTACGCGACCTGATCGGGGGGCCTTAATGTCTTTGCGGATTGCCGTTGTTCATCACGATCCCTTGGCCCGTGCGACGTTGCGGCGATTGCTTGCCGCGGAACCGGACTATACCGTCCAATGGATGGCCGAAAACGGGGCCGAGGCCCTGCAAAACTGCCGACGGAACCGCCCGGAGATCCTTCTTGTCGATCTGGCCCTTGCGGGTAGGGATAGTGTGCAGCTGATCTGCGACGTTATGAAAAGCTGCCCTTGTGCTGTTCTTGTCTTGGCCGATACTTTCCATCAGCAGGCGGGGAGGATCTTTGAGGCCATGGGCTGCGGAGCCCTGGATGTGGTTGCCACGCCGTCCTCTCACGGGAACGGTCCCCTGGAAGGCGAGGGCCCTTTTCTGAAAAAAATGGCGACCATGGGAAAACTGCTCGGCAAGACGGATCTTCGCCCACGACCTGCACCCGGCGGGGGTAAAGCCGTTGCGGATCGACTCCCGCCCTTGGTGGCGATTGGGTCTTCTACGGGAGGTCCTAAGGCGTTGGCCGCGATTCTTGCGGGACTTCCGGCCGGTCTGGGCGCCGCTATCGTCATCGCCCAGCATGTCGATGTTCAATTTGCCGGCGGACTGGCCGAGTGGCTCAATTCCCAGACGCCGTTGACGGTCATGCTGGTCCGGGAGGGGATGCGTCCTCTGGCCGGTATGGTTCTGGTGGCGGGGACGAACGATCACCTCGTTTTGGGGGAGGACCTGGCCTTTCACTATACGGAGGAACCTAAGGATTACCCCTATCGCCCTTCCGTAAATGCCCTGTTCGAGAGCCTCCGGCAGTTCTGGCCCCGAAAGGATGTGGCCGCCCTGTTGACCGGTATGGGACGTGATGGTGGAACCGGCATGGCCGCGTTGAAACAGGCGGGATGGCATACCATCACCCAGGACGAAAAGACGTCTGTGGTCTATGGCATGCCGGCCGCGGCGATTGAACTGGGCGGCGCCGTCGAGATATTGCCTCTCGACCGCATTGCCGGGGCCATCTTGAAGAAACTGCCGGGCGGTGCGTCCGGAACGAAATGATAAATGATCGGAAAGGAAATGATTCACAGCCTATGACATACATAAAAGACCCGCCTTTTGCTGCCTCCCTGACGGAACATAAGATCAAAGTACTCCTCATAGACGATCAGGCCATTGTCGGCGTGGCTGTTCAGCGGATGCTGGCGCCGGAGGATGATATTCTCTTCCATTATTGCCAGGACCCGACCCAGGCTATCCCGACGGCCATCGAATTTGCACCGACGGTCATCCTCCAGGACCTCATTATGCCGGAAATCGACGGTCTGACCCTGGTCAAGTTCTTTCGTGCCCATCCGCATTTGAAGGATGTGCCGCTCATCGTTTTGTCTTCCAAAGAGGAGGCCGTCACCAAGGCGGATGCCTTTGCTCTGGGGGCCAACGACTACTTGGTGAAACTGCCCGACCGGATCGAACTGGTGGCCCGGATCCGCTATCACTCCCAGGGGTATATCAATCTCCTTCAGAGAAACGAAGCCTATGCCGCCCTGCTATCCTCTCAGCAAGCCCTGGCTTCAGAATTGGCCCAGGCGGCGGACTATGTCGTATCGCTCTTGCCCGAACCGGTTCTTGACGGGGCTATCAAGACGGCCTGGCGTTTTTTCCCCAGCGCCCAGCTGGGCGGCGATTGTTTCGGCTACCATTGGATCGATGAGGATCACTTTGCCCTCTATCTTTTGGATGTTTGTGGCCACGGGGTCGGGTCTGCCCTCTTGTCCGTCTCCGCCTTCAACGCCATCCGGTCCCAGACCCTGCCGAAGACCGATTTTCTGATCCCGGAGCAGGTCCTGTCGGCCCTCAACGATGCCTTCCCCATGGAGGGCCACAACGGCCTTTACTTCACCATCTGGTATGGTGTCTTTAATCGCCGGACCCGCCGGCTCCGTTTTGCCAGCGGCGGTCACCCGCCGGCCTTCCTGGTTTCGGGCGACGGCGCGCTTGCCCAGCTCATCACCATGAATTTCTTTATCGGCGGCTTATCGGAGAGCGTCTATCAAGGCGACACCGTCATGGTACCGGAGAACGCCCGTCTTTATATCTTTTCGGATGGTGTTTACGAGGTGGACCGGCCCGATGGGGCCATGTGGACGCTCGAAGAATTGGGTGCCCATCTGCTGCAAAACGCTTTGGAGAAGGGAGAAGATATTGACGCCCTCTACCGGATGATGCAGGACTACCATGGTCAGGATATCCTGGAGGACGACTTCTCCATGTTGAGCATTCATTTGACCTAAAAGGTGTAAAAATCATGCCCGTGCGACATAACCTCTTAAAATTATCCGTCCCATGTGATCTTTCCTATCTGCGTATCGTGCAGACATTCGTTCGGGAGGTGGCCCGGCAGTTCGGCTTTTCCGGCGATGATCTCTACAAGATCGAGCTCGCCCTGGAGGAGGGCGTGACAAACGTCATGGAGCACGCCTTTGCGGATGATGATGAGCCCAATCCGTTTGATATCATCTGCGAGCGCGTCAAGTTGGGGATGCGCATCATCATTAAGGAGAAGGGTATCCCCTTTGATCCCCGGCAGCTCCCCCATTTCGATCCCATCAAAAATATCGAACAGGCATCCCCGTCGGGTATGGGCTTGTTTCTCATGCGGGAGTCCATGGACGAGGTCGCTTTTTTCAACCTTGGCCCGGAAGGGAAGGAAACGCATCTCATCAAGTACCTGCCGGCGAAAAATATCGAGGAGTACCTGACACCGGCCGAGTGCAGGGATGAACCGGCACCTGTTGATGCTCCGGTAAAGACGGCGGGGAAAATCCATTATACCGTCAGGCGGATGGAACCCGGCGAGGCCATCGAAGTCTCTCGATGTGCGTACAAATCCCACGGCTATACCTTCTTTGACGACCATATCTACTATCCCGACCGCATTATCGAACTCAACGCCACGGATGAGATGATCTCTACCGTGGCCGTGACGGAGGAGAACACCTTCATGGGCCATGCCGCCTTTCTTTACCCGGCGCCGGGCGCTCGCATTGCAGAATTCACGTTTGTCTTTGTCAATCAGGCATACCGGAGCCAGGGGTGCATGGGCCGCCTGTGCGAATTCCTCCTCACAATTCCCAAAAAGCACGAACTGGCGGGTACCTACTCCTACTCTGTGGCGAATCATGCCTTTACCCAGCGCGGCGTCTTGAAACTGGGTTTCAACGATTGCGGCATCCTGCTCGCCACCAGCCCGGCTACCTGGCGTTTCAAAGGCATTACGGAGGAGAATGAACAACGCATCAGCGTCGTCTTAAGTTTCAAATACATTCAGACACCGCCTGCCCGTTCCCTGTATGCCCCACCCGAGCACCGGGAGATGATCGCCCGGCTCTATGAAAATATCCGAGCCGGCCATATCTTTACGATTCCAAGCATGGCGGCCCCACCCTTTATCGGTGACGAATCCATCATCGAAACGAGCGTCTTTGCCTCGGAGAGCTGTGGCGAAATATGGGTCAACCGTTACGGCTCCCATATCGTCCGGGAAGTCCGTGGGATTTTACGGGATCTCTGTCTCAAACAGATCGCTGCCATTAACCTTTTCCTCCGCCTGGAAGATCCGACGACCTATTTCGTGACGGAAGAATTGGAGAAGCTGGGGTTCTTCTTTGCCGGTATCCTTCCGGAAACAAATATCGGCGATGTCCTGATTCTCCAGTACCTCAACAATGTGGCCTTGAACTATGACACGGTTCAAGTCTATTCCGACACGGCAAAGGCCATTCTTGCCTACATTCGGGCCCGGGACCCGAATGCGTCCCTTTAGACCATGGCAGTGACTCCACGTCCAGACCGTCGCCGGCACTCGATGTCGTCCGACGATCGCTTTGCCGATATTGTTTTGCGGGGCGCCGTTGTCTACACCGCCGACAGACGCCGGCCGTGGGCGGAAACCGTGGCGGTTAAGGCGGGAAAGATTGCCTATGTGGGAGCGGTAGACGGTGCCGGATCGTTCATCGGCCCGCAGACAGAGAATCTCGACTTAAACGGCAAATTGATTCTTCCCGGCTTTCGGGATGCCCATATCCATCCCTTGACGGGGAGCTTAAACCTCCTCGAATGCCGCTTGACCGGCCCGGCCCATTTATCCGCCTATCTGTCCCAGATTGCCGCCTATGCCAAAGCCAATGAGGACCAATCCTTCATTCGGGGTGGCGGCTGGCTTCCCGATGCCTTTCCCGCCTGTGGGCCGAACCGGAAAGACCTCGATGCCGTCGTCGCCGCGCGGCCCGTTCTCCTCAAATCCATGGACGGCCATAGCGCTTGGGTGAATACGAAGGCCCTGGAGCTGGCGGGGATGACCGGAGATATGGTGGATCCCCCCGGTGGCCTCATCGAACGGAATCCCGTCACCGGTGAGGCCACGGGAACACTCCGGGAGTGGTCGGCCATGGCCCTGGTTGAGTCCCGTCTCCCTGTTCCTTCACGACGGGACATGAACATGGCAGGCTGGGCTTTCATGGAAAGGGCCGCACGCCTCGGGATCGTTTCCGTCCACGAGGCCATGGCAAAAGAGGCGGAGCTGACGGCGTATGGGGACCTTGACCGAAGCGGAGAACTGACTCTGCGGGTCCAGGCCGCTCTCCTGTGCGAACCCGAGCTGGGAATGGATCAGGTCGCCGATCTGCAGGAGAGGCGAGAGGCTTTTACGGGCCGGTTGGTGTCGCCGCAGGCGGTGAAGATCTTCATTGACGGTGTGGTGGAAGGGCACACGGCCTGGTTGCTCCAACCCTATGCGGACCGTCCGGGCTTCCGTGGAGAACGGCTGTGGTCACCCGATGCCTTGAACCGGATGGTGGCCGCCCTTGATCGGGTTGGGTTTCAGATCCATCTGCATGCCGTGGGAGACGGTGCCGTGCGGATGGCACTCGATGCCCTGGCCGGTGCCCAAAAGGCCAATGGCCGCCGTGATGCCCGCCACATGATCGCCCACTGCGATCTCATCGCCCCTGACGATCTTCCGCGCTTCCGGTCCCTCGGCGTCATCGCCAATGTGCAGCCCGTCTGGTTTTACGAGGAGAAGAATTTCGGAACAACGACGCTGCCTGCTCTCGGCAACGACCGGGCCCGACGGCTTTATCCCATGAGGCAGCTCGTAGAAAACGGGACAACGGTGGTTTGCGGAAGCGACTGGCCCTTTAGCGGGGAACTCAACACGTTTAACCCCCTAGACGCCATTCAAGTCGGCGTCACCCGGCACGGTCCGGATGGGGAAGCGGCACCGGCCTATACACCGGAGGAATGCGTCGATCTGGCAACGATGATCGATGGCCACACCGTCCGGAGCGCTTACGCCGCTTTTCAGGAAGATCTGACCGGGGTTCTTACCGTCGGAAAATCGGCCGATCTGATCGTTCTGGATCGCAATCTCTTTGACATTCCCGCTACAGAGATTGCCCAAGCCCGCGTCTTGTTGACGCTCTTCGAAGGCCGCCCCGCCTTTAGCGACCCGGCGCTTGGGTAACATGATCCCCTTGAAATCCTAGAAAAAGACCATCGTCAGCGCTTCCGCGATGCACGCGGGTTTGGCGGCGCCTTCCATCTCGATGGTGTGGGTGATCGTCACCAGTAAGCTGTTATTCGGCTTCTCCTCCACGTTTGCGAGGACCATCCGGTCGCGAAGCTTTGAACCGACCGGGACCGGGGTTAAAAACCGGACCTTGTTGAGCCCGTAGTTTACCCCCATCTTGGCGCCTTCATATCCCACCGGGCGTTGATAGCTGAAAAACGGCAAGAGGGAGAGGGTCAGGAATCCGTGGGCGATGGTCTTGCCGAAGGGACCCTGGGCTGCTTTGTCCAAATCCACATGGATCCACTGATGATCGCCTGTGGCTTCGGCAAATTGATTGATCTGCTCCTGCGTGATTTCCTTCCAGTCGGAGACAAAAATTTCCTGCCCCAATTGCTTCTTCATCCGTTCCAGTGTTTCCGTAGCCGACATCGTTTATCCCTCCTTTAAATAGTATCAAGTCTTGCCGAAGAGCATGGCGTTCGTATGGACCAGACGCTGCCCCAAGATCCTCGACAGGTTCAGGAAGAGCTTACCGCCGATACGGGGGTAAACATTCTGAATCCGCTTGAGGCCTTCCCAGTCGATTTCCAGATATTTGACGGGCTCTACGGCCCGGACGTCTGCAGACCGGGGACCCGGCTCCACCAGGGCAATTTCTCCGAAGATGTCTCCCGGATTGAGCTTGGCGAAGGTGATCTCCTGTCCTGTTTTTTCATCCCGGCCGATGACATCGGCCTGTCCCTCTAAAAGGAGATACATGCTCTTCCCGTATTCTCCCTGGACCACGGCTTTTTCTCCCGCATCCTTTTCAACCATCCTTCCCAGGAGACAGACCTTTTTCCGTTGCCAGGGGCGCAGGCCTTCAAAGAAGGGCGCGGTCTTGATGACGGCATCCTGGAGCTTCAAACCGACCATGTCCCAGATGGTGATGAGCTGGGTGGATTGAAGGAGAATGGGGGTGATGAGGAGTTCGCCGACAATGGCAATGATCATGACGGCTGATGATAGAAGACCGAACTGGATAACGGGGATAAAATTGGAAACAGCGCAGATGGCAAAGCCGCCGGCCAAGGCGATGGAGCTACAGACCACCGGCCGGACTTCATCATGAACAGCTGCCGCAACGGCCGCCTTGCTGTCTTGGAGTTCCTGCATGGCTTGCTTATAGCGGTTCATGAAGTGGATCGTGTCGTCCACGGCAATGCCGATGGCGATATCGGCCACCATAGCCGTGCCGACATTCAGGGGAATGTCCAGAAGGCCCATGACGCCGTAAATGGCAATAATCGGGAAAATATTCGGGACCAGGGAAATGGTCCCGGCTTTGAAAGACCAGAAGAGGAAATACATACAGAGGAACACGATGAAAAGCGTCAAGGCCAAGGATGTGACGGAGTTTATGGCCAGGCTTTCCGCCGCCTTGTTGATGAGGATGTATTCCCCCGTGAAGTCGAACTTGAAATTCGGGTTAACATTCTTTTGCATGTGTTTCTGCAATTCTTCAAGGATCGCGGCGATCTCGTAGCTGGCACTGACATTGTGCCGGACCATGATGCTGACCTCGCTGAAGTCCGGCGTGACGAAGCGGGAGATTTCGTCCCGCTGGAAGAAGAGCAGATACTGCGAAATCAGGTTGGAGTCCGCCGGGATGCCGAAGAATTTCTTGTCGCCGTTATTCATCTCCCGGTGAATGAGGGCCACCCGGTCGGCCAGGGACTCCGTTTTGTCGAACCAGCCTTTCTGGGCCATGAACTGCTGCAGGGCGGCTACCTGCGACAGGTATTCGGCCTGCTTGAAGGTGCCGGGCATGCCGCTGTTGATGCGGATAAAGAAGGTCTGGGCGCCGGCCAATTCCACATGGAGGGTGTCGCTCCGCTTTCTGATTTCAGAGTCCGCTTTGAAGTAACCCATAAAGTCGTTATTGACCTTTACAAGAAAAGTCGCTGCGAACATGGCCACGGTGAGGACGGAAAGGGTGACGATGATAATGATCCTTCGTTTGGGATTGTTGACCAGGGCGAGGGTGCCGTTGGCAATACCTTTAAATAGACCATCGATGAAATGCACCTTTGCTTCGTGCTTGCGGACCTTCGTCGGGCCGAAGTGATGGAGGAGGGCCGGGCCGAAAGTGAAAGTGCTCAGGGGGTTCACGATAAGAGCGAAGGTGGCGACCTGGCCGAACTGAACGAGCATAGAAATGTCATTATACATAATGGAGGCAAAGCCGACCACGGTGGTGATGGAAGTCATCAAGACGGCCAATCCCAGTTTGCCGGACATGATCTTGATGGATAGATCTCTGTTGCCGTTGGTCTCCTCGATACTTTCCAAATATTCGTGCATCATGTGCAGGTCTTCCGTGGAACCGATGACGAGAAGGATGGACGGGACGATGACCGTGAGGACGTTCAGTGGGATGCCGGCAAGGACCATGAATCCGAAGGTCCAGATGACGCTCGATCCCGCCGTGATCATGGGCATGATGCCGGCGCCGAAATTGCGCAGGGCGATGATGATGGTAATAATCAGAACCAGACAGGACAAGGGAACGATTCTTGCTTGGTCGGTGATGATGTTCTCGCCGATATTGCGACGTCCATAAGAGTTGCCGAACTGGAAGACCCGGTCGAATTTGGCTTGGTACTTGGCCGTCACCTCATCCACTTTCTTGGACAGGTTCGTGTGAAATTCCGGTTCCGTCGGATCTACGTCAATGTAGAGATTGATGGCCGTCATCTGGCCGTCCTTGGACACGAGACTGTTCATGAAGAGGGGACTTTTCATGGCATCGGCTTGGATGCGCTTGGCCTCTTCTACCGTATCCGGCGCCCGGTCCATGAGGGGATTGGTCTCCAGCCCGCCGCTGACGCCCTTGAAGTTCGTCACAGAAAAGAGGCTCTCGCAGCGGCCGACACCCGGTTTCCCGATTCTGCCCACCGCCTCCTGGATGAGGTTTTTGTATTCCTCCTTGCTGACGGCGGTATTGGGTTTAAGGAGGTCTTTATATTTATCGGGGTACTTTGGTTTTAGAAAGGCTTCCGGATCCGCGACCAGCTTGCCCATCTCTTCCGGGTTTTTCGCAAGCTTGGCATATTCATCGGGGTTTTGGGAAAGTTGGGCATAGGCTGCCGGGTACTTGATTTTCAAATACTCCTCGGGATCCTTGGCTTTAACATATTCCTCCGGGTCCTTCGGTTCAAATTTGATATCTTTCAAGTCGTAGTAGACACTCTCCGCGTCTTTGAGTTTTTCGGGGGTGAAGAGATTCTTGTCCCGGACGAAAACGACGGTAATGTTATCGCTGCCGAACTTCCTAACCGTGTCCCGATGGTAATCCTTGGCCGGGTCCCCATCGATCATCATGCCTTCGGTCGAGGAATCGACGCGAATCTGCAGGGCGTAATAACCAAAAATAAGAGTAATGATGACGTTAACGATGATGACTAGTTTTGCATTCCGCAGACTCCACAGCATTAATTTTCCCATATGCAATCCCCGAATTAAGAAAGATGATTGTGTTAAGTTAGCACGTGACGGCGTTTTATCACTCCCTGAAGGGCCATTAATGGGTTGCCGGCTCAACATCAAGGGTTATCTTTAACACCTTAAAATACTTGAAGATATGTTAAAGTTCCCTCTCGTCTTTGCGAGGAGAGGGAACTTTCCAAACAAAGACAATTAAACTTTGCCCAAAAGCATCTCATTGGTATGGACGAGGCGCTCGCCTAGGATGCGTGATAGATTCAGGAAGAGCTTGCCGCCGATGCGCGGGTAAATCCGCTGGATGCGCTTGAGCCCTTCCCAGTCGATCTCCAGGTACCTGATGGGTTCTCGGGCCAGGACGTGGGCAGAACGGGGGCCCGCCTTCACGAGGGCAATTTCACCAAAAATGTCCCCCGGCTTGAGGGTGGTAAAGGTGACGTCTTGGCCCGTCGTTTCGTCGTGGCCGATAACGTCGGCCTTGCCGTCCAGGAGGAGGTACATGCTGTTGCCCAGATCTCCTTGAACAACGGCATATTCCCCGGCCCTCTTTTCCTTCATCCGTCCCAGGAGGCAGACCTTCTTACGCTGCCAGGCCCTCAATCCTTCGAAGAAGGCGGACTGCTTGATGACCTCTTCTCGGAGTTTCAAGCCCACCAAGTCCCACAGGGTGATGAGTTGTGTGGATTGGAGGAGGATGGGGGTGATGATGAGGTCGGCCATGATGGCCATGACCATGACCACGGCAGAGAGGATGCCGAACTGGATGACGGGGACGAAATTGGAGGCCGTGCAGACGGCAAAGCCCAGAGTCAGAGCGACGGTGGTCGAGACGACGGGCCGGATCTCGTCGTGGAGAACGGCCGCTAGGGCCTCAGGCCCGTTCTGGCGTTCCCGCATCTCGGCGTTGTACCGTGTCATCATGTGCATCGTGTCGTCCACGGCGATACCGATGGAGATACAGGCCACCATGGCCGTTCCTACATTCAAGGGAATGTCGAAGAGCCCCATGACGCCGAAGATCATGACGATGGGGAAAACATTGGGGATCAGCGAGATGAGCCCCGCCTTGACGGACCAGAAGAGCAGATACATACAGACAAAGACAATGAGCAACAGGAACCCGAGGGAGCTCACGGAGTTCATGGCGAGGGTCTCCGCCGCTTTGTTGATGAGGATGTACTCCCCCGTAAACTCTGCTTTGAAACTCGGGTTAATCGTTTTCTTGATGTGGTCCTGCAGTTCGGCGAGGATGGCGTTGATTTCGTAACTGGCGCTGACGTTGTGCCGGACCATGATGGAAACCTCGCTGTAGTCGGGGGTGACGAAGCGGGACAGGTCGTCACGCTGGAAAAAGAGGAGATACTGGGAGATAAGATTGGAGCTTTCGGGGATACTGAAATACTTGCGATTTCCGTCATTCATTTCCATATTGATGAGGGCAACCCGGTCGGCCAGCGATTCCGTCTTGTCGAACCAGCCTTTTTGCTGCATGAACTGCTGGATGGCGGCCACTTGGGAGAGGTATTCCGATTGCTTGAAGGTACCGGGCATGCCGCTCGTGATGCGGATGAAGAAGGTCTGTGCCCCCGAGAGTTCTTTGTGGAGGGTGGCGCTCCGCTGGCGGAGGTCGGAGCTCTCCTTGAAGTAGGCGATGAAATCGTTATTCACCTTGACGAGAGAAGTGGCCGCCAAACCGCCGAGGGCAAGCAGGGAGAAGACGACGATGGCGATCATTTTCTTCCTCGGATGGCTGACGATATTCAGGATGCCTTTTCCTACGAGGAGGAAGCCCCGGTCGATGGCATGGACCTTATCGTCATGCTTCCGGACCTTCCGGGGACCGAAGAAGTGGAGATAGGCGGGGCCGAGGGTAAAGGTAATGATGGGATTGATAAAGAGGGCGAAGGCAGAGGCCATACCGAACTGGACCAGCATGGTGATGTCGTTGTAGATAATGGAGAAAAACCCGAGGAAGGTGGTCATGGCCGTCATCAGAACGGCCAGCCCCAGTTTCCCGCTCATGAGCTCGATGGATTTGTCGGAAGACCCCCCCGTTTCTTCGATGCCGGTCATGTACTCCGAGAGCATATGGAGATCCTCCGTCGAGCCTACGACGATCATGATGGAGGGGACGATGACGGTCAGGACGTTCAGGGGAATGCCGACGAGGACCATGAAACCGAAAGTCCAGATGACGGACGTCCCGGCGGTGAGCATGGGCATCATTCCGGCGCTGAAGTTGCGGAGGGCGGCGATAAGGGTAATCACCAGGACCGCCACGGCCATAGGGGCGATACGGAACTGGTCGCTGATGATATTCTCACCGATGGCCCGGCGGCTGAAGGAGTTGCCGAACTGGAAGAGGCGCTCGAAGTCTTTCTGGTATTTGCCGGATACCTCATCCACTTTTTTGGAGAACTTCGTATGGAATTCGGGATCTTTCTTGTCGACATCGACATAGAGGTTGATGGCCGTCATCTGACCGTCGCTGGAGATGAGGCTGTTGATGAAGAGGGGGCTTTTCAGGGCGTCCGCCTGGATGCGCTTGGCCTCTTCCAGGGTTTCAGGAGCCCGGTCCATGAGGGGGTTCGTTTCGAGGGCGCCGCCCACGCCTTTGAAGTTGGTAACGGACAGGAGGCTTTCACACCGTTCGACACCGGGGAGGTCTTTGAGATCGTAGTAGAGATTCTCCAGAACCTTCAGCTTCTCCGGGGTGAACAGGTTCTTGTCCCGGATGAAAATGACGGTAACGTTGTCACTTCCAAACTTGGCCACCGTGTCGCGGTGGAAGTCTTTCGCCGGGTCGCCTTCGATCATCATTCCTTCCGTGCCCGAGTCGATGCGCACCTGAACGGCGAAAAAGGCGGAGATGATGGATACGGCAACGATCACCGCTACCACCAACTTGGCGTGGCGCGAACTCCAAAGCATTATTTTCCCCATATGATCCCCTTATTTTTTATTTGATGAGGCCTGTATGAATTGCTGAGGAACTATAAGTAATATGCGTTTCTCTGTCAATGCAATTTACGGCTGCGTGTGGTCGGTATGGTGCAGTTTTAATGAACGGTCGGAGGGAAAACTT
>Ga0351841_1055_pt1 | contig 16921 bp, 9 predicted proteins | sample BONcelHFGM3001E6_FD_206884 | JGI IMG/M metagenome (GOLD analysis project Ga0351841, IMG submission 206884) | Enriched cells from coal bed in the Powder River Basin, Montana, United States - BONCAT cells FGM rep1 HSBNCT.FGM.300.1.E6 ...
GGCGACACTCGAATCCTGCCGGGCGATTATCTGGTGGTGGTGACGGATCAGAGCGGCATGGCGGAAGCGTATGTAGAACTGACGCAAAGGACCAGTTGCAAATAATTCAGGCATATAAAAAGGATCAACCAATGGTAAAAGAAGATAGTCTGCCCTGCGATTTACTGCGGGTCGATATTCCCTTTGTTTTTGATGAAAGGATCATGCAGGGTTTATTACACTGCGCAGGCAATAGCCGGCCTTATCTACGTTGTCTGGCTTTACTGGAGCAGGCCCGACCTTTGCTCGCTCCCGCATTCGCTGTCCGGCGTTTTAGCGCCGGAGATTTGACCGACGAAGGCATCCGGATAGGCGGCGTAAGCTTTTGCGGCAAGGTTCTGGCCGATATGCTGAAACAAGCGGAAAATATCTATGCCTATTTTGCCACCTGCGGTAGGGATATCGCCCGGTTGATCCAAAAGACCGCCAATTATCTTGACCGCTATTTGCTGGATCAACTCGCCTATATGGCATATCTTCAGGCTATGGATCAGCTCGCCATCCAAGCGGAATCGGTCTTCGGGGTGAAACGGTTAACGCGGTTGTGCGCCGGGTCGGTGGTTGATTGGAATGTGGATGAGATTAAAAAAATTTTTATCCTTCTGGACGGTTTATATCAGGTCTTGGGTGCGGAGGTATGGGATAGCGGGCTGATTTATCCTTTAAAATCCACCGCCGGATTTTTTTATGATACGGAGATGGCCTTTGAAAGTTGCACGATTTGCCCGATGCTTGCCTGCGAGACCCGGCGGGCCCCGTTTGATCAAACGCGTTGGGTGCAGATGACAAACTCATAAAACCCCGGTTAAAAAACAAGGGTACGGATAACGAACGGCGCGCGCCCTTGCTTCACCTAAAACGGAGCTTAAAAAACCGGCGCGATAATAAAATGATTTGGTTAATTTATTTTTGACAATACCTTAAAAATATTGCTATTTTATGGGTATTCTTTTATAATTGACTATAATAATGTAATATTATAGTTAATGAGATCATATCAAAATAATACAAAACCGGCAGTCGGTATAAAGGATGGTAACTTTTGACCGAGAACACTGGACAAATCTCCGGGAAAGCTTATCCGCTATCCCAATGTCAGCTCAATATCTGGTCTCTTGAGAAAACCTTTCACGGTACGCCTATCAATAATATCTGCGAAACGATACGTATTCGCGGACGTTTTGATATTACCATCCTGCAAAAAACGTTGGAACTGATCGTCTCGTCCGACAGCACTTTGCGCACGCGTATTTTTCGCGACGGCGATACGCTTCTTCAATACGAGGCGGAGTATATTCCGGAACGCTTTCCGGTTTTTGATTTTTCCAAAAGCGACGAAGCCGGGTTGCATCATTGGGAACACGCCATAGCTAAAGAGGTGATGCCTGTCGAAGGGGCGCCTCTTTATTACTTTGCCATTTTTAAGCTGGGAGAACACGAAGGCGGCGTTTTGCTCAAATGCCATCATCTTATCTCCGACGGTTGGTCGCAAGTGCTGTTGATCAATAAGCTGGCGGATATTTATTTGCGTCTTTTAGCCGGGGAAACGGTCGAGCTTCAAACTGCCCCGTCCTATCTGCTTCATGTGGAAAGCGAGGCGGATTACCGAAACAGCCGCCATTATCAAGCCGACCGTACTTATTGGCAGGAATTATTGGCGGAACCGGCTTATCCGGCGGCGCTTCGGGAGAATAGCGCAGTAGTCGTCTCGCCGGTAGGCCAGCGCCTCGGATTTGAATTTTCCCGCAGACTGAATCATGCGATCTATAGCTATTGCAGCGATCAAAGGGTGGCTCCCTTTGCCGTTTATTATATGGCGCTTGCTTTGTATATCAAACGCACCGTGGGTGTGGACCGGTTCTGTCTTGGAGTGCCAATCTATAACCGGATTAATATTTCCGATAGGGAAACTTCGGGGATGTTTGTCAGCACTTTGCCGTTCATCAGCCGCATCGACGAAGCGTGGAGCTTTAACCGTTTTAGTGAAGAAGTGATGATTAACTGGTATGACTTGCTCCGCCATCAAAGTTTGCCCTATGAAGAGATTATGGATATCGCGGTCAAATGCGGACAGGAGAGCCGCCAACTTTCCCATATGGCCTTTTCTTTTCAAAGCAGCCGCATATATAGCAATAAAGAAGCTTCCGTCACTTTTTCCGGGGAGTGGCATTACAGCGGTTATCAGGCCGAGCAACTGTGTATCCATCTCAACAATATGGAAGAGGACAACCTCTTCCGCGTCAATTACGATTATCTGACCCAGATTTTTTCCGAAAAAGAAATCGCGGATCTGCATAAGCATCTTACGACCATCCTCAGCCGGGCTTTGGCCGACCCGGACAAACCGCTAAAAGAAATTTCCATGGCGGACGAGGCGGATGAGGAAAAGGTGGTCTACGCCTTTAATTCAACCGCTGTCCGCTGTCCGGATAAAAGCGTCTATACCCGGTTGAGCGAGATTAAAGACAAATATACCAAAAGAGCGGCGGTCATTGACGAAGGGCGACGATACAGCTATACCGCTTTGCTGGAACGGGCCGACGATTATGCCCGGGCTCTTGAAGCCGCAACCCCCCGAATCGAAGCCGGTGAAGTCGTCGCCGTCCTTTTGCCCAAAAGTTTCGAACTGATGGCCGCGATATGCGGGATCGCCCAAAGCGGCAGGGCTTGGCTGCTTTTGGATGCGGGCCAACCTTTGCGCCGTATTGAGGAAATACTCCAAGATAGCAAAGCCAAAGTATTGATCGGCAGCGGCCCGTTGATTGAACAATACGGCCTGCGAAAGAAGACCATGGCGGTTCTTTTGCCGGAGAAAATGAATCCGCGGGATAAAAACGCCGATTTTTTACCGTCTCTTGCCACTTTGAATGATCCGGCTTATCTGATCTACACCTCCGGCAGCACCGGAAAACCCAAGGCGGTGGAGATCGGCGGCAGGAGCCTGATTAATTTTGCTATGTGTATGAAGAAGTATTATGCGGCCGGAGCTGTGCTTTCTCTCAATAATGTCGGTTTCGACGCCTTTTTGATTGAGAGTATGGCGGCCTTGCTCAACGGCAATACCGTTGTATTGCCGCCTGCGGGCGCCGAGGAAAACCCGGCGGTTTTGGCCGCGCATATTTTGGATTACGGAGTCGGTTTTATAACGATGACACCCGGGCGTTTGGCGGCATATTTCAACGACGCGCATTTCCGCCGGGCCTGCGCCAGACTGGAAAGCATCGTTTGCGGGGGCGAAGCCTTCCCGCCGTCGCTTTTGCGGCAGCTAAGCCTGTTCACCTCCGCCCGCATCTATAACCAATACGGACCCTCGGAGACGACGGTCGGCGTCACCATAAAATTGCTGAACGGCGCGGCGACCATTACCGCTGGTAAACCCATGGCTAATTGCCGCATCTATGTGCTTGATTCGCAATTAAAACCTTTGCCTGTGGGGGTCGGCGGCGATATTTATATCGGCGGCCTATGCGTGGGCAGAGGATACCGTAATCAGCCGGAACTGACTGACGCCGCTTTTTTGGCCAGCCCCTTCGAGCCGGATGAGTTGATCTACCGTAGCGGCGATATTGGTTACTGGAGCGAAGATGGCGAATTGAACTTGCAGGGCCGTAAAGATAACCAGATCAAACTGCGGGGGCTTCGTATAGAATTAGACGAAATTGCTTCCCGTCTTAGCCTTCATCCTGAAGTTGAGCAGGCAGCGGCACTTGTGTTCAAAAGCCACGATCAACCGTTGATTGCCGCTTATTATGTCAGCGCCTCACCCGTGGCTGAAAGAGAATTGTTGGAGCTGGCGGCCACCTATTTGCCGTATTATATGGTGCCCGCCTTGTTCATCCATGTAACGTCTCTACCTCTAACCGCTAACGGCAAGCTGGATACAGTCCGTCTTCCCCAACCGGTATGGCAAGACGACGAAGAGAGTTCTGCCGCCGATCCGGCGACGGAAAAGGTGCTGGCGATCTTCAGGGAAGTGTTGCAAAATCCTGAACTTAGCCTGAACAGCGACTATTTTGCCAACGGCGGCACCAGCCTTAACGCCATGGAAACCCTGAGCCGTTTGGAAGAGGCCTTCGGAACGCGTTTGCGTGTTGCGGACTTGTATTCCTGCCGCCGCGCCTCCCGGCTGGCCCGTCTTCTCGGCGGGGACGTCGGTTATGCCTCCGCGCCATCTATTACTAAAGCCCCCCAATTATCCGGTTACCCTTTGTCTCCGATTCAGCAAAGCCTCTATTTCCAAACCATGCTCACGCCGGACGGAACTGGTTATAATATGCCCGGCGCTTTGATTTTGCCGGACGATGCCAATATCGATCGGCTGGAAGCGGCGTTTGGTAAACTGATTGCGGACGAGGCGGTTTTCCGTACCGGTTTTGTTTTCACCGGAGGCAAACTGGTTCAGAGAATCGAAGAAAAAGCACACTTTGAGCTGGAACATATCCTCGCTCCGGATTTGGATACCGCTGCCGCGACCTTTATCCGCCCCTTTGACCTAAGCCGTGCCCCCCTTCTGCGGGCCGCGCTCTGGGAGGACGATAATCAACGGGTGCTTCTGGTGGACATGCATCATATCATCGGTGACGGGCTGAGTATGCCCCTGGTTATGGCCAGGTTAAACGCGGCGTATGCGATGCAAGCTCCGGCTGAAGTAGAATTGACTTATATCGATTACGCCTATTGGCAGAGTCAGGAAAACGTGAATAAGGCGGGAGATATCGCTTATTGGCAGGAGGTCCTGGCCGATTTACCCGAACCTTTGGATATACCCACCGATTTTCCGCGCCCCGTCAACTTTGATTTTCAGGGGCAGAAATATCGCTTTGATCTGGACAAGGCTCTGAGCGATCGCTTAAAAGCCTATTGCGCGACGCAGGGATTGACCCCGGCCATGCTTTTTGCCGGAGCCTTTGCGATCATGCTCTCTCGGTTTTCCCATAGCGAGGATATCATTGTCGGCATGCCTGTTTCCGCCCGTAATTCTGCGGAGCTTTCAAATATTATCGGTCCGTTTATCAATACCCAGCCGCTCCGTTTAAAGCCTAAAGAAGCGATGCGGCCCGGCGCATTTTTTGAATCGGTGCGCGACCGCGTCCTCGGCGCGATCGATCATCAACAACTATCTCTTGAAGAATTGCTTAATCTTTGCGGCGCGCCCCGGCAAGCCGACCGCAACCCGCTTTACCAAACGCTCTTTTCTTATCGTCCGGTAAGGGACGAGGTCTTCCGCTTAGGCGAATCGCCGATGCAAGCGGTGCCTCTGGAAAATCATAGCGCCAAGATGGAATTGAGTCTCGAAGCCTTTGAGGCGAAAGAGTCTTTCGGTTTTATCTTTGAATATGCCACTTCCTTGTTTAGCGAAGAAACCGTCGCGTTTTACAGCCGCGTATATGAGAAGATTCTCCAATCCATTATCGTAGACGAGCAAGTTTTACTGGGAGAATTAGACAGCCTTCCCGAGGAGGACCGGTTTGAATTGCTGGAGCGGCCCAATTATCTTCATTCGCCGTTCCTCGACCTGCCTTTGGATATCCAATTTAGCCGCATGGCCAGGCTTTACCCGCAGCGGGAGGCGATCGTTTGCCGGGGCGAAAGCATGAGCTATTATGATCTGGAGAAGCGGGCGATTGCCATCGCCGGGCAACTGCAAGCCAACGGCGTAAAAGCGGGGAACCGGATCGCCCTGATGATCCGCCGGAACAGCGATATGCTGGCCGCGCTTCTCGCGATCAACAAGGCCGGCTGCGCCTACGTGCCTGTGAGCAAATCTTTTCCCGAAAGCCGGATTTCCTATATTCTGGAAAACGCCGAAGCCGTGTTAATACTTGGCGATAGCGAGAGTCTGGCTGTTTTACCCGAGACCTTGCCTTGCCCCAAATTGCCAATTTCGAATCAGGATTATCCTTTTGTCCTCCCGCAAAATAGAAGCGGAGACGACTTGATCCATATCTTGTATACCTCCGGTTCAACCGGAAAGCCAAAAGGTGTCGCCATTAAACATCGCGCGCTCTCCAATCTTTTAGGAGCGTTGACGCCGTATCTAAATGGCTCTTCGGGCAATGTGCTGTGTTCATCCAATATTATTTTCGATGTCTTTATCACCGAGAGCCTAATCTCGCTTGCTATAGGAAAAACGGTGGTATTGGCAGATGATGAAGAAATGATGCTGCCCTGGAAATTGGCGGCGTTGATTGAAAACTACGGGGCAACTATTCTCCAGATGACGCCATCCCGGCTGCAAGTGTGTTTGGGTAACACGGCTTTTTCTACTGCGCTTGGAAAGGCGGAAATTTTAATTCTTGCGGGGGAAACGCTAAACCGCGAGTTGATCCAAATGGTCAAGGCCACCGGAGCGGTGCGGATTATTAATCTTTACGGCCCGTGTGAGGCGGCTGTATATGTCAGCGGCGGGGAAATTAATGACGCCGTTCGTCCGCATATCGGCAAGCCTTTGGATAATTGCCGGATCTATCTTTTGGACGCGCAGCAGCGGCAGGTTTTACCCGCTTCTTGGGGAGAGTTGTATCTGGCCGGCATATGTTTGGCCGAAGGATATTGCGGCGACCCGGAGCGTACTGCGGACGTATTTGTCCCGGATCCCTTTTTCCCGGGACAAAAAATGTATAAGACCGGCGATATCGGGCGTTTATTAACAGATGGAAATATCGAATTTTTAGGTAGGCGCGATAATCAGGTCAAGATAAACGGGCAAAGGGTGGAATTAGACGAGATCAACGGGGCGATTTTAAGCTCCGGTTTAATTCGCGAAACGGCGACCATTGTTACCCAAAGCGCGCAAAGCGGTGTTCGACTCCATGCCTTTGTCGTCGCTCACAATAGCGAGTCGCCCGATCTTGCGGCATTACGCCGATATATGAAGGAGCTCTTACCGGATTATATGATGCCCTCGGAGATTATCCCAATTGCGGAGCTTCCCCGGACGGAAAGCGGTAAAACGGATATTCTCCGCTTAAAAAGCAGTATTTCCGGGGATATTATCAATTCGGCTAGCGGAACCAATCGTCATAATGAAGTGCCGTCAGACCCGACGGCTCCCGTTTCCACGTCAAGCGAACCGACGCTAATAATAAACGCGAATCCGCAAACGCAAACTGCGTACGATGGGACGCCTTCAGCGCAATTCCAACCCCCTGGCAAAACTCAAGATCAATCCACTGTATCTATTGTGTCCGATTTTAATACGCCCGATCGTTCTGGTCTCCCCTCAAACGCAAAGAAGGATAAAAGCAATCCGGTTCCTTTCCCGGTAACTTGCCGGACAGACGCGGCAGCGGCAACCGGTACGGCTGACGGACTTTTAGCCTTATGGCAGACCGTTTTAGATAAAGAAGATATCGACCCCGATAAATCTTTCTTTGAACAAGGCGGCAGTTCTTTAGCGGCGTTGAATCTTCTCGGCCTTTGTTTTAACCAGGGGATGATGATGACGCTGGCCCAATTTTACGAACATCCTACTTTGCGGGCCCAACGCGAGCTTCTATCATTGCGGGTTGATAATAAAAAGGTAAGCGGATCGGACAAAGAAATCCTTCTTACCGGCGCGACCGGCTTTTTCGGCGTCCATTTATTAAAAGAGCTGTGTGAATCCGGAGAAAAAGCAATCTGCTTAGTCAGGGGAAACAGTAAAAAAATATTTAATTTACTCGAACAATATTTCGGCACCCAATGGCTGCAACAGTATCGGATGTTCATTACGCCGGTAAATGGTGATGTCACTTTGCCCGAGTTTGGCTTAAACGAGGACCTGACAAAAAAGGTTAAAGCCGTTTATCACGCCGCTGCCGATGTCCGCCATTATGCCATGGATAACAATCATTATCTGGTTAATCAAGTGGGAACCGCTCATGCCATCGACTTTGCCAAACGGGCCAATGCGGTACTCCATCACATATCAACGATCAGCGTTTCCGGCGAGTATCTTTTAGCCGATCCGGCACGCCATGTGCTCTTTACGGAACGCGACCGGGAAATCGGTCAAAATTGGCGGGATAATATCTACGTCCGTTATAAATTTGAAGCGGAGAACCTGGTTTATCAGGCTATGGAAGCTGGGCTAAACGCCCATATTTACCGCTTGGGCCGTTTGGGTTGCCGTCAAAGCGACGGACGTTTTCAAATGAACCCGGATGGCACCAGTTATTGGGAGATTTTGCAGGGTATTCAGTGCTTGGATATGTTGCCGGTAGACTTAGGTGATCTGAAGATAGAACTAACGCCGGTGGACGAGGCGGCGCGGGCGGTATGGCTGCTCCGCGATAGTTGCGAGACCTGTTTCCATGTTTTTAACGATCAACTGATTACCCTTCGCGAACTCGCCTTTACGCTTAAAGGCTATTATCCGACCGATGCGAGAAAAGAGGAGTTCGAGCTTTATCTTGGCCAAAGACTACGGGAAGACAGTCGTCTTGCCGCAATAACGGAATACTATACCCGTATTATCATTCAACATCCGTATATCGAGCCCCGCGCAGATATGACAGTCGCGCGCTTGGAAGAAAGAGATTTTGCCTGGCAGCATCCTTCAACGATCGATTATTCTTGGCTTTTTCCCGAAACTCTTTCCGAAAGGAGGGGTTTATCATAATTTCTAACTTTGCATTGGTCATATTCATAATTTCCATCGTTACCACTCTTGTGTTCATTCTTCGAATGAGCCATTTGAGCCATATCAAACTGATCCATAAGCTGTATTTTATGGTCGGGGCGGTAATGATTATTTGGTTCATTGCGATTATTTTACTAAAATTTACGGATCCTACAGATATCGCGATGTTAAGGCGATGGGAAGCTTTATCTTATTTTGGCGCAGCGTTCGCGCCGGTGTTTTCCGTTTATGTCGCGCTGGCTTTTACCGCAGGGGTAGATAAATTTCCTAAACAATATTTATTTCTAATTATCGTGCCGGTTATTACGAATATCATGGTTTGGACCAATCCGCTCCACCATCTATTCTATCGCCATTTTTCGCTTTCAATTGAAGATATTGAATTCGGCCCCTTCTTCTATGTCCACGCAGTTTATGTCGTTATTTGTCTTGTTGTTTCCACGATCATAATTATTAATTTTGCCATAAACAGCCGCAATACCCTTTATTTTAAACAAGCAATCCTTTTTTCCGTGGGTAATATCATTCCGATTGTCGTAAATTTTATGGCGATATCCGGATTGTTTAATTTATCCATCGCTGCGACGCCGTTGGCCTTTGCTGGGACAATCATTTGCCATGGATTGGCTATTTATTGGCTGCATTTTCTCGATATCAAACCGATTGCCATGATTCAGGTGTTAAATCAGATCACCGATTGCTATCTCATTACCGGAGCGGACGGGCTGATTATCGGCTATAACGAACCGTTTATGGATGTCATCGGCAGGCAACATGGCATCAGAGAGAATTCCCGGTTGAAAGATTGTCTGAAAGACGAAGACGTGGAGTATAAAACCGTTATCTACAATCTGCTCACCTCCATGGAATCGTGCCGGGTCACCAATTCCAGCATCAGCTTTGAGCAGGCAATTAATCAACAGGATAACGAAACCTGGCGCAAGCTGTATTATATTGTGGAAATCAATCCTTTGATTATCGATGAAATCATCAGCGGTTTTATCGCTATTTTTAAAGATGTCAGCAAACTCAGAGAAAGCATGCAGCGCCTCCAGGATTCTCAGGTACGTTTGATGGAGCAGGAACGGCTGGCCTCGCTGGGTCAAATGGTAGGCGGATTAGCTCATAATCTGAAAACGCCGATCATGAGTATCGCCGGTAGTTCCGCGGCCATGAATAATTTGGTGGAGGAAGCGTCCATCAGTATCGGCGACGCGGATGTTACAGCGGAGGATTATCAGGAAATCTACGACGAGATGCGGGGCTGGCTGCAGAAGATCAGGGACGCTTGCTCCTATATGTCGGATATTATCACCGCGGTCAAAGGCCAGGCCGGAAATATGGACAGCTCCGAATACGTTGATTTCAGCCTGGAGGATACACTAAAACGGGTTTCCTTGCTCTTGCGTCACGAATTACAGGGCGGGCGCTGCAAGCTGGTCAAAGAAATTCTAATCCCCGGCGTGACAGCGCGGGATATACTTATTCACGGTGATATCAATAACCTGGTACAGGTAGTTAATAATTTGGTCTCAAACGCCGTATTTGCCCAACTACCCGATAGAAAGCATGAAATTTTGTTTAGCGTGACGATGGACGGGGAGAATCTGCTCATTGCTGTTAAAGACTGGGGCACGGGGATCAAGCCGGAGATCAAGAACAAACTTTTCCGCCAAATGATTACGAGCAAGGGTAATAAAGGTACCGGTCTCGGCGTTTATATTTCCAATGCGGTAATACGCGGCAAGTTTGGCGGTGATATTCTTATGGAGGATAACCCGGAGGGCGGAAGTATTTTCACCATCAGAATCCCCCTAGAAAACGTTAAGGTCAAACAGACGCATAGCTTCGGGGATAGTGAAATGCATGATGAGTTTTAAAATAATTTGAAAGGGTAGGACCGATGAGAAAAAACATAGTCGCAGGCGAAAAGAACTCTTTTTCCATACTGGCGGTGGATGACGACGAGGTTATGACCATAACTTTGCAATCATATTTCCAATCATCCGGCTTCATGGTGGATATAGAGAACAACCCGGAGCGGGCCATAGCGCGGGTTAAGGAGGAAAACTTTGATATTTTGCTCCTCGATTTTCTGATGAGCCCCATATGTGGCGACGAGGTGGTCAGCCGGATCCGCAAATTTGATAAGGATCTTTTTATCATCCTCCTTACCGGGCATAAAAGTATGGCGCCGCCGATTAAAACGATCCGTGATCTCGATATTCAGGGATATTATGAAAAAAGCGACCGTTTCGATCAATTGGAGTTACTGGTGGAATCTTGTGTTAAATCGATTCGGCAAATGCGGACCATCAGAAGATACCGGGACGGTTTAAAGCAGATGATGGACTCTATCCCCGGCCTCTATAGCTTTCGCTCGGTGGAAGGCATCGCATCCGCCATACTCGACAATACCTTGGATATTCTTGAATGCAGTAGCGGCTGTATCTATTTGGAACCTAAAACCCTTTTGGAGCAGGAGAAACCGGAGGCGAATAGCGTCGATGTGGCTCAGGAAGTATTTGTTGGCAGAGGTGAATACATCAATGACGGTCAAGTCTGCCGGGAGCGCCTCAAGGAACTTGTAGACGACCGGGAAGGGGGCGTTGTTCGCGAAACGCATTCCGGCACCTCATTGCTGGTGAATGATAAGAACGAACCGTTCGGCCTGATTACAGCGGATATTGACCGGCAGGCCTGGGACGGTATTTCCCAACTTTTCGAGCTCTATGCCAATCAGGCCGCCTCCGCAATCAGCAATGTTCTGCTGCAATCGCTGATTAGCAAAAAAAATAATGAACTGGCCGAGGCGTATTCCACATTGAACGGTAATTATATGGAAATGATCGACGCCATGCGGTTGATGGTCGATACCAAGGATATCTATACCAGGGGCCATTCCGACAGGGTCGCTTATTTTGCCACATTGATCGCAGAGGCGATGGGTAAGGATAACAAATACGTGGAACGGCTGAAAGTGGCAGGTCTCTTCCATGATATCGGTAAAATCGGCACATCCGATCTGATCTTAGGTAAAAGCACTTCTCTTACGGAAGAGGAGTACGGGATCATTAAGAAACATCCGTCTCAGGGAAAGGTGATTCTCTCCTCGCTCTCCGCTTTTTCAGAGATCGCCCAGATTGTGGAATGCCACCATGAGCGTGTCGACGGCAGAGGCTATCCCAACGGATTAAGGGGCGATAAAATTCCGGAAGAAGCGCGGATATTGTGTGTGGCTGACGCCTTTGACGCTATGACCTCCAACCGTAAATACCGGGCGGCCAAATCGCTCGCAGACGCGATCAACGAATTGGAGATGGGGAAAGGCAGCCAGTTTGACGCGGATATTGTGGACGCGTTTTTGCAGGTCCTACATAATTATGAACATATTAAGCAAAAGATCTTATGGACATACGGTAATATCAGCGCCTAGTAAGAGTAACATTTAAGGAGGATTTTATGACAAATTCGTATTCATATCCGCTCAACCGGGTAGCCTACTATCAAACTTTTTATGAATGCCTTCAGGATATCACCCAAAAATATGGGGATAAAATCGCAGTCACCACATATAACCGCAGGGGAACAAAGAAGGAACGTAATTATGAACAATTCAAAGCGGATGCGGAGGGCTTGGGGGCTGCTCTTTTAGCCCACGGTTATCACGGCGCGCATATCGCTTTGGTCGGCGAAAACAGTTATTATTGGCTGGTCGCCTATTTCGGTATCGTAATTTCCGGTAATGTGGCTGTTTGCGTCGATGTCGAACAAAGCGATGACGTTCTTTCCAAGATGATCAGCGAAGTAGATTGTAAGCTGGCGGTGGTGTCTCCCGCGAATGCGCCGGTCATGGGCGGAATACTTCAAAACATAAAAGACCAAAGTAAAGAGCAGATATGCCTGGTTATCAATCAAAGCGACGAGCGGGTTAAAGAGATTGAGACAGGAGGCTATCCTTATCAAACCCTTGACCAATTCTGCAAAGATAAGACCACCTCTTTGGCAGATTTGGTTGAGGCGGGAAAAAATTTACAGCCTCGCGATCCCGCGGCCATTGTATTTACTTCCGGCACGACCAGTTTAGCCAAGGCGGTGATGCTTTCCCATGAGGCAATCTTAACCAATGCCAGTGATGCGATCGCCATGGTTGACCCAAAGCCCACTTGCTTTGCCGTTCTTCCTTTCTATCATGCATACGGCTTTACCGACGCGGCCCTGACCAGTTTAATCTCCAATATGAATGTCTGCATCAACGGTGATTTAAAAACCATGATCCGGGATATGACCAGCTTCAAGCCGGAATTCGTCGTTGCCGTACCGATGGTTGCGGAAAGTCTTCACAGGATGATTTGGAATAATATCGAAACATCGGGACAAAAAGAAAAGGTCAAGCGTTTTATGAAGTTAGGGCAACTTCTCGGACGGCCTTCCCTTTTCCTCAAAGGCCCAATGAGAAAGAATTTCCGCGATACGCCGTTGGAGCGACTTTCAGTGATGGTTTGCGGCGGCGCTTATTTGGCTCCCCGGGTTGCGGAAGATTTGGAATGCTTCGGTATCCTCGTTTTACAAGGTTACGGCATTACCGAATGCGCGCCGCTCGTTTCGGTCAACCGCAATAGAAGTTATGACCACGCCACGGTGGGGTATGTCGTTCCACATTTTGAAGTGCGGATAAAGGATGAGGAAATCCAAGTCAAGGGCACGTCATTGATGAACGGATATTACGGGCATCCCGAATTAACGGATGAAGCGATGGACGACGGCTGGTTTAGGACAGGTGATATCGGTTGCTTGGATAAACGGGGATATCTGACCATTCTGGGCCGGCAAAAAAATCTGATCGTAATGAATAACGGTAAGAAAATCTCTCCAGAGGAATATGAGAGCGTTTTGCGTGAGGTTCCCATCGTTCGGGAGGTCATCGCTTACGGCGCCAGCAGCGGCAGCTCTGTGGACGACGTCAAGATCGCGATCATGGTTTATCCCGACCCGGATATAACTTCCGGGCTCTCCAGTTATGAAATTTTGGGCCAATTACAACAGGAGGTCGACGCTTTAAATATGAAGTTGCCGACCTACAAACAAATTCAGATGATCAATATCAGGGATACGGAATTTTCCAAAACGGCGAAGAAAAGTATCAAACGAAAAATCGTTTAACCTCAAGACCGCCCCGGCGTGAGAAATAACAAAGCGTAAAAAGGAGCCAAATGCGATGTCAGAACAAACAATGTTGGAAACAGTGCAAAGAATCATTTTTCAGGTTACCGGTAAAAAAAATATCGGTTTGGAAACCGATTTTATCAAGGATTTGGCCCTTAATTCTTTTGATATCATGAATATCGTCTGCGCCTTTGAGGATCATTACGACGTTACCGTACCTACCCGGGATGTTTGGCAAATGCGCCAGGTTAGAGATGTCATTGCTTATATGGGTAAAATGGGGATCAGCAAGTGAGTTGTATTGGCGTATATATCTGTCGCCCGGATGATGAATTTGACCCGGTTGCCGCAGTTTTGAGTGCCGCCCGCATTTATGCGGCGGCGAATGCCATGAGTTTGCCTCCGGATCTTTCTTATACCAAAGATACCCTGGGCAAACCGTATTTTGCCGTTGTACCCGAGCTTCATTTTTCGCTATCCCATAGCGGCGACTACTGGCTTTGCGCTTTTGCAACATTTACCCTTGGCCTTGATCTTCAAAAACATGAATCCTGCCGGATGGACGCTTTGGCAAAGCGTTTTTTTCATACGCTGGAGTATCAATATCTGGAAGATGCGGGTTATGGAGATTTTTTCGCGATATGGACGGCTAAGGAAAGCTATGTCAAATATACCGGGCAGGGGATAGACGACGATTTTGGTAATTTTTCCGTAATTGGAAAAAACGGCATAAGCTCTGAATTAGACGGCGCGCAATTGCGATTTTTACCGTTTTATCCGGGCTATACCGTTTGTATTTGTGCTGCAGATATCAATGGGGTAACGATGGCTTTATTTGAACCGCAGAGCGGCCTTTATCAGACGGTTTCACCGTCCGATTTCTCGGATTAAAGTATATTATAGCTAGGGCGTGGCCAATATCTTCCTTACCGCCTCCGCCGCATAGTGCATATCTTCCTCTGTATTATAGATACCGGGAGAGAAGCGGACCGTGCCTTGGGGGAAGGTACCCAGGCTCTTGTGGGCGCGGGGCGCGCAATGGAGACCGCAACGGACCATGATCCCGTGTTCGTTTTCCAGGCGGTAGGAGATATCCGCATTGTCCCCTTCGCCAAAATCTAAAGAAATCACCGCTACCCGTTCCGGATAATCTTCACCGATGATCCGGATTTTTTCATGCCCTTTTAAGGCGTTTATAAAGACGCGCGTTAATTTTTGTTCGTGTTCCCGCAGCGTAGCCATGCCTTTTCTTTCAATAAAATCGAGGGCCGCCGCCAAACCGGCCATACCCGGCAGATTAAGGGTCCCGGCTTCAAAGCGGTCGGGCAGAAGATCGGGCATGTTTTCCAAATGGGAAAAACTACCGGTACCGCCGGCGATCAGAGGGGCGGTCTGTTCCGCCATTTCACAGCTGATGATAAATCCGCCCAGGCCCTGTGGCCCCAACAGCCCTTTATGTCCGGTAAAGGCAAGCGCGTCGATGTTCATCGCTTTCATGTCAATCGGAAGTATTCCCGCGCTTTGGGCGCTGTCGACAATGAATTTCAGATCATTTTCCTTGCATATCTTACCAATTTTTGTAATATCCACCACCGCACCGCTGACATTTGAGGCGTGTAACACTGCAATCGCGCGGGTGTTTTCTTGGATAAGCCCGGGTATAGCGAGAATATCCGGTTGCCCGTCGGCGGTCGAAGGGATACAGTTAAAGCTGACGCCTGTTTCCGTCAACTGTACCAACGGCCGCATCATCCCGTTATGCTCGATGGAAGTGGTCAGGATATGGTCTCCCGGTTTCAGCCAGCCTTTAAGAATAAAGTTAAGCGAAGCCGTGATATTGGTGGTAAATATCAGATTGCGGGGATCTGGCCCGTTAAACAAGGCGCATAAACGTTCGCGCAGGGTCAGAACCGATTCCGCCGCTGAATAGGCTTTGGTATAACTGCCCCGTTTGATATTGATTCCCACGTTGGAAATATACTCCGCCACTGCCTCAGCTACTTCGGGCGGTTTTGGGTAAGTGGTAGCGGCATTGTCCAGATAAAGCATTTTTTTGTCCATGGGGCGATTATATCACAATATCGGTTTAAAAAAAAGAATCATTCATTTTTATAATAAATCAAAGAGATTTAGACGAATAAACTATTTCTCTTTTTATAACTTTAAGTTTATAATTCTAAACGGTGTTTATACGATATTTTTATTAATGTAAAGGAGAAGGTTTATGCAAGGGAAAAAACTTATTTTATTGGCCGGGCTAATTATTGGCGCGCTTGCCGTGGTATTGGTTTATTTTGGCAATCCCGCTAATATGGGGCTTTGTATCGCTTGTTTTATCCGCGATACCGCGGGTGCATTAGGCGTTCATCAGACGGCGGTAGTCCAGTATATCAGGCCCGAGATCATCGGCATCGTTTTGGGCGCAATGCTTGCCGCTATAGTTGGTCGGGAATTTCTTCCCCGGGGTGGCAGCGCGCCGGCTACCCGTTTTGCTTTGGGATTTATGGTTATGGTTGCGGCGTTGGTCTTTTTGGGTTGCCCGCTACGGATGGTATTACGTATCGCCGGCGGCGATCTCAACGCTGTGGTCGGCTTGGTCGGCTTTGCCGTGGGTATCGGTGCGGGGGTACTGTTCCTCAAAAGAGGCTATAGCCTCAAACGTACATATCAAATGCCGGTTTTGGAAGGTCTTTGGTTGCCGGGGATCCAAGTGGGCTTGCTCGTTCTCTTGCTGACCGCCCCGGTATTTATATTTTTTTCGGAATCCGGACCCGGCTCCATGTATGCCCCGATATGGATTTCGCTGGCCGTCGGCTTGATCGCCGGTATTTTTGCCCAAAAAACCCGTCTGTGTATGGTTGGCGGTATTCGGGATCTTATGCTGTTTAAGGATTGGACGCTTTTTATGGGGTTCATTGGTATTCTGGTCGCAGCGTTGGTTGCCAATGCGGCTTTCGGCTTCTTTCATCTGGGTTTTGCCAATCAACCTGTGGCGCATACCGACGGGTTATGGAATTTTCTTTCCATGGCTGCCGTAGGATTAGGTTCCGTGCTTTTGGGCGGTTGTCCGTTGCGGCAACTGATCCTCTCCGG
>Ga0351841_1056_pt1 | contig 16823 bp, 16 predicted proteins | sample BONcelHFGM3001E6_FD_206884 | JGI IMG/M metagenome (GOLD analysis project Ga0351841, IMG submission 206884) | Enriched cells from coal bed in the Powder River Basin, Montana, United States - BONCAT cells FGM rep1 HSBNCT.FGM.300.1.E6 ...
TTGCAAATGGATTCTTTGTGAATGAGATAAAAATCCCTCCGTTAATTGTGACTTTGGCTACGATGGAAATAATTCGCGGCCTCGTCTACGTGATAACCGGAGCAAGAGCGATTTATGAAGGTATAGAAGAATACTTTCGATTCATTGGGCAGGGTTATCTTCTGGGGATCCCGTTCCCGGTGATCATCTTACTGATTGTATTTTGTGCAGGCGGAATAGTACTTAACAAGACTGCATTTGGCAGATACGTCTATTGTATCGGGGGAAATGCTGAGGTTGCCAGATTATCAGGAATAAATGTAAAAAAAATAAAATATATCGTTTTTTCTCTAAGCGGTTTTTTAACTGGTCTTTCTGGAGTATTGATGCTTTCCTATATGAGCTCAGCTCAGCCGAGAGTAGGGATAGGTTATGAATTTGCTGTTATTACGGCGTGTGTTCTTGGTGGTATTTCTATGACCGGAGGACAAGGAAGGCTTTCAGGGGCGTTCTTTGGGACATTGATTATGGGAGTGCTTTTTAACGGACTTATTCAAGTCGGCATTTCAGAATTTTATCAAATGATAATAAAAGGTGCTGTGCTTTTGCTGGCTGTTGGTTTGGATGCTGTTTCGCAAAACAAAAAGATGAAACTTTCAGAAATAAAGGCATTGGTTGATTCGGAAAGCAAAATTGAATGATCAACTGGAGGAAAGTATATGGCTGCAAAAAAACATAAAATAGGAATTACTGTCTATAGGAAATTTGACTGCGAAGAACTGCAAGATTACACTGGCGGCTGTCACGCCTTTAATGTTGGTGACAGGTTTATTGTAAATGAAGATGGAAAAATGCCCGCCGGTTTTTGTACTTGGGCTTGGCATGATTTATGGCCTGCGATACTCACACTGAGATTTGGCGGAAACTTTACTTACTGTAAATCGAAAGAAGGCTTAATGTATTCTTCATGTTCGGATGGTCTTAGCCCTGTTGTTTTTTGCCTTGAAAGAATTGAAGATAAAGAATGATAAGTTGACTTGATCATCTGATCAAGCCACAAAAAATATTAGGAGGATAACAATGAAAAAATTGGTCATAAGCGTTGCTTTATTGTTGGTCGCTGCAATCTTTTTCGGATGTGCACAAGTGCCAGGAACTGCGCCGAAAACAGAAGGTGGATTAAAAAACGTTGGTGTCAGCAACTATTTATCATCTTGGGAGTTTAACGTGGATATCCAGAAGGGTATACAAGAGACAGCTGACGAAAATGGCATCAGTGTTACGTTCCAGGACGCAGCAGAAGATGCTTCTAAACAGGTTAGCCAGGTAAAAGCTTTTATTAACAGCGGTGTTGATGGTATTATTACCTATACAGTTGATGGTGTGGCTCTGTCATCAACCGCAAAGGATGCAGTTGCCGCAGGAATACCCGTAGTTTCGATGTGGCAGCAATGCGAGGGGGCATCAGCCAATATCCTAGTTGATGAGTACCAATATGGTTATACAATCGGCGAGATGGCTGGAAAATGGGCTCAGGAAACTTTTCCGGGTCAAGAAATTGAGATTGCGCTGCTAAGGATACAAGACTATCAATGGCAAGAAGAAAGAGGCGGGGGCATGCGCGATGCACTGGCTGATACATTCCCGACAGGCGTTATCGTTACGGATCAGCACTGCACAAGCACTGAAATGGGCATCAAGGTTACAGAAGCGATTCTGCAGGCCAATCCCAATGTAAAAATATTTTTGTGCGATTCTGACGATACCGGCGCCTTTGGCATTTACGAAGCTTTAATGGCGAAAGTCAGCAGCAGTGATTATGACAGCTATGGGATATTTGCAGCTGACGGTGTGGAGCAGGCTATAGCTCTGATAAAAAAGGGCACGATGTATAGGGGTACGGTTGATATTCAACCTAAAGAAACCGGCAAACTTGCATTGAAGGTGCTCATGGATTTAGTAGCTGGAAAACCAGTCGAGCAGGATGTTTTTGTTTCATTCAAATCGGTTGACTATAAAACTGCAGTAGAATCATACTGATAAATAAGCATAAGAGTATAGGCAGTGAAACTAGCTGCCTATACTCTCAATGCAAAGCCAAAGAATAAGTTAAGAAATAAAAAGGACATACTGGCGAAACAGTACTGTTTGTCAAGAGGGTTTAAAATGAATCTTGAACTCAATGATAAAAATGTTATCATAACAGGCGGAGCAAACGGATTAGGCAAGCAAATTGCATTATGTTTTGCTGATGAGGGAGCGAGCATATGTATCTGCGATTTGGAGAAAGAACAAAAAGAAGCACAGCGCTGGCTTGCAAATGTTAAGAAGAAAACAGGTGTTAACACCTTTTTCTTCCCATGTGATCTCAGCAATAGAGCTGCCGTGCAGAAACTTATCAAACAAGCAGAAAACGAGCTCGGGAAAATTGATATACTTGTAAACAATGCAGGAATATGGCCTGCGTCAGCGCGAGTTGCAGACATCGAACAAGAACAGTGGGATATCACGATTGAAGTTAATCTAAATGCTGTTTATGTTCTGTGTAAAAACATGATCAAATCTTTGCTGGAAAGAAAAGCAGAAGGTAAAATAATCAATATCGTTTCAGATGTGGCTTTTTATGGGTCTCTCTCGGGGCATGCCGATTATGCAGCTTCAAAGGGCGGCGTTGTCGCGTTCAGTCACTCAATAGCCCGTGAATATGCAAACATGGGGATAAATATAAATTGTGTGGCTCCCGGGTTTATGAGTACAAAAATGACACGCGAAATACTTGCAAAAGATAAAAACGCTGTATGCCACAGAATACCTATAAACCGGATTGCAGATCCAAAAGAAATAGCAGATGTCGTTGTGTTCTTAGGCTCGAAACGCGCAAGTTATATTACAGCAAGTACGGTTAATGTTACAGGTGGCTTGTTGATAAGGTGAAACCCCGGGGCAACTGCGCAAGTTACATAAAAATAGGGAGAAGCGTCGCATGCATAAACGATATCTGGTTGGAATAGATATTGGGACAACGAATATTAAAGCAGTATTCATTGACGCTATTAAAAACAAAATTGTCTCTACGCAGCTTAAAGAAATTTTCCCCATTGATACTGGAAATCCTGATTATATTGAATACAGCACAGATGATTGGTGGAATTATACGAAAGAAGTCTTGCGGCGAGGCTTTGAAGACGGCGTTGACCCGGAACAAGTTGCAGGGATCTGCCTTGGCGGGTTTTCAGTGTTGGCGCTTCTTGTTGACGAAAACGGCAATCCTTTGATGAATCCAGTTCATTATAACGACTTTAGACATATGATTGATTTCGATGAACTGAATGATCTTATCGGTGAAATCTGCGTCGAAAAGAACGGAAACTACCTGAACATGTTTAGCGGCGTTGCCAAACAATATTGGTGGAAAAAGCACAGGTCGGAAATATATGAAAAGGCCAGATATTTCTGTACCGAAGTTACCTGGCTGAACTGGAAACTAACAGGCGCATGGGGTTGGAACAGAGTTGAGGCTGGCTTCTATTCTCAGTACAATATACATACCAGGCAATGGGATGATGAAATATTAGAAAGAGCCGGCCTGAAAAAAAACATGTTTCCAAAATTATTCGATTCATGGGAAACGATTGGCGCTGTTACAAAAGAAGCCGCTTATGAAACGGGGCTCGCCCAAGGGACATTGGTGATGGGCGGTGCTGATGACGCTGCTCCAGTTGCGCTGACAACAGGAGTCATCGAAGATGGACAGTGCTACTTCGCAGTCGGTTCAGGAGCAAATATTGTCTATAATACATCAAGAGTAATCATTCATAAAACTGGCATGCTTCATCCGCATTGCCTGCCAGATTTAAATATGTTTGTGACGGAACTGTCTTCCACTGGCTTGAGTTATAAATGGGCAAGAAATACATTTTGCCAAGAAGAGATGGCTAAAGGTGAAATGACTGGCGATGATCCATACGAGCACATGAACAAAACAGCCAAGAATTCTAAACCTGGTTCGGGAGGTGTGATCTTTCTGCCATATCTTAACGGAAACTTTACACCTTACAACGATGCCGATGCAAGAGGTTGCTTTATCGGCATAAGCGGAGGTACAAGCAAAGCAGATATCTTAAGGTCAGTCATGGAAGGGGTCGCTTTTTCTATGCTGAGCAGTTTAGATATTATAAGAGGAAACGGTGGCGAAATAGACGAAATTGTGATAGCCGGAGGGATTGCGAACAGTGAGCTATGGCTCCAGATAATATCAGACATCACCCAATGCAGTATAACTCTGCCCCATGAGACACAAGGCGCTCCGTTTGGAAACGCTCTTATTGCAGGTGTAGGTTCAGGCGTTTACAGCGATTATAAAGATGCAGTCAGAAAAATGGTTAAGCTTGACAGACGCGTTATCATGCCAAATAAAAACAACAATTCGCTCTATATGGAGATTTATAAAATTTATGAAAAATTATATGGACAATTGAAAGATACGTTTAATAGCCTTGCCAAGGTGAAAAATACATTTGACAGAATGCTTTCGTAACCATATTCTAGATTAAGCTATGATAAACGGTACTATTAACTGTAATTAACGTTATTGATGAAAGAGTTTTATGGAATACAAAGATAACAAAGAAAAATATACTGAGATCGCTACTTTGTATTATCTTGGGGGATATTCTCAAGAGAAGATTGGAGCAATCTATAATATTTCAAGATTTAAAGTATCAAGGGTTCTTCAAAAATGTATGGATTTGAAAATCGTTGAGATCAACATTAACAAGAATGCAATGAAATACAATAAACTCGCGGAAGGCATAAAAGAATACTTCAAGTTAAAAAAAGTAATAATAACGCCGGTTGGCCACTCAACCCACGAAACTAAAATAAATGTTGCCAAAGCTGCGTCGGCTTTTCTTGAAGAAAATATTAAAAACGGGATGAAAATTGGTATTTCATGGGGATCAACTATTCAAGAACTCGTGAACGAATTCAACCCAAAAAAATCATGCGAAGATTGTGTTTTTGTACAACTGTCTGGCAACTTATGCTCGAAATCCATAAATGATGAGGGATATATGGATGGAAGCGAAATTGTCAGAAAGATAGCGGAAAAAGCAAAGGCCGGGTGGTCATTATTTCAAGTGCCATATATCGTAAATAAAATGGAATTAAAAGAATTGCTATGTGAAGACCCCAATATTAAAGGGCATATTTCTTTGTTTGAAAAATTAAATATCGCATTGATAGGTGTTGGCTCTGACAAACCAGAGAACAGCGTATCTTTTAGGTCAGGTTATATTACGTTAGAAGAATCTACTTCATTAATAAACAAAGGTTTGGGAGCAGACGTTGCGGGAATCCGATTGCTTAAAAACGGACAACCAAGTGCGCATTTTCTTTCTGGAAGAGTTTTAACAATCGAACCAAATGTCATGCAAAAAATTCCCTGTGTGGTTGCTTTAGGCGCTGGTGAGGAAAAAGTGGCTTCATTAATGGCAGGAGCACGGGGAGGCTATATCAATATAATGATCATAGACGAAGTGACAGCTCTTGCCATAATAAATGTAATTCAAAAATATTCAGAAATAACTGAACCTATAAAGAGTGAAGATTAATCGGACAGCTCAACGTCGATGAGTATCAAGGCGGCAGCTTTAACATTTCGAAGCTTGGCATGTTCGGTCTCGACTCGTTTGTGACAGTGCTCAATCCGCCGGAGAGCGGCATACTCGCTGTCGGCAAGGTCACAAAGACACCCATCGTGACTGACAACGGCGATAGACTTCTCAAAGATAATATTTAACTGGAGGAAACAATGAAGTATAAAAAACTTGGGCAAACGGAAATCCAAGCTTCAGTGATAAGTCTTGGGACATGGGTGATGGGCGGTGATATGTGGTGGGGCTCAGATCATGATGACAATAGGTATATAAATACAATAAAACATTCGATTGAACACGGTATCAATACCATAGATACTGCAACAGCTTATGGTAAAGGCCATTCAGAAACTATCGTGGGCAAGGCGATAAAAGGACAAAGAGATAAACTGTATCTTGCGAGCAAAGCGATGGCCGACGAGCTTCTTCCCGAAAATGCGCAGCAGACAGTTGAGGCAAGTTTAAAAAGGCTTGGTACCGATTATATAGATATATATTATATCCATTGGCCTTCACCGGGAATATCCGTTGCGTATAACATGGAAGCGCTTGAGGCACTAAGGGGCAAAAAACTTATAAGATATATTGGCGTCTCAAACTTTACGAAACGGCATTTAGACATAGCGCGAACAGCTGGAAAAGTGGATGTCTTCCAACCGCCGTACAGCCTTCTATGGAGAAACATCGAGAGTGAGCTGCTGCCATATTGCATAAGAAACGGCATTGGTGTAATGACATACAGCTCGCTCGCTATGGGGTTGTTGTCTGGAAAGTATGACAAAGACAGCAAGTTTGAACAAGGCGATATACGTGAAAAAATGGTCGCTTTGTTCATGGATGGTATTTATGACAAAGCGCTTGAAGCTGTCGATGGCATCAAAAAGATCTCCGAAAAGTACGGAGTTTCCACCGCGCAAGCTGCACTAAACTGGGTTTTCAGCCAAGAGGGCATTTGTACCTCGATAGTCGGCGCAAGAACGCCCGAGCAACTTAAAGAAAATATAATGGCGGCTGATTTCGAAATAACATGTTTTGACTTTGATGAAATGAGTAAAGTATGTGATGAACTAAAAACGCTCGTGGCAGACTGGGATACTATGTATTATAAAAAGGCGGAGGCCTTTGAGATAATCAATTGATAAGCCGCCATATATCCTTTTCGTAAAGTTGTAAAACAGATTTTCGTGCATATCGATCGTCTGCTATTTATTTTTCTGCTTTGGTGTTTGCATAAACAATCTGGCCGCATTTTTCTTGAGGTACTCATCACATTTTTTTTATATACTCCATTTTAAGCCTACAAATTTCAGAGGCTTTTTCGTTCTTTATATCTTAGCAAATTGTCAGAAATTCATAAACACCCCTAGCTGTTCGCAGTACACTATATGGGGCAAACAAAGCCATCGCTGTACACATTCGTCACACAAGAAAATGCGTGATAAAATAAAATTTTGGTCCTTCGCTGTACACTGTGTGTGTACAACGTATTTATTTTCTTACCCCAATTTGCGCAAAGCGATATTTTGGGGTTGTTTTTTACGGGCTGATTAAGCATCACTGCAGATGCGAAGCAGATAATCTGAAGGGATTTTTTGTTTTCTCAGCCTGTAAGAATCTTATTCAACAGCCTCATTTGGAGCTCCTGCACAGCTCTGAAAACTAAGAATTAATGCTCTTGCAAGCATGGCATTTGTTTATACAAAATGCCTTGATAGGGAGTTCGCACTCCCTATGACCCACAAAACTTGCGGCGCTGCCGCTAAATTTAAGAAAGAAGGCCGGTATATGAGAAAAAGAAAATATGCCTGTCTTTTTATATGAACGAAAAAGAGAACAGGCACTTTGAAAAACAATTGGCTGTAACCGGCCTGAAAAAATCGGAGCTGCTGCGCAATCTCATATTAAGAATCAACATCCAACCAAGCCGTCCGAAGACGTTATTCAGAGATACCGTCTTGTGTTCAACATAGCCAATAACTCCAATTCTCAAATCGCTTATCAGGAAAAGTGTATCAAGCGGTCGATTGAGTTCTCAATCCGTGCAGCAGAGAAAATGTTAATAAACTGTGAACAAATAAAATTGGCACTCCACGAAAGCCCCTTCCCACTGCTTATAAGTGAAGGGATTTTTTGGCTTCCATATGCTGTAAAGATGCAGCCCCTATGGCACAGGGCTTACCGTGCCATGGGAGGTCCTTGAAAACTGAATAATTTGTGTCCGGAGTCCGTTACTTTGTGGCCTTAACCGGAAAGCGACGCAAGCAGCTGCGCCATGATGTGCATGGGATTGTCCAAGGCACGGAGCGACAAAAGCTGGCTTAAAAATATCGAAGGCAAAAGATATTTCGCCATGACCCACAAAGGAAAAACAAACGATACTCCTGCTATGGCAGCAGCCCGCTTGATTGGGGGAGATTTCACTGCGGTTTGAAATGATAGAGCCGCACGGTAATTTGTGAGGCGTCAACCAGCGCCGCTCCGGATACATTCCACTCATGTAGAATCGTACAGAAAAATTTTAATCAGCACAATCAATAAGCTTTGTTTTTTTGCATAGTCATTGACATAAACACTTTGGAGGACATTCGTGATGAACAATACACAAATAAAGGTCACGTGCTTTTATGATGAGACAGGAAAAGATTTTTCAGAGCTTATTGAAACGGCTTTCTTATTGTTTTTGAAAAGTGAAATGGCAAGCATAAAAAATTAACGTACACTTGCAATCGTTATCGGCTGGAACTATGATAAAACCGATGAAAGGTTGCTTATTGACGGAGGCATGAAATGCATGTACAAATAAGCAATCCAATGGACTATAAAGTCGCATTGTATATTCGATTATCAAAGGAGGATGATACTGAGATAGAATCACAGAGCGTGACCAACCAACGCAGCATGCTGAAAAGCTTCGCCAGTCAGTATAAACTCGATGTGTATGACACGTACATCGATGACGGATGGAGCGGCACGTCTTATGACCGCCCCGAGTTCCAGCGCATGATCGCGGATATCGAGGACAATAAAATCAACATGGTCGTGACCAAAGATTTGTCAAGATTGGGTCGCGACTATATCCAAACGGGGCATTACATGGAGCGTTACTTTCCGGAGCGGCAGGTGCGCTACATATCGCTGCTTGATGGGATAGATACCGGCGTGGAAAGTACCGCCAACGACATCACGCCATTTAGGGCGATTATGAACGACATGTATGCCAAGGATATATCCAAGAAGATCAAAAGCGTGAAGCATGACAAACAAAAAAAGGGGCTGTTTATTGGCGGAAAAGCGGTGTATGGTTACAAACTCTCGGAAACTGAAAAGAACAAAATAGAGATTGATGAGGAAGCAGCTGCTGTGGTAAGGCGGGTGTTTGCGGTGGCGGCCAGCGGAGAATCATGCAGACAGATTGCCGGGCGGCTCAACGAAGACCGCGTGCCCACGCCGTCGGCCTATGCCGGGCTGAAGCAGATGAGCAACGCGAAGTATACAGGACTGTGGAGCTCAGAGCGGATTTCGGACATGCTGCAGAACCCCACGTATGTGGGAGACATGGCTCAAGGCAAAACAAAGCGCATTAGTTACAAAACGAAAAAATGTGTACGGATGAAAAAACAGCAATGGCAAGTTGTCCAGAATACGCATGAGCCTATTGTCCAGCGGGAAGTGTTCAACAAAGTAGCGATGCTTCTCGAGAGCCGGAAAAAGACGAGATGCCGCAAATATGACTACCTGCTCAAAGGTATCATCCGCTGCCACGAATGCGGATATCCGCTTGCTGTCGTGAACCGGCCAAATGCCAAAGGAGAGGATACGCTGTACTTCATTTGCCGTACGTATCAGCGTTACTCAAAAGGGCGCCAATGTACATGCCATTCGGTTAAAGTCAAAACCGTGACCGACGCCGTTATGGAGCAAGTCGCAAAGGTTTGCAGGCAATACTTAAGCGTCAGTGAGCTTGAAAAAGCGGCTGAAAAAAAGCTGAACGAACTTGAGAAGACCGGTGAAAACAAAACGGATATTGAGCGTCTTTGCGGCAGGATCAGCAGTTTGACAGCCAGTCTTGACAAAATGTATATGGATAAGCTCTCAGGCGTTTTGGACGAAGAAGATTTTACACGCGTCTACAAACGCATCAAAGAGGAACGGGCGGCACTTGAAGAGAAAAAGTTAAGGCTTTTGGCTGAAGAGAAGAAAACGCCGCAGGAGAAACAAAGACAGATAAAGGCGCTGGCGCAGAGCTTTGTGAACGCAAAAAAAAGCAACAGGGAACTTATTGTCAGCCTCATTGATCGGGTAGAGTTGACTGAAAAAAAACAGGTCAGTATCTACTTCCGGTTCCGTCAGATGGAGCCAAAAAACCATTTCAAATAAGCGCGCTTCTTTGTATCGCGCATCGAAAGCAAAGCCATCGCAAAGCTGGCCGCGGAGCTGACCAAGAATTCCGGACAATAAAACAATTATCAATGATCCTCGTCCAATCCTGCATGCAGCCATTGAACGAGGCAGAAAGTTTATATAACCTGCCAGCCAGAAGCCGCAGCTTTTGATTATATGAAGGGAAAACCAAAGGCGCATTTTCTGCCGGTTTTTTAGTATAAATTGCTGGACTTCATCGTACGGCCTTTGGTAATATAGCCGTATGGTATTATTCGGGCCTGCGGGAAATTCGGAAAGCTTCTACGCAGAGGGGCATAAACACACGTATGAGGCGTTCTCTTGGATCAAAGCCAAGGAGCTTCGTGCTTTTGAATATTCATTTGGGCGCGGTGTGCGCATCTCTCAGACAGCAGCTGAAAAAATCGCGCACGAGGCTTATGCAAACGGCATTGCGCTGAGCGTGCATGCGCCGTATTATATCAATCTTGCGACGGACGATGAGCAAAAAGCTGAGGCAAACCTGCGGTATTTTCTTCAAACAATCACAGCCGCTGTATGGATGGGCGCGACACGCATCGTGTTCCATCCGGGCTCGGCGGGCACCCTTGCACGCGCTGCGGCGTTTGCGCTTGCCAAAAACTCGCTTAGCGCTGTTTTAAGATTTATGCAGGACGAGCAGCTGTATACTGTGACATTGTGCCCGGAAACCATGGGGCGTTTGAAGCAAATCGGCGATCTGGATGAAATCATTGACCTTTGTCTGATGGACGAGAAGCTTGTGCCGGCCATTGATTTCGGGCACCTGCATGCGCGAGGGCTCGGTGCATTAAAAGATGAACAAGACTTTGCTGCGGTACTGGATAAGCTGGAAAACGGGATTGGGAAAGAGCGTATGCACCATTTTCATGCGCATTTCTCCCGCATTGAGTACACCGCAGCGGGGGAGAAGATGCACCGCACATTCGCGGATACAAAATACGGCCCTGATTTTGCGCCGCTCGCCCGGCAGATCATTAAAAGGAACTTAGAGCCTGTTCTGATATGCGAATCGCGCGGCACGATGGCGGAGGATGCTATGGAAATGAAACGCATATACGAAAAGGAGCTTGGAAAAACATGAGGTTACAACGGCTTCGCGCGTCTATGCAACGTCTCGGTGCGGACGCGTCGCTGATCACAACAAAAGAAAACGTCGCTTATTATTCAGGGTTTACCGGTACGAGCAGCCAGCTTCTTATCACGAAGGAACACAAACTGTTTTTTACTGATTTTCGTTATGCCGAGCAGGCCGAGGCCGAAACGGATTACACCGTTGTGGAAACAAAAGGGCAGGAAAGAATAGACACACTGTTCGATCATGCCAAAAAACTGGGTGTCAAAAAACTGGGCATAGACTTGTCCGGCGTTTCTTACATGGCATACAAGGCTTATCAGAAAAAAATAAGCGAAAATGACATTATCGACATATCGCAAGATGTAAGCGCACAGCGCGCCGTCAAGGATGTCAATGAGCTTGCGCTCATCGAAAAGGGCGCGAAGCACAACGATGCACTTTTTGCCCATCTGCGCGGCCTTTTGCGACCCGGCATCAGCGAAAACGATATCAAAGCAGAGATCATCTATTTCATGCACAAAAACGGTGCTGAAAGTGCGTTCCCGCCTATCGTGGCATCGGGCGAAAATTCGAGCCTGCCTCATGCGACACCGTCAGACAGGATTCTGCGCCCGGGCGATCTGCTGACGCTGGATTACGGCTGCCGCTTTAACGGTTACTGTTCAGATTTTACGCGCACAGTGGCCATTTCCTATATGGACAAAGAGCGGCAAAAAGTATATGATATAGTGAAATGTGCGGGAGAGCGCGCCCTTTTGGCATTAATGCCGGGAGTGCATGCGCATCGGGTGGATGCAGCGGCACGGGAGTACATCGCGCAGCATGGTTTTGGCGAAGCTTTTGGTCACGGAGTCGGGCACGGCGTGGGGCTTTTTATACATGAAGCGCCGGTGATGAACGCGCTTTCAAAAGCCATATTGGAAGAGGGTATGGTCATAACGATTGAGCCGGGCATTTATATGACGGGGCGTTTCGGTGTGCGCACAGAGGATTTGTGTGTGATCAAGCAAAGCGGCTGCGTGAACCTGACAGCATCGCCGCGTGACGCAATAATTATTTGATAAACGGAGGTTCATCATGGTTTCAGCCGGTGATTTCAAGAAAGGCCTGACGATAGAAATTGACGGGCAGGTGTGGGTTATTGTGGATTTTCAGCATGTCAAGCCCGGCAAAGGCGCTGCATTTGTGCGCACCAAGATGAAAAACATCATGCAGGGCAACGTACTGGAAAAGACTTTTAATCCATCAGAAAAGTTCCCCAAAGCGCATGTGGAGACAAAGGTCATGGAATATTTATACAGCGACGGCGAACTGTATTATTTTATGGACAATGAAACTTACGAGCAGGTGCCCTTGAACCACGGGCAGGTTGAAGAAGCGCTCAACTACATCAAAGAGAACATGCCTGTGACGATCAAGTTTTTCAAGGGTGTCGCGTTCTCCGTCGAGCCGCCCAATTTTGTGGAGCTGCAGGTCGCGGAGACCGATCCCGGCTTCAAGGGTGATACGGCGACGTCTGGCAACAAACCCGCGATTCTTGAAACGGGCGCAAAGATCATGGTGCCGCTGTTTATCAATCAGGGCGAAATGATCCGTGTGGACACGCGCACAGGCGAATACATGGAACGCGCTTAACAACACAAGCGTTCAAACGAAGACTTTTCTGGATTTTAAAAATGGCTGGCTTAGAGTCAGCTTTTTATTTTATTTTTGCTGCACTAGGCTTAACATCTTTGTCTTTGGCATATGATTTGGCAGATAAATTGATGCGGGTAAGAGTGCATATTTATATGAAAACACTTTGTTTTCACGGAAATTATTGATATGATGGTATAATAAACATGAAAGCTGCAAAAGACATGAGAAAAGACGCGGGTGTAAAAATCATCACGCTTTGCCTTATCGGCAATGTGTTTTTGCTCGCCCTTAAAGGTGCAGTAGGCTTTTGGACAGGCAGCGAAGCACTCAAAGCAGATGCCATCAATTCAGCGGGAGATGTTTTAAGTGCGGTCGTCGTGCTACTTGGTCTGGGATATGCGCTCAAACCGCGGGATAAAGATCATCATTATGGCCATGGCAAGATGGAAGCGCTTGTTTCATTCGTTGTGGGGCTGATGGTGATTGCCGGTACCGGATTTATCGCTTATGAGGCGATCGCCAATGCTGTTGCGCAAACGGTGAGCCCGCCCAGCTGGTTCGCGCTCGGGGCGGCCCTTGTTTCCATCACAGTCAAGGCATTCATGTTCAAGGCGACTTTCGCCGCCGGGAAAAAGCTGCGATCCATAGCGGTGATGACCAACGCGATGGATCACCGCAACGATATTTTTGCCACATCCGGGGCCGTGCTCGCGATAGCACTTGCTTTTATCGGCCAGTACACAGGCATCCGGCCGCTTATGCTCTATTCTGAGCCGGTCATCGCTGTTGCCATATGTGCAGTTATCGTCAAAACTGCTGTCGGTATCATAGCGGAAGCAAGCCGCATGCTGCTTGACGCGGCACCAGACGAAGACACGATGGATGCGCTGCGAAAGCTGGCCGCAGGCGTGCCGGGCGCGAAAAGAGTCTGTTGGCTCAAATGCCGCTGTATGGGACGTGGCCTCCTTGTTGATGTGGCGATCGATGTATCCGGAGAAATAAGCGTTTCGGAAGGCCACAGCGTTGCCGACGGCGCGCGTGACGCTATCATTGATGCTTTCCCCCAGGTCGCTGACGTGATCGTTCATATCAATCCGGAAACCAAGATAATTAAAAACAAAGACAAATAAAAGTGCGCTTCAAGCATCTGCAATCATATGCCCTTGCTTCCTCTAATATACTTGTAAAAAGCCTGCGAGGGGGAGGAACGGGAAATGCTGAAAAGAATTGTTGCGGTGGCCTTGGCTGCCGTTATCATGGCGGGACTTTGTGCCTGCACGCCGCCAGAAGAGGAACCCTATGAGGAGATACCCGCTGCCAAATTACTGGGCGATCAGGACATGCGGAAAACTGTGCTTTATTTTGAGGATGAATTGGGTTATATCGTACCTGTGATGAAGCAGATACCATGGGTTGAAGGAATAGGCGCTTCGGCCGTCTCGCAGCTAGTGGCAAATCCTGATGCTGATGCGCAGATGGCTTATTTTGGATTGAATCCCGTGCTGTCAGAAGGTGCAGAGCTGAGCTTGTCGATCAAAGAAGGGGTCGCGATGATTAAACTGAGCGAAGGTGCGATCGCTGCGGCAAATCCGGTCAGCGAAATGAATAAGGTGTCGGCCATTGTTAATACGCTGACCGAGTTTGTGTCTATCGATTCGGTTTTGATTAAACAGGAAGGCTGCAAAGGCAAGCTGCCCTGTGGTACTGATATCAGTAAAGCTTTTGGCACCTTTGATCTTAATGTGGTTACAACATTGTCAGCGGCCGATCTTGACAACGCTTCAAAGCTTCTGCTCTATTTTGAGAACGAGGCAGGAACCGCCATTGTGCCGATCACAAAATTTGTGGGCGGACAGGCGGATGCTTTTGCGGCAATGAGCGAGCTTGTCAAAGGGCCGGGAGAAGGCGGCCTTAAAAACATGTTCCCGCAAGGCACAGCGCTTCTTGGTGTTTCTGTGGATGACGACGGCGTTGCCTCCATCAATTTTTCGAAGGAACTTGAAACCATACGCGAAACGCCCGAGAAGGAAAAGAAGCTGCTTCGGTGTATCATTTTGACACTGATGCAGTTTGACAATATTGAAGAGGTGCGCGTACTTATGGACGGCAAGGAGTTTTCATCGACTGCGCAGAAGACCATGGCATATCCTGAGTACATCAATACCATGAACTAAAATAAACTGATGTTCTTGAAAGGGGTTGTACAGCGCTGCCGCCTATCAGCGGCAGCGTGCACATACAAAAGAGACAGGAGGATAAGCAGAAGATATGGAAAGGCTGCTTGTTGCGACCAACAACGCGGGAAAAGCAAAAGAAATCAAGGCCATATTGGGGAACGTTTATGATGAAATCATTACATTCAAGGATGCAGGCATCGTGCTTGATGTCGTTGAGGACGGCGACAGTTTTGAAGAGAACGCTGTAAAAAAGGCGCGTGAAGCCGCTTTCTTATCGGGATGCGATGCCCTGGCAGATGATTCCGGGCTGTGCGTTGATGCGCTGGGCGGTGCGCCCGGGATTCGGTCGGCGCGCTACGCGGGAGAAAGTGCAACGGATGCGCAGAATAACGAGAAACTGCTGCGCGAACTTAAGAATATGAAGGATCGTTCTGCACGGTTTGTGTGTGTTGTCGCGCTCGTTAAGGGCGAAACCCTGACAACTGCTCAAGGGGAGATCAAAGGAGAGATCGCGCAGCACGCTTCTGGCAGCGGCGGATTTGGTTATGATCCGCTTTTTTTTGTGACCGAATATGGACAAACCTTTGCACAGTTGCCTGCAGACATCAAGAACAGCATCAGCCACCGCGCTCAGGCGCTTGATTCACTCAAAAAAAAGCTCACGAGAGAGCGTATATGAAAAAGCTCTTGGTCATGAGCGATACGCACGGACATATTGCGAACATAGCGGCGGCGCTCAAGTGTTTTGAGGATTTCGATATTATCGTACATCTCGGAGATAACGCCCGTGACGCAGAACATATCCATAAAATGACGCATAAGCCCATTTTTTCGGTGCGCGGTAACTGCGATTTATATGCATCTGCGGGTGACGAGCTTGAACTTCATATCGAAGGCGTGCGTATACTCTGCGTGCATGGCCACAAACAGGCCGTAAAATCTTCGCTGCTGCGGCTTTCGCTTTTGGCCGGCGAAAAGCAGGCGGATCTTGTGCTGTTCGGACATACGCATCAGCCGCGTGAGCTGCACAGCCGCGGCGTGCGGCTTTATAACCCCGGCAGCCTCGGCGAACCGCGCAGTATGCGCCCTTCTCTCGGGCTGGTGATGCTTGACAACGGCACGATACGCATCAAAACGGTGCGTCTGTAAGGAGTTTTTATGAGATACCATTCGGCAGTATTGATCACAGACAATGTTGAAAAATTGAAGGGTTTTTACACACAGGTGATGAAGCTGGCTGTTCATCTTGATTTTGGCCGTTGCTTAACCTTTGAAGGCGGCTTGACGGTATGGCAGCCAAAGGCAGACGGTGTGGCAGCACGCGGAGGGATGCGCGCAGGCAAAAACAACGGCCTCGAGCTGTGCTTTGAAACAGAACAATTTGAAGCGGACGCAGCAATGATCATGGCTTTTGGCGTCAAGCTCATGCACGGTATTGCTCAAGAGGCTTGGGGGCAGCGCACCATACGCTTTTTCGATCCGGACGGCAACCTTATAGAACTTGGCGAGAGCATACCTTGCTTTTGCAGAAGGCTGCACAGCCAAGGCCTTTCGCCCGAAGAAGTGTCGCAAAAAACAGGCGTTTTCATAGATATTGTCAAGACATATATACTATCTTAACTGACTTATTCGAAAAGCCGTGCCGCACAATCACAGCTTTTTGTAAATAAGGATGCCGCATTTCATGGCAGCAGGACATCATAATCAAAATTGCGGCATTTTCTTTTTTTGCCAAGGCGCAGTTCTACAATTTATCAAATCACAGTATCTATATAATATGCATATCACAAAAAGAGGGCAATAGCGGTTTGCATAAGCTTTATATCGAACTTGTCTTTTTGGACAATTTCATGGTCAACATGCTGATCATGCTTC
>Ga0351841_1059_pt1 | contig 16310 bp, 19 predicted proteins | sample BONcelHFGM3001E6_FD_206884 | JGI IMG/M metagenome (GOLD analysis project Ga0351841, IMG submission 206884) | Enriched cells from coal bed in the Powder River Basin, Montana, United States - BONCAT cells FGM rep1 HSBNCT.FGM.300.1.E6 ...
TTTTATATTGGTTGATTATAGATAAAAAACAAGGTAGATTGAATCAGAGCTGGCAGGTCGAGCGAAAAGAGGTAAATCAACTTGGTACATAACAACCATTTACGCGAAGCGCAATATATAAAGATAAGCGAGAAAAAAAAGGACCAGAAGAATCATGCTAAAATGATTCAAAGAATTGTTTCTTCGCTCGTGGTTCTTTTTTGTTTTGGTTTTTTGATTATGGGCGGAGCAAAAATGATATCTGCCACGTCTTTTGCTTATGTACTCACGGTAGACGGGGAGCAAATTGCTACCTTGGTCAGCGAAAGCGAGGCTAAACAGGCCATCGATCTTTGTTTGAAGAATTCAGCGACGGCAACCGTATTAACGGATAGCGGCTTGCAAGTCGACTATCGGAATGATGTCGAGATCGAAAAAGTCTCCGCAACAGGCGTGGTCTATTCGAGTGTGAGTGAAACGGCAGATATGCTGAGCGCCCGACTGGATATTGTCGCTGATGCCACGGCCATCAGGATTGACGGCAAGAGCACGCTTTATGTTGCCGACGATAATCAAGCTATCGCGGCGATCAACGCCGCCAAGAACTACTATGCCGATCCGAAGGTGGATCCTACGGTTCTGCGGGTCTATACCAGCGAGGAAATTAGTCTTACCGATGCCAAGGTTAATTTGGATAAGGTACTAAGCCAAAAACAAGCGACGAATATGCTTCTCTTTGGCAGCAGGAATGCCCAATCGACCGGCGATCCCCTGATTACGGTGAATGTGGAGCGGACTACGACTGAAACGGAAGTTTTGGCTTATACCGTTGTGAAACAGGAAAATACTTCGCTTTCCCGCGGCCAGGAAAAAGTAATCAGTGAAGGCGTGGACGGAATTCAGGAAGTGACCTATAAAGTCCGGGAAATAAACGGCGTGCTGGTGGGGTCCGAACCCATATCCAATACGGTGGTGGAGGCGGCTATCGACGAGGTCGTCGAAGTTGGTACCCAGTACTATATCGCTTCGCGTAGCAACAGCGGTGGACAGGGGACTCTCGGCTGGCCTTGCGACGGCATGATAACTTCCCGTTTCGGCCCTCGTGCCCGCGACTATCATACCGGCATTGATGTTGCCTCTCCTGTCGGCACCACTTTATTTGCCGCGGAAAAGGGCACGGTAAGCTGTGCCCAATATGAAAGCGGCTACGGCAATGTTATCCGTATTGATCATGGCGACGGAATGGAAACGGTTTATGCCCATTGTGACGATTTCTATGTCGAGGTTGGGGATACGGTGGACCGCAATACGGCGATTGCCGCCATCGGGATGACCGGTACCACCACTGGCCCTCATGTCCATTTTGAAGTGAGAATTGACGGTCAGGCGGTGAATCCGCTGGATTATCTGGAATATTAAAGTTTTTCAGTATTTTTAAGACGGCTTAACGCCGTCTTATGGATATAATTAACATCTATGGATATGCTAAGCTAATAATTTAAGAAGAGGGGGTAGAATGAATGGCATATGCAATTAACGACGAATGTATTTCCTGCGGCGCCTGTGTTGACGAGTGTCCGGTGAATTGTATTCACGAGGGAGAAAAAAAATATGAAATAGACGCTGAAATATGCATTTCCTGCGGCGCTTGCGCGGAGGTGTGTCCGGTTGACGCGCCGCATGAACAATAAAGGCGATATAAAGGACAAGTCTATTGGGATAAAACCATAACCGGCCCGTTTTCTGAAAATGAAAACGGGCCGGTTTTATTATCCGGGAAAAGTCCCCAACTATTATAAAAACAGACTAAGATTCAAGACCCAGTTCGGCAATGAGTTTTTGAACAGCGGCCAGATCGCCGTCGTCGTGAAGAAGCAATGATACGGCGCCCAATTGATGGTCGGCGGTCGCATGAACCCCTGTTAGCTGGTTCAGGGCGGTTTCCAACCTTTCGGCGCCGGCGCGGTCCCTCATCCCTTTGACGGGTATCATGAGATGAATATGCTGATGGTCATGTCCGCAGCCGCAGGTTTCACACATAATTGTTTCCTCCTTATTTGCGATATATTTAAGATATCATAACTTAGTGATTATTTCAAGATTTAACTACCAAAAGTATAGAGAATATGGTAGAATAATCACTATGGAATTTTCAACGATTGCTTCCGGCTCATCCGGTAATTGTATTTACATAAAAGGCGGCAATACCCGCATTCTGGTGGATGTGGGTTGTTCAATGAAGCTGATCAAGACCTCGCTTAGCCAATTTGACACCTCGATCGAAGAGATCGAAGCCATCCTCGTTACTCATGAACATAGCGATCATGTGAGCCGGGTAGCCCAACTCTCTCGCCGTTATGCGATACCGGTCTATGCCAGCGCCCTGACTTGGGAAAATTTACCTTTCTATAATGACTATTTCCCCTCAGATCGGCATATATTCGATTATGGCATGGAAATAGGCGATGTTGCTCTGGATTTCTTCCGGCTTTCTCATGACGCGGTACAGCCGGTAGGGATGATTTTCGAACAAGGGGGGCAGCATATCGGTCTTGTTACCGATACCGGCATTGTCACCGAAGCGATGTATCGGCAACTGACGAATATGGACGGTTTGATCATTGAGTCGAACCACGATCTTTCATTACTCCGCTATGGTCCTTACCCGGCATATCTCAAAAAAAGAGTGGCCTCGGAGCTCGGACATCTTTCCAATACCCAAACAGCGGAGGCTTTATGCAGATTGGTCGGCCCCCTGACCCGGCAAGTCATTTTGGCCCATCTCTCGGAGACAAATAACCGACCGGAGCTCGCTTTGGATGAGGTGTGCCGTGTGCTTGAAGTTTCTTGCCCGGAGAAAACGGCTGTTTCCGTTGCCCCAAGAAAGGCGGCCCATCCGCTGATAATCCTTGGCTAACCTGATTGGGGGCTAAGGTTCAAGCGACGGCTGCCTACGGGGAGGTAATCGCTTGAAAATTAGCAACCTGTTTTTGGGTAAGAAAACGAAGTATTGGCTTTTGCCGTTGGCTGTTTCCTTTATAGCCGCCGGCAGTTTTTTGTCCGGGCATAATAATGCGGATCCGTCAAAACTCAATGATAAGGCTGCGGAAAACTTTTCTTTTATCTCCACAATTGCGGAAAACGTATCGCCTGCCGTTGTCTCGGTGCAGAGCGTAAGTAAGGAGGGAGAAGGGGAAGAGGAAGAGGAGGAACTCGTTTTGGGTAGCGGTAGCGGCCTGATTTTTTCTCAGGAAGGATATATCATCACCAATTTTCATGTAATCTCCGACGCCGATGATATTATTATCCTCCTTTCCGACGGCAGGCAAGCCGCGGCTTCCCTGGTGGGGAGTTATCCGGACAGCGATCTTGCTTTATTGAAAATCGAGTTGCCGGATTTGCCAGTAGCGACATTGGGCAACTCCGAGGATGTCAAAGTGGGAGATCTTGCCTTTGCGATCGGGAATCCCGGGGGCGAACAGTTCGCCCGCTCCCTGACCATGGGCGTCATTTCCGGTATTGATCGGGAAATGGTTTTATCGGACGGCAATCATTACCGCCTTATTCAGACCGACGCGGCGATCAATCCCGGAAACAGCGGCGGACCCTTGGTTAATTGTGCAGGACAGGTGATCGGCATCAACAGTGTAAAAATTGTCGACGCGGATTTTGAGGGAATGGGTTTTGCCATTCCCATCAACACGGTACGCGAGGTCGTTGAGAAAATTAGTCCCACGGCGCTCGACCATGCGTCTTTAGCCAGTGCAACATAGGACAGATCCCATTAATTTCCATAAATAGGCAGGATAAGGCGCATTTTTCAAGAATAATACAATATATAGTATTTTATGAGCAGGTGGGCGGAGTGAGACAATTAAAGCAAATAATCACGTTTATCCTGATTTCCGGACTTATTTGGTTAACGGATACGCTTTTCCTGTCTTTTTTTGGAGATATGCCCTTTGGTTTGGCCCTATGGAGCGGCGTCGGCCCGACCAGGCTTTTAATCCGTTTGATTTTGGTCCTGGTCATATTGATGGCTGGTTTTACCTTTGTATTACATAGGGAAATGGAATATATGAAAGTGGTGCGGATGAATGCGGCGGATCGATCCGCACTTTACGGTTCGCCGAACAGTCCCCATAAAAGTAAAAGACTTCTTTATTATGCCCTGCGTCTGGCGACCTTGATGAAAATGAGTTCAAGACAACGGGAAAATCTTCGCAAGCTTTGTTATTGTTATGACCTCGGTTCGGTAGGGGTTCCCGACGACCTGTTGGCGCGGGAAGGGAATTTAAGCGAGGAAGAGCAGAAAATCCGCGACAGCCATATTACTTTAGGCGCGGAGATCGCCGCAAATATACCCCGGTTGGCCCGCGCCTCCAGCCTAATCGCCGCCCACGAGGAGCGTTACGACGGCGGCGGGTTCCAGGCCATGTACGGGAAAAGCATTCCGCTTGCCTGCCGTATTTTTGCGGCGGTGATGATGTTCGATGCGCATACCCATCCCCATAACGGGGGTAGGGTGATGGAAGCACGGGAAGCCCTGGACGAGCTGGACATGTATGCGGGTTCGGTTTTGGACCCTGAAGTCGTGGAGGCATTCCGCAGCCTATTCTCTGACCGCCGTCTGGCGTCGATGATTACCGCCAGGGTATATATGCAATAAAGAGCAGCTCATTCCCGGGATAGGAAAAGGCATATCCGCCAGGTTGCGTTGTTTTTTAAGTACCGCTAATTTGACATCCAAGAGGAAAAACAATATAATTAAAATATTACGGATAATTAAAGTTCAACGGGTGGTATCATTATGAAAAGCAATTTTTACGCCTATCTTTCCCGGATGAAATTGATAAAAAGATGGAGCCTGATGCGTAATATCCGGGAGGAAAATATTGCCGAACATAGCCATCAGGTGGCAATAATCGCCCATGCCCTGGCGCTGATTTCCAACACCTATTTTCAAGGAAGGCTCGATCCGGAACGCATCGCCTTGCTTGCCGTTTACCATGACGTGGGCGAAGTGGTGATCGGTGACCTGCCTACGCCGGTCAAATATTATAATCCCGAAATAAAATTTTCTTATGGCGAGATCGAAAATATTGCCAAAAAGAAATTGCTTAGCTTTTTACCGGACGATTTGTCCGCGCAATACCAACCGTTACTTTTCCCGGACGAGAGCTCTTACGAATACCGTTTGGTGAAAGCTGCGGACAAGCTTTCCGCCTATATCAAATGCCTCGAAGAAGGCACCGCGGGCAACCGCGAATTTGACCAGGCGAAAAAAAGCATCGAGGAAGCCCTGAAAGACTATAAAAAGCTGCCCGAAGTCGCTTGGTTTATGGATCATTGTCTGGACGCTTTTAGCATGACATTGGACGAGCTGGGCTAAGAAAGCGGATTTACATATACGTATTATGTAACGATGAACCGCAAGGAGAGCGGAATGAAGGATAAGCTGCTGATTTTAGATATGGATAATACCATACTTCAATCAAAGATAGATTTTTCCCTAATGCAAAAGGATGTTCGGGCCATACTGGCGGATAACGGTCTTGGCCGTTATAGCCATCGTTCGGTAGCGACCAGTATTTTAAATTTCAGCCAATCGCCGGATTATGACGAGAAGTTGGCGCAAAAAATTTGGGACCGGATTACGGAACTGGAGGCTATCGGATTGGATCAGGCGCAACTGGAGCCGGACGCGCTTGACGCCCTGGCTTATCTGAACGATTTTACCGAATTGGCCGTACTTTCAAACAACACCGATGTGGCGATCGGCGATAATCTGGAGCGCTTGGGGATCGCGCCATATCTTAGTTTTGTGGCCGGAAGAAACAGCGTTCCTTATGTCAAACCGTCCCCAGAGGGGATGCTATTGGTCAAAGCGCATTATCCGCATATCCCGCTTTCCGGGACCCTGGCCGTGGGCGATGCGTTGATCGACGCTCAGGCGGCGGAGGCAGCGGATATCGGCTTTGTGGCCTATAATCGCAGCCGGTTCGAGGATTGGCAGAAATGGCATATCCGGCCTTTGCTCCAACTCAATCGATGGGACAGAGAAAATTGCGATAAGATCAGGAGACTATGGAAATAAATGGCCATATACCGGATTAAAAAAGACGATACGGCAAAAGATATTAACGGGCCGGATCCTGCCGAGTCTTCTCAGGAATATTGGCAGAAAATTGATCCCGAGCTTTCCCGCGATCTGGATTTTGAGGAATTTGAGGAGCTCAACAAGCTGCCGGATGACGAAGAGGAATATCAACCCATTGTCCCCATGCGGAAACGTTGGCTTCAGGCGGCTCTCGCTTTGATCGTTATCGTGGCCTTCACCCTTTGGATTTCTCTGTATATGGTCAATGGTTCTATCGATTGGGGAATCTTAAGCCGAAGTTCCCAATTGGCACAGGATGAATCCCTTTCCGCGCTGCGCGAAGCGGTGGTGGTCATTGAGGGGAGCGGCGGCAGCGGCAGCGGTTTTAATATTTCTGCGGACGGTCTGATCGTGACCAATCGCCATGTGGTTGAAAATAGCGGTATCATTACCATTCGTTTCGGCGGGGATATTGATACGGTTTTTACCACGAAGGATTGGGTCGAAGTTTCCGACGTGGATATGGCCTTGATCAAAATCGACGGTAATGATCTGCCTTATCTGCAATTGAACAGTAACTATCCGCATACCGGAGACGCAGTGATCTTTATCGGCAACCCGCTGGGCTACGACTGGACGATTTCCGAAGGGGAAGTCATCAGCATGGTGTCCTTGGACGGGATTCCCCTGATCTATTTGCAAGGCCCTGTGCTGCCCGGCAGCTCAGGGAGCCCGCTTTTCAATGCGGATTCGGAGGTTATCGGGGTTATTTTTGCCAGCCTGGTGGATGAGGACAATCAAGGCTTGGCCATCCCGATCTCATATCTAAACACATTTTTGGAGGAATCGTATGAGTATTAAACAATTACCTGTAACTTGCGATCGTATGAAGGAAATCGTCAATGAATTCGGCACGCCCTTCCATCTCTATGACGAAGCTGCGATTCGCGAGAATGCCCGCGTATTGCTTAAGTCTTTTAACTGGGCGCCCAAATTCAAAGAATACTTTGCCGTCAAGGCGCTCCCTAATCCGTATATTCTGGACATCCTTAAAGAAGAGGGTTGCGGCGCCGATTGCAGCTCTATGGCAGAACTTCATATCGCCGAAGCGGTGGGTTTAAAAGGAGACGAAATTTGTTTTACCAGCAACGACACGCCGATTGACGAATACCGTAAGGCCTTGGGGCTGGGCGCCATCGTTAATCTCGACGATATCAGTCATATCGAATATCTACGCAAGAATGCCTGCCTGCCGGAATTAATCTCCTTCCGGTATAATCCCGGTCCGCTCCGTAAAGGGGGCAACGAGATTATCGGCTATCCCGAACAAGCTAAATACGGTTTGACCGGACAGCAGCTTTTAGAGGGTATCGCTATTTGCCGGGATATGGGCGTCACCCGGTTCGGCATCCATACCATGATCGTATCCAACGAGCTTAATTGCGACTATCTGGTGGATACGGCGGTGATGATGTTTAAATTGGCTACAAAAATTAAAAAAATTATGGGTATCAGCGTGGAATTTATCAATTTGGGCGGCGGCATCGGTATACCGTATCGCCCTGAAGAAGAAGCTATTGATCTCCAGGTTTTGGGCTCCAAAATCAGGATCGCTTACGAAGATATTTTAATTCCCGCGGGACTCGGCGATATCGCTCTTTCCATGGAAAGCGGACGGATGATGACCGGTCCTTACGGCTATCTCGTATCGACCGCCTTGCATCGAAAAGAGACATATAAGAATTATATCGGCCTGGATTCCTGTATGGCGGATTTGATGCGTCCGGCGATCTACGGGGCGTATCATCACATTACGGTCGCCGGGAAAGAAGGGCAACCTTGCGACACCCTGTACGATATTACGGGTTCCCTCTGCGAGAATAACGACAAGTTCGCGATCGACCGCCTTTTACCCCATCTGGATATCGGCGACCTGGTGGTAATCCATGACACCGGCGCCCACGGTTATGCGATGGGATTTAACTATAACGGTAAACTACGCTCCAAAGAATTGCTTTTGCGCCAGGACGGCAGTGTAAAACAGATCAGACGGGCGGAGACCTTGGCGGATTATTTTGCCACGATCGATTATCCGGGTTTGCCCTAATCGGGATATAAAGGGAAATAAAAGGGAGGGGTGATTGCCCCTCCCTTTTTGCAGGAGTGAAAGACGCCTCTGGCGAAATTACATCGAAGAAACTTTAAGGGGAAAAAATATGCGGCGAGGAGTATTTATTACCTTTGAGGGCATAGACGGATGCGGCAAATCATTTATCCAAAATATGGTATATGTTTGGCTGACGGCTGAAGGATACCGAGTGGTATCCACTTTGGAGCCCGGGGGAAGCGAATTTGGTAAAGCGTTTCGCCGCATGTTATTGGAAAGTCAATACGGCAGCATGGACCCCCAGACGGAAACCTTGCTGTTTATGGTGGACCGTTCGCGTCATGTTGAAGAGATCATTCGCCCTGCGTTAGATGCGGGTGACATTGTCCTTTGCGACCGCTATATCGATTCAACCATCGCCTACCAAGGCGGCGGCAGAGGTTTGAATCTTGACCAGCTTAAGACGCTGAATGATTTTGCGATCAAAGGGGTGCGTCCCGATTTGACGGTATATCTTGCCGTGACCATCGCTAAAGCCACGAGCCGCCTGAGCGGTAAAAAAGACAGATTGGAACAAGAAAGCGTAGCCTTTTTCCAAAATGTTGCGGACACCTATGATTCTCTTGCCGCCGAACAGCCGGAGCGGATAACAATAATAGACGGTTCCGGAAATCCGGATCAGGTTTTTAATTTGGTCAAACCGGAGATTACCCGCATACTTACGCTTAATGGAGTCTGGCCAAAGGGGTTTGATTGATGAGCGACTTTGTGCAGCTCAATCCGCTGCTTAATGCCCAATATCAAAGCGGGCAACTTTCCCATGCTTACATATTTACGGGAGGCGGCGCCGGTCCACAGGCCGTCGCTTTGGCGGCGCTACTGAATTGCCGGAACCCCGAGCAGGGGAGACCCTGCGGAAAATGCCCGGTTTGCGAAAACATTCTTGCCGGCACTTACCCCGATTGTCGGCTTATTGAATTGGACCGCGGCAGCCACCGTATCGAAGGGATGCGGGCCATGGGGCTACAGGCCCAGTTAGCCGCTATGGGCGGTGGCTGGAAAGTATTTATTCTACCTTACGCGGAAAAATTGAGCGACGAGGCCGCCAATAATTTGCTGAAATTATTGGAAGAACCCCCTGAACAAACCATTTTTATTTTAATCAGCGCACAGCCCGAACAATTGCTGCCGACGATACTTTCCCGTTGTCAGCTGTTTGCCTTTGGAAATGATCTTGACAATATGGATGTCAAAGCGGATTCCGATATGATCAGGGAAGCCGAAAAATTTTTGAAAGATTTGCCGGCTATGCCGATCTACGAGGTGTTGTTAAGGGCAAGAGAACGTGAAAAACGCGAGGATCAGCGGGGCTTTCTCTTGGGTCTGCTTACCGTATTACATGACGGCGCTTGCGGCAGAACCGTCATGCCCATGGCCTATCCCTATCTGCTCCGTTCGGAGACAATGGTGGAAAGCGCTTTGGAATTGATCGATAATAATATCAATCAAAAGATGCTGATGGACGTGGTTTACCTTCGACTTTGGCAGAATTGCGAACGTTGAACTGCGTATTGCCAATAACCTGGAATTAAGATATAATGTGTTTATTAAGCCAGGGTAAGGAGAAGATAATGACGACAATTGTAGGAGTCCGTTTCAAAAAAAACGGTAAAATATATTTTTTCCGGCCTTTTGAGGGACTTGCCGTACACGACCATGTCATTGTGGAAACCGCGCGGGGGCTTGAATACGGGGAAGTGGTATTAGGGCCTAAAGAAATCGATGAGAAAGAATTGGCCAATCCCTTAAAAGACGTCTTGCGCAAAGCGAGCGAAGTGGACGATCAAAAACACGAAGAAAATCTTACGGCGGAAAAAGAAGCTTTTGCCATTTGCGAGAAGAAAATAGCCCAGCATAACCTTCCGATTAATCTGGTCGAAGTGTCTTATACCTTCGACGTTAGCAAAATAATTTTTTATTTTATCGCCGAGGGCAGGGTAGACTTTCGCGAGCTGGTCAAGGACTTGGCTTCGGTTTTTCGTACCCGGATCGAATTGCGACAGATCGGCGTCCGGGATCAGGCGAAAGTGGTGGGCGGTATCGGTTCTTGCGGCAGGGTTTTATGCTGCCACAGCGTTTTGGGCGAGTTTCAACCGGTATCGATTAAAATGGCAAAAAAGCAAAATCTTTCCTTGAATCCCGCTAAAATCTCCGGGGTATGCGGCAGGCTGATGTGCTGTCTCAAGTTTGAAAACTATGACGATCTGCCCCCCTGTCAAAGCAGTCAGATCTATGAAATACCTCCGGAAGACGACGAACCTTTAATTGAGGATGACGATCAAGAATGAGTCTTCTGAGCGAATTTAAGCAATGGCAGGACAAATTACTCGCGCTTCAAAAAGAAGGCGATGAATTATTTGTCCGAATCGAGGCATTGGAACGCCAAAATGCGGAGTTGCGGCAAAGACTGACTGACGGCGATTTCAGCGGCGGTTTCGAAGCCTTGACTGACCTTTATGAGGAGGGGTTTCATATTTGTCCGGGTAGTTTCGGCCAAAGCCGGGAAGAGGATTGCCTGTTTTGCCTTAATTTTCTTTTGCATAAAGGAAAAAGATAGGAATGTGCTTAAATGCTTGTGAACGCATTGATGATTTAGGTGGGGGGATGAAGATAATCCAAAGTTCTTCAACTCCCTGTTTTGCCATTGACGCTGTGCTTTTAGCCGACTTTGTCCGGTCCGGTTCCGGCGCGAGGGTTATCGATCTCGGCGCCGGGACCGGGATTATACCGCTGCTTCTTTCCCGTAAAATGCCGCATGCGTCCATATCAGGCATCGAGTTTGTCCGGCAGATGTACGACCAGGCCAAAAGAAGCGTCGAACTTAATGCCCTAACCGGCAAAATCGAGATGATTCACGGCGACCTGCGGGAGGCGGAGGTTTATTTTAATCGGGGCGAGGCGGATAGTGTCGTAGCCAATCCGCCCTATTATAAAGCGGGAAACGGCAGAATCAACGCAGACGACGCTTTCGCCGCCGCACGAATGGAAAAGTATTGTACGCTTACCGATGTGATCTCGGCGGCGTCATTCTTATTGAAACCCCTGGGCCGGTTTTATCTGGTGCATAGAGCGGAGCGGTTGGCTGAAATCATGGCTGTTTTACCCGTGCATGATCTCAATCCGGAGAGATTGCGTACCGTGCAGCCCTATGCGAATAAGGAGGCGAATTTGGTTTTAGTGGAATCAAAGAAGCTGGGCCGGGGCAAGATGCGTATTATGCCGCCGCTTGTGGTATATGAAAGCCGCGCGCGCTATACAAAGGAGATGCAGGCAATCTATGGCAGGTAAGCTGTTTTTAGTGGCGACGCCCATCGGAAATCTTGAGGATATCACTTTACGGGCGATCAGGGTGCTCGGCGAGGCGGATCTGATTGCGGCGGAAGACACCCGCAAAAGCGGGCGCTTATTAAAACATCTCCAAATCAGCAAGCCGCTGATCAGTTATTTTGAGCATAATCAAAAGTTGCGCGAAGACTTGCTTTTACGCGAGCTCTCCGGGGGAAAGAATGTGGCCCTGATCTGTGACGCCGGGACCCCCGGCCTTTCCGATCCGGGGGCCGATATTGCGAGGGCGGCTATTGAAGCGGGTGTGGAGGTGATTGCCATACCCGGCGCTTCGGCATTATTGACCGCCCTTACGGTAAGCGGGATGAATCAGGGTAGTTTTTGCTTCGAAGGCTTCTTGCCCAAAGTAAAAAGCGCCCGGCGCAAGTCCATCTCAGCTTTGGCTGAGGAAAAGCGGGTCATGGTTTTTTATGAGGCGCCGCACCGTTTGCTGGCGACACTTACGGATTTGGCGGAGATTTTCGGCGGCGACCGCCGTATCGCCGTCTGCCGGGAATTGACTAAAATGTTTGAGGAGATCCGGCGCGGTGGCATCGGTGAGATGATTGATTACTTTACGGGCCAGGCGCCCCGGGGGGAGTTTACTTTAATCGTTGAAGGGTTTAGGGAGGGACCTATTTCAATGGATTGGAACGCCTTGGAACAAGAACTAAACGCGCTATTATCGTCGGGTTTATCCCGAAAAGCCGCTTCCAGGGAATTGGCGGCACGCTATAAATTACCCAGTAAAAAAATTTATCAAATAGGATTGAAGGAGGAAAATAATCATGCCATCTGAAAAAATAACGGACAAGCAAGAATTAGAGGCCGTTTTGAGCCGTTGCGAAACCGGAAGATTTGTCACAATCGACGAGGCCGGGTATCCTTATCCCTTGCCGGTGCATTTTGTCTACGATAACGACCACATCTATATTCACGGCAGGGCCCAAGGAGAAAGAATAATCAATATGGAGCGGGATTCGCGCATCGGATTTGAAGTGGACGAGAATCTGGGTTACCGGCAAAACGGCGATTCCCCCTGCCAAGTATCTACGGCGTATTACAGCGTGGTAATCCGGGGACGTGCCGCCGTACTTAACGATGACCAGCGCCGCGAGGCGGTTTTGAGGCTGTTTGCCGCCAAATTCTCGCCGCAATTGAATCCGGATGCCATGTCCCCAAAAGCCATGGCAGGCACAACTATTATCGAGTTAACCGTTGAGCGGATGAGCGGTAAAAAGCATAATTAATGGCAAACATAATCAAACCTTAATCGCTAATTTATAGTCAAAGATGCAGCAAATCCCTATGAAGGGCCTTTAGTCGCTATTTTTAGTGTTTATCCTTTTGGGGAAGGCGTATAATCTGATGTCGGTTTAGACGAAGGTCTAACGGAGGTAGCGATATGAAGTTTATCGGTAATATTTTATGGTTTATTATTTGCGGCTTGGTGTTGGCGCTTATATGGGCGGTATTTGGCCTTTTATGGTGTATCACCATTATTGGCATACCGGTAGGATTGCAGTGCTTTAAATTTGCCAACCTTTGTCTTTGGCCTTTCGGCCGCGATGTATATTTTGGCGGGTCTGCTGTTTCTTTGGTGCTGAATGTGTTATGGATTATTTTCGGAGGCCTGGAGATATGCATTACCGCTTTGATACTCGGTGCTGTCCTATGCCTGACCATTATTGGCATTCCCTTTGGCCTCCAGTGTTTTAAAATAGCCAAGCTGGCCCTTTTGCCTTTCGGTGCAGAGATACAAGCGAAATAAACATAACCCTTTTCAATGAGAGCGCCATATTTATCATTTCACGATTCAAGCAGCCTCCCTTTTAGCGGGAGGCTGTTAACCGCTTTGGCATTTTATGTAGGAATGGTTGATTGAAGATGTTCAATATCATAACGCAATATAGAGGCTTGCCCCGGCAAGTATATTTTCTGCTTATCGCCCGTACCATTGTGGCCATGAGCAGTTTCGTATATCCTTTTCTTACCCTCTTTTTAAACAACCGGATCGGGATGAGCGAGTCGGAGATCGGTAATTATCTCTTTTTGATCACGATGGTATATATTCCGGCTGCTTTGATCGGCGGAAAAATGGCGGATAAAATCAGCCGCAAATGGGTCTATTTTGCCGCTATGGTTTTAGCTGACATCTCCTTTTTTATTGCCGGTTTTTATTGCAGCCAATCTTTTGTGATTTATATCCTGATTGCCGGATTCTTTTTTATGAACATGTCCATGCCGGTACTGTCGGCCATGATGATGGATCTTACCCGTCCGGATAACCGGCAGGAGTGTTTCTCTTTGGTCTATCTTGGTTATAATCTCGGGTTTGCCTTCGGCCCCCTCATAGCCGGCTTGTTGTTTGAAAACTATACCCAGTGGATTTTCTGGGGACAGGCGCTCCTCAATCTTGCGGCGATGTCTTTGATCGTGATTTTTGTTAAAGATACCATGCCGGATCAGGATGCCATCGGCGCCATAGCCGTGGACGAGAGCCGGACGAAAGAATTTGCCAGTGACGAACCACTCTTTAAATCCTTGATTCGTTCGCCGATCGTGATCTTCTTTGCTTTTTTTGGCGCCTTATATGCATTTGCTTACGCCCAGTTGGGATTTGTTCTGCCGCTACAAATGGAAGATATATTCGGTATCGGCAGCGGCTCCAAATATTACGGCGCAGTTTGGTCTTTGAACGGCATCGGCGTTTTCCTCTTAACCCCGGTTATGGTTTTGCTTTTCAAACATAAAAACCCCCTTTTCAATCTTGCCATAGCCGGTATTTGTTTTGCCGTGGGTCTGGGATTTTATTCTCAAACCGCCAGTTTGCCCCTTATCTACCTCATGGCAATCATCTGGACTGCCGGGGAAGTGATGGGTGTGACCAACACAGGCGTTTTTATCGCCAATCATTCACCGGTGACGCACAGGGCCCGTTATCAATCGATATTCGATATTATTCAAGGAAGCGGCAGAGCGGTGGGACCGATGATCATCGGCGCCTTTCTCATGGAGCACACCTATAACGACGCCTGGTTATTGATAGGCCTTTTATGTCTGGTGGCCGCATTAGCTTACTTCATCATGTATAAAATTGTGGTGCGATATAAAAAACCGCCCATTACGGACGAGATTGATACAACCATAAAAGATTACATATGATAAGAAAATATTGACATATTCCCGTATAGTTTGTTATTATTACCCAATGGGTTAAACTAATTGCCCGGCGTTTAAAAATATTTTGGAGGTAGCGAAAAATGAGTGATAAAGAGACGTTTTATATCACGACGCCCATCTATTATCCCAGCGACAATCTGCATATCGGCCATGCATATACCACGGTGGCGGCGGATACGATGATGCGGTATAAGAAGATGCGCGGTTTCGATACCTATTTTTTGACCGGCTCCGACGAGCACGGGCAAAAAATCCAACGCCGCGCTTTGGCTGTCGGCAAAACGCCCAAGGAATTCGTAGATGAGATCATCGCCAATTTTAAACTTTTGTGGCAGGTATTGGAAATTGATTACGATGATTTTATCCGTACCACGGACGAACACCATATCAAAGTTTGCCAGGAGCTTTTTCAGAAGATCTACGACCAGGGGGATATTTATAAATCCGAATATTCCGGCTGGTATTGCACGTCCTGCGAGACTTTTTTTACCGAGATCCAAGTTGGGGAGGCGCATATTTGCCCGGATTGCGGCCAGTCCGTGGAAACCATGAAAGAAGAAAGCTATTTCTTTAAGATGAGTAAATACGCGGATCGCTGGCTTGAATTCATTGAGGATAATCCTGATTTTATCCGCCCGGAGAGCAGACGCAATGAGATGGTCAACTTTGTTAAACAGGGATTAGACGACTTATGTGTATCCCGTACCACCTTCGATTGGGGCATTCCGGTACCCTTTGATAAAAAGCATGTGATCTATGTCTGGTTTGACGCTTTGATTAATTATTATTCCGCTTTGAAAGGCAAAGGCGACGGCAGCCTTTGCGATAAATACTGGCCCGCGAATGTGCATTTGGTGGGTAAAGATATCATCCGCTTTCATACCATTATCTGGCCGATCATGCTCATGGCTTTGGACCTGCCTTTGCCAAAATGCGTATTGGGGCACGGTTGGGTTTTGATTGACAGTGATAAAATGAGTAAATCCAAGGGCAATGTGATCGATCCCGTCTATCTTTGCGAAAAGTACGGGGTGGAAGCGGTTCGTTATTTTCTGATGAGGGAAATGAGTTATGGCCTGGACTGTAACTACACCGAGGGACTACTTGCCTTGCGCATCAATAACGATCTGGCCAACGACTACGGCAATCTTCTTTCCCGGACCACGGGGATGATCAATAAATTTCAGAACGGGATAATTTTAGCGCCGGGTGAAGGAACGGTTTATGACGCCGAGTTGATTGAATTGGCAAAGGCGATGCCGGAGAATTTCAGTTGCCTGATGGATAAAATGGAGTGGGCCAACGCGCTTGCCGAGTTATGGAAGTTGGTTAATAAAGCCAACAAATATATCGACGACGCTGCGCCCTGGACGCTGAATAAAGAAGGGGAGACGGAAAAGCTGGCGACCGTGCTTTATAATATGGCGGAAGTACTCCGCATGGTCACTGTTATGGTATCCCCGGTAATGCCCGGTTTACCGGGACGCGTCTGGAAGCAATTGGGTATCGGGGAAAATACGCAACTGCATACCTGGGATAGCTTGAAATGGGGTAGTT
>Ga0351841_1060_pt1 | contig 16266 bp, 17 predicted proteins | sample BONcelHFGM3001E6_FD_206884 | JGI IMG/M metagenome (GOLD analysis project Ga0351841, IMG submission 206884) | Enriched cells from coal bed in the Powder River Basin, Montana, United States - BONCAT cells FGM rep1 HSBNCT.FGM.300.1.E6 ...
GTTTTTGCATAATTGTAAGGCATGCCGGCCGTAATGATGCCGACCTCTTTGCTCTTCAATTCCATCCGGTTTTCGGGAAAGGTCTCGGCGAATGCCGCCAGGGCCTTCATTCTTTTTTCAACCTCCAGCCGCCGCAGCCTCGCCATCGCCGGGACCATGACGTATTTGGAGGCGTTGATCCTGATTCCCGTTTGATCCTCGCAGTCCTGAACATCTTCAATCCGGACGACGGCCTTGGAGTGAGAGACACGGGTCGTCGAACGCAGAAAAACGGGTGTATCAAACCGGGCGCTGAGTTCAAAGGCCATCTTAACGTACTCTTTGGCCTCGCCGCTGTCTGCCGGCTCCAACATGGGAATCTTTGCAAACTTGGCGTAGTTGCGGTTATCCTGCTCATTCTGGGAGCTGTGCAGAGAGGGGTCGTCGGCGGACACAATGACCAAAGCGCCGTTCGTTCCCGTGTAACTCACCGTAAACAACGGATCCGCCGCGACATTGACACCGACATGTTTCATCGTCACCAAGGCCTTGGCACCTGCCAAGGCGGCGCCGATGCCGACCTCCAGGGCCACTTTTTCGTTTGGCGACCATTCGGCGTAGACATGGTCGTATTTAGCGAATGCCTCAAGGATTTCCGTGCTCGGCGTACCGGGATACCCGACACCGAACCGGACGCCGCACTCATAGGCGCCTCGGGCAATTGCCTCATTTCCGGACATCAATGCTTTCATAAAAACGTCTCCTGTTGCTTGCCACTTAACCCAAAGAGGCTATTTTTCTGTTCAATAGTTCTTTCGTGCCGGGATCTGCTGCTTTTTCGAGGGCTTTTTTGTAGTTTTCCAGGGCCTTCTTCGGATCGTTCATGGCTTCATAAATCCTGCCGATATTATCATATGTCATACTCGCGAAATTCACCCCCGCCTTGCCGGCGGCGGACTTTTCAAAGTAGATTAGCGCGTTCTTGTAATCTTTCTTTGCTTCATAACAATATCCGAGACCATTTAAAACAAGAAGCCTTAACTCATTGTCTTCGGAACGATCGTTGAGATATTTCCGGTACCATTTAATGGCCTCGTCCGTGTTACCGCGGTTCAGATTGAGATTGCCCAGACGGTAAGCGGCGAAGGCGGCTGCCTGCGTGCCGCTATACTTGGCATCAACCTCAGTAAACAATTTGATGACCGCCGCCGGATCCTTCCCCGAAGCCCGCGAGGCATTATATTCTTCCGATGCCTTGTTATAGAGGGTTGAAGCGTTGCGTTCCTCGTTTTGCCGGTAAAAATACCATCCCGTGGCAGCGAGACCGATGCAAATAACGGCAACGACAGCGATAACCATCTCTTTCCTGTGTTGCGTTATGGTCTTCATGACGTCGCCAAATAGGACCTGCAGTTTATCCGGCTGTTTTAATTCCTCTTTTGTAATCTTATCCACCATGAACGACTCTCCTTCGTCTTCTTTATTCTTTAGTCCTGCCCGCTTCGATGATGTTGATCATATCCCAAGGCAGGCGGATGATCTTCCCCAAGGCATTGGTACAGGCATGGACCGTATACCCTTCCGTGAGTTCTTTTTCGTGCGTTTCGTCCCAAATGGCGTACTTAAATTTCACACTGGCCCGCTTCACATACTCGACTTCCGTTTCGATCAGAAGGATCTCGTCATATCTGGCAGAATAAAGATAATGGCAATAGACCTGAGTCAGTGGAAGATTAAACCCCTTTTTTTCCCACTCCGAATAGACCATGCCCATTTCCCGCAACAATTCCGTGCGGCCGATTTCAAACCAGCGGATATAGTTGGTGTGATAGACAATGCCCATGGCATCCGTATCGGCATAGATGACTCTAACCTTGCTGGTGTTCTTCAACAAACTCCCTCCAGTGGGCAATAAAGAGATCAATCAGGTTCGTACCGGGGCTGATGAAGATGCCCCCATTGCGGGCATTGGTTTCTCCGTATGCCGCCAAGCCGTGGAGGTTTTCAGTGTCCAGAGACGACCAGACGGCAAAAGGGCTAGGATCGGCGGTGTGGGTTTTAAGACTCAGGGGTGTCGGATGATCGCTTAAAACCATGATCCGGACAGGTCCCAAGGTATGGACCTTTTGTAATATCGTACCGACGATCTTCTCGTCGAAATCTTCGATGGCGCTTATTTTACCGGCCATATTGCCTTCGTGTCCCATTTCGTCCGGCGATTCGACGTGGAGGAAGACAAAATCTCTTTCGGCCAGGGCCTCCAATGCTTTTTCCGCCTTGCCGATATAGTTGGTATCGGTATACCCGGTGGCCCCTTCAACACGCATAACCTCCAGACCCGCATAAATGCCGATGCCGTTCAAGAGGTCGACGGCAGAGATCATCCCGCCGGTGATGCCATATTTATCCGTAATCTTCTCCATTTGCGGCGCCCTGCCCTGCCCCCAAAGCCAGATGGCATTCGCCGGTTTCTTGCCGTGTTGTATCCGGTCCTGGTTTACCGGATGATGCATGAGAACGCTTTTCGCGGCGTCCATAAGATTGATGACGTCTTTTCCACCCGTTCCCTGGGGTAAATACGCGTGGGAGGGTTGCCCCGTAATATCGTGGGGCGGTGTCGTCTGCATCGCCGCTTGCCCGTTTCTCCAGATGAGCAGATGTCGATAACCAACACCGGGATAAAACTGGAAGGTTTCATTGCCCAGCTCCTGATGCAGATACCTTATAATGACGGCGGCTTCCTCACTGCTGATGTGCCCGGCTGTAAAATCTTCCATGACCGGGTCCTCTCCTGTCCCCAGGGACACCAGATTACAGCGAAAGGCCACATCTTCCGGCGCCAGAACAATCCCCATATTGGCGGCCTCGAGAGGACCTCGACCGCAATTAAAGGCGACGGCGTCATACCCGAGGACGGTGAGATTGGCCACATCGCTACCGGGTTTGAGTCCCGCGGGAATTGTGTCAACCAGTCCCAGGGAGCCTTCCGACGCCATGCGGTCCATGTTGGGTGTGCGGGCGTATTCAAGGGGAGTCTTACCCCCTAATTCCGGAAGGGGGTAATCCGCCATGCCGTCGCCGAGGAGAATGATGAACTTCACTTTAGTCTTTCGTCCTCAATCCGGATCACGGTTGTTTTTTCGTGGACAACGTCCAATTCGGCAATTCTCTTCAGGGCAATCCGGACATCTTTTTCTCGCGCATTGTGGGTGATCATCACCAAGGGGACGGCGCCGTCTTTTTTTCTGCCCTTCTGGATCACGGAGGCGATGCTGATGTCGTTTTCTCCCAGAATGCCGGATATTTTCGACAACACGCCGGCACGGTCCGCGGCCATAAAACGGAAGTAGTAGTTCGTGCGGATGTCATCAAAGGCAACCAGTGGAATATCCGCCATCCGATCTTCCCCGAGAGACCGATAGGGAACCAGCAGGGCGACATCTTTCAAGATCTCTCGCGATATGGCGATAATATCCCCCACAACGGCGCTTGCCGTCGGCATCATGCCTGCGCCCTGGCCGTATAGGAAAACGGACCCCGATGAATTGCCGATAATGTGAAAGGCATTGAAATTACCGTTTACATTGGCCAGCAAGTGATCAAAGGGAATCATGGTCGGATGAATCCGCGCCTCGACACGGTCTCCTCTTTGAAAGGCCAACGCCAGAAGCTTAATCCGGTATCCGAATTCTCTGGCAAATTCGATATCCTCTTGACTGATATCGGCAATGCCCTCGCAATAAATCGCATCCAGTTTCACCCGGCTGCCGTAGGCCAGGGCCAGGGTTACGGCGAGCTTATGGGCCGTATCGATACCTTCGATATCGAACGTCGGATCCGCCTCGGCATAACCAAGCGCCTGTGCTTCCTTAAGCACCATAGCGAAGGGTTTGCCCTCATCCGTCATTTTCGTCAGGATGAAGTTTGCCGTCCCGTTCATAATGGCCATCAAAGACTGGATCTGATTGGCCGCAAGAGATTCTTTCAGGGTCTTGATAATGGGGATCGTTCCGCCGACGCTGGCCTCGAAACCGATATTGACATTTGCAGCTTGGGCCTCTTGAAATATTTCGTCGCCGTAAGTTGCAAGCAGGGCCTTGTTCGCCGTCACCACATGTTTTTTGTGCCCTATGGCCTCTCGGATAAACGAACGGGCGGGCTCGTAACCGCCCATGAGTTCGATAACGATGTCGATCTCCGGATCATCGAGGATGTCCTTGACATTTTGAGTCAGAATGGCGGGATCGACAGCAACGGGCCGCGCCGTTGCGATATCGATATCGGCGATTCTTTTGAGGTGCAGTTTGGCGCCGAGACGGCTCTCAAGGAGAGGGCCGTTTTCCTGTAACAGTTTGACCACGCCGGCCCCAATGGTTCCAAAACCTATTAAACCCAGGGAAATCGTTTTCATAACGCCATACCCAGCCCTTCTCTCCGCAAATCAATTGCCGCCTGTCTCTATAACAGTTGTCGCCGTTTGTCAAAGTAAAATCGGGCGATCAGCCCGTTTTGGCGAGTTCCAGACGGCCTTGCCACCGATGGAGCAACACATCTCTCAGGCCGAGATTTTCGCGTTTTTCCAGTTTAGGGTCTTGGGAGACAAGGGCAAAGGCATCTGTCCTTGCTTCGTTCAATATCCGTCCATCGCGGAGGATATTGGCGACCCGAAAATCGGGTATGCCGGATTGTTTCGTTCCCATGAATTCTCCCGGCCCTCTGATGGCAAGATCTTCTTCGGCGATACGAAAACCGTCATTGGTGGCCTCCATGACACGAAGCCGCTTCTTCGCTTCCTCAGACCCGGAATATTGAGCAAGAAGAATGCAGGTGGCGGGAATATCACCTCGCCCTACCCTTCCCCGCAATTGGTGAAGTTGGGAGAGGCCGAAGCGTTCCGCATGTTCAATCACGATGAGGGATGCCTCTGGAATATCGATGCCCACCTCAATCACCGTGGTAGCGACGAGGATATCGAGTTCCTTGCGCATAAAGGCCGACATGATGCGATCCTTCTCTCGGCCTTTCATCTTGCCGTGAATCAGACCGATGCGGTAGTCTTGAAATTCTTCCTGGCGCAAGTGTTCCGCCATTCTTGTTGCATCTTTCAAATCGAGATTTTCCGATTCTTCCACAAGAGGATAGACCATGAAAACCTGATGTCCTTTTTTTAGTTCATTGCGGACAAGTCCATAGACCCGGTCTCGCTGGGATTCAAAAAAGACGATGGTTTTGATCGGTTTTTTCCCCGGAGGCAGTTCGTCGATGACGGACACATCCAAATCGCCATAGACCGTCATGGCGAGCGTGCGCGGAATGGGCGTGGCGGTCATGACGAGGATATCGGGATGGGTGCCTTTTTCGCGGAGTGCAGCACGTTGGATGACGCCGAAGCGATGTTGTTCGTCAATGACGGCAAGCCCCAATTTATCAAAATCGACAGCTTCTTGAATCAAGGCATGGGTTCCGACGACGATCTGAATCTCTCCTGATTTGATGGCTTTGAGGGTCTCTTTGCGGACAGTTCCCTGCCTGCTGCCCGTAATGAGAGCGATTTGCAAGGCGAGAGGGTCTGCCCAGAGGCGGATGTTCCGGTAATGCTGCTCCGCCAGAATTTCCGTAGGCGCCATGATGGCGGCCTGGTATCCGTTTTCACAGACAGTCACCATGGCGGCCATGGAGACGACCGTTTTGCCGCTTCCCACGTCCCCTTGAAGAAGACGGTTCATGGGATATTTTTTATTCATATCGGTTTCGATTTCGCCAATGACGCGGCGCTGTGCGGACGTCAAGGCAAAGGGGAGGCTTTTGTAGAACTTTTGCAGTAGCGGGCCGCCGGTTTTAAAGGCCTTGCCTTCTTCAAAGACGAGGCCTTGCTTTTTCAGGGCCATACCCAATTCAAAGAAGAAGAACTCGTCATAGATCAAACGGCGATGGAAAATCGATCGACCTTCATTTAAGGCAGTCAGATCTGCCGCGTCGTCAGGAAAATGGACAGAACGGACGCTCTCTTCCATACCGGGTAATTTCCGCAATGTCGTGATCCAGTCAGGCATGGGGCTTCGGAGGGCGGAGGCGTAGTCTTCAATGATGTTCATGGCGAGACGGCGCAGGGTCTTTTGGTGGAGGCCTTCCGTTTCCGAATAGATGGGAACGATGCGGCAGAAGTGGAGCGACTGGTCATCCTGGGCATCGAGAAGCTCAAAATCCGGATGGACCATATTCTTGAACCCATTGTAAAGTCGCACATCCCCCGTCAATAGGACATGCTGCCCTATTTTAAAGGTGCTTTTCAGGTAAGAGGGGTGGCCTTTGAACCAACTCGCCGTCAGTTTTCCCGTATCGTCCTCGATGGCCGCCTCAAAGATTTTCTTGTGCCGATACTGTTTAAGCCCTGCTTCGACGATCCGGCCATTTACCGTTTCGCGTAACCCCAAAACGGCGGCGGCGATGGTCTTGATGTGGCGCCTGTCTTCATATCTGCGCGGCAAAAAGTAGCAGAGATCCTCAACGGTACGAATGTTTTTTCGTTCCAGAATGGCGGCCATTCTGGGCCCTACGCCTTTGATGAATTGAATCGGATGACTGAGCCGCTCCATGTTGCCGGATACCGGCGCCGTGGGGTTCACGACAGGGGGGGTGCAGACGGCTTCGCCTCTCTTGAGTTGATCCAAAAGAGCCAATGCCTGGACGATCCGCGTTCTTCTTTCTTCCAGGGGCTGCCTATCGAACCCGGCAAAGCACGTCTCCAATAAAGAGATGGAGTCGCCATCTTGACGATGGCCTTCCTGAAACAAAATATCTTTTAGTTTCGAGCACAAGGCCGTCATAGACTCCTCTAAGCCTCGGACCAAATGGAGACGGCTAAAATCATCTTTTGAGGAAAAGAGGAGGGGCTGTTCAATTTTTCTTATGATATCATTAATATCCATATTACATTGTCCTTATGCACCGTTAACAAAAAAAGAGGGTCATGGCAATGATCAATTTGACTTTTGCCCGGAGTTACGTTACAGAAGACGTCACTTGCCGTGTCGGTAAGTCTTTGTTCCCGCAAATGATAACTAATCAATATACGACGGAGTTCCTATGACAGAAGAAGTATCTTATAAAAGTTCCGGGGTTGATATCGATAAGGCCAACACATTGATCGAGCGAATTAAGCCCCTTGTCAAACTCACCGCCCGTAAAGAAGTCGCCGGCGGTTTGGGCGGCTTTGGCGGCCTCTTTCATCTCGATTTGAAGAAAAATAAAGACCCCATGCTTGTCGCCTCCACGGACGGTGTCGGCACCAAGCTCAAGATTGCCCAATTGATGGATAAGCATGATACCGTCGGCATTGATCTCGTCGCCATGTCCGTCAACGATATTGTGGTGCAAGGGGCGGAACCCCTCTTTTTTCTTGATTACATCGCTACCGGGAAGATCAGCGTTGATGTCGGGATACAGATCCTGGAGGGGGTCGTCAAAGGGTGCCTGGATGCCGGATGCGCTCTCCTCGGGGGAGAAACGGCGGAGATGCCCGGTTTTTACGATGACAACGAATACGACCTGGCAGGATTCTGCGTCGGCGTCGTTGAAGCGGACAAATTGATTGACGGGTCCATCATTCGTGTCGGGGACAAAATCATCGGGTTGGCATCCAGTGGGCTCCATAGCAACGGCTTCTCGCTGGCAAGGAAAGTGTTGTTTGAGATGCACCACATGAGTGGTCACGAACGCCTGGATGACCTCGCTGACCCCATCGGGCTGGAACTGCTCAAGCCGACCCGGATTTATGTTAAACCGATATTAAACCTATTGAAGCATTTTACCATCAAGGGGATTGTTCACATTACCGGTGGTGGTTTCATCGACAATATCCCCAGAATTGTTCCCGGTCCTTGCAAGGCCGTTATCGAAAAAGGGACCTGGACCATACCGCCCATATTCCCCATTATACAAGCGTTGGGGAAAATTGACGATCTGGAGATGATGCGGGTCTTCAATATGGGCATCGGCATGATGATCGTGGTCCCTGAAAAAGACGTCTCGGAGATCCTGGACCGCCTGGGTAAGCTGGGAGAAAAGGCCTCTTGTATCGGCCGGATAGAAAAACGGGATCACACTGAACCCCTGGTCTCATTTGTGTAGATGCGATGATGAAAAAGAAGCTGAAGCTGGGAGTTTTGGTCTCCGGCAGCGGGTCCAACCTCCAGGCCATTATCGATCAAATCGAAATGGGCCGCCTAGATGGAGAGATTAAAATCGTCATCAGCAACAATCCCGATGCCTACGCGATCAAACGGTGCGATAAACACGGCATTCCCGTCACAGTTGTCCGGCATGAAGACTTTTTTGCCCGTGATGACTTCGATTCTGCCATGATCAAGACCCTGAACGATCATGCCGTAGAACTGATCGTCATGGCCGGTTTTATGCGCATTCTGAGCACCGCCTTTCTACGCACCTACCCCTTGAAGATTATGAACATTCATCCCGCCCTTCTGCCCGCGTTTCCCGGGCTTCATGTCCAAAAGAAGGCCGTCGAATACGGTGTAAAATTTTCCGGGTGCACCGTTCATTTTGCCGACGAAGGGGTTGACACGGGACCCATCATTATCCAGGCCGTTGTTCCCGTTTTACCTGACGATACGGAAACGACCCTTGCCGAGAGGATCTTACGGGAAGAACATAAAATCTATCCTCAGGCCATCCAGTGGTTCGCCGAGGGGAGGCTCGAGGTTACGGGACGTCACGTCAGGGTGAAAGAACACATAGCGCCGCCGCCAAGAGCCCAAATCAACCCGGATTTGGTCCACATGTAAGAGAATCACAAAAAATCGGGATCGAGAGGAGGTCCGGCATGAACCACGAAGACACCGATTTCACCATACAATCCCTTGGCGAAAGGGAAATCCCTTCTGCCGTCACGGTCAGTTATTTTACCCCCGACGATAAACGCATCCTTTTCAATAATGATTTGCAGCATTATCTCGACGACAAGAGCGCATGCACAACACTCCTCTCACTGGAAGTAGCCGGCCCCCGGGAAAGGATTTTCTTCGATCCACCAAAGACCAAAGCGGCGATTGTGACCTGCGGCGGACTTTGTCCCGGCATCAATGATGTGATTCGGTCTTTGGTGATGGAACTCTATCACCGCTATAGCGTCAGGAATATCGTCGGCATCAAGTACGGGTTCCAAGGGTTGATCCCCGCTTTTGGCCATCGAGTTGTGGAACTGACCCCCGAAGTCGTCAATGATATTCATGCCGACGGGGGCAGCGTCCTGTCCAGCTCACGGGGAAGGCAAGATATTGAAGAAATGGTCAATGTCCTGAAGCGGATGAATGTCGACATCTTTTTCTGTATCGGCGGCGACGGCACCATGCGGGCCACGGAATGCATCACGGAAGAGATCCAAAAGCGACGCCTAAATATCAGCGTCATCGGCATTCCCAAAACCATTGATAACGATTTGAATCTTATCGATAAAACCTTTGGTTTCGACACGGCCATCTCCGAAGCGGTCAAGGCGATTCAATGCGCCCATGTGGAGGCCAAGGGCGCGCCTATGGGAATCGGCCTGGTCAAGATCATGGGCCGTCAGTCGGGTCACATTGCCGTTCATGCCGCACTGGCCCAAAATGATGTTAACTTTGTGCTGATTCCCGAACTGGACTTTGAGTTGGACGGGGAAAAAGGTTTTCTGAAGAACCTTGAAACCCGGATGCGGGAGCGATGCCATTGTGTCATCTTGGTGGCGGAAGGAGCCGGACAAGAACATATGTCCCGTGCGGAAGGCAGAATCGAGACCGATCCCTCTGGTAATTTAAAGCTACTGGATATCGGCATTCGTCTGAAGACGGCGATTGAGGGTCATTTCAAGAAAATCGGCATGGAGATCAATCTGAAATACATAGATCCCAGCTATATGATTCGTAGCGTACGCGCCAACGCGAGTGACAGCATCTATTGCGGTGCCCTTGGTCAGTATGCCGCCCATGCCGGAATGGCCGGAAAAACAGGGATGCTCGTCGGTCTCTTTCGCGGCGAATATGTGCATCTGCCCTTGAAGGTGGTCACGTCCGGGAAAACGGTCGATCCCCTCGGCAACATCTGGATGCGCGTGATTGAAGCGACGGGGCAACCCCTGTCCATGAAGAATATCTAGCGCGAGTCGGTAACAAAATAAGTCTTGCAATATTTTACGCTTTAAGGTAGCAACGACCCCACTATTATTGATGGAGGCGATTCATGTCCAGAGTGTGTGAGGTATGTGGCAAAAAACCAGTGGTCGGCAATAATGTCAGCCATGCGAACAATAAGACGAAACGGGTATGGTATCCGAATTTGCAGAAGCTGCGTTGCATCGACAACCAGTCCGGTGCGGTCAAGCGAGTCAAGGTCTGTACGCGTTGTCTGCGTTCCGGTGCCGTGAAGAAGGCCGTTTAAGCAAGGTAAATAGACGCTCAAGCCAGAGAATCGAATCCGGCCTTCCGAATCGCAGCGAGGGTCGGATCCAGAAATTCTTCATAATCCGCAACCAAAGACATCCCGTCCGTCATAATTTCTTTCAGAATTGACATGCTTTGATGATCAGAGGTGTCGAGGCCGAATTTCTTGCCGAATAGCTTTATTCGGCCTTCCATCGTCATGAACCCATTCATCCTCTCCGGGGTATAAATCGAGGCGCACTGCTTGACGGCGGACGCTACATCCTGAGGGGACGCATCATATAACCAGCCGACGGTACCGGAAAAATCATCGAGATGATCTCTTATGATCGATTGCATGGCATCACACATGGCAACGATCAACCGGTTGCTTTCGTCAGGTTTGCCCAGGTAGAGGGCAAGATCAAAGATCATTTCAATGATCATGTGCGATTGATAGGCAGCCACAGACGGATCAATCGGGGTTCCCTGGCGGGGAGAAAGATCCATGAGCGGTCTTACCAAGGGCCTTCCTTTGATGTACGTGTATCCTTGAGAATCCGGATTAAATTCACGGATGGGAATCTTGTGGATAAAGCCGTGGTGTGACATGTCGTCCACCATGAGATGAAAATGGACGAAGGCCCCTTTCCTGTAAGGGTCTGGAAGCTTGCGGAATCTTGATATGCCGTGAGTAGTATCCGACGTAAACGAAGGATGCACGGGAAGAAAATCGGGGCAGACATTGTAGATGAAGAGATCCTGATTCTTTTCATCGAAGCAGGATGGGCCAAGCAAGTGAGCCAATAACCATGCATGGGTCAACATTAACATAGACTACACCGGTACCCACACCCCTTCGTGTTCATTCTTTCGATAAGATGAATGACTATCTGCAAGCTCTTCATTTTTATGATGCCGGAGAAAAAGTGTCAATAAAAAAGTCTTTGGTGTGAGGTCATTGCAAAACGCCAAATTCTGTCATTCCCGCAACGCTTCTGGGTGGGAATCCGGTTTGTAACTATATGAAATCAGGGATGCCCGGCCCAAAAGGCCATTCGGCCCGAAGTCCTTCAAAACTCAGTCGGAGAATTACTGGCAGTTTTCATACCATCATTCGCTTCAATGCCGTGTCCAGGCTCTCAACGTACTTATCAAAATCGAGGTCCTTATACAGAAATAAATTCGCACCGGCATCGTAAGTTTTCTTCTCATCCACAGTACAGTATAAGAGGAGTTGGTGGCTAAGAGGTGGACTTAAGGCGGTCGTTGGCGCGAATCTGTCGGAGACAGTCGAGTCCGCTCATACCGGAGAGATTGATGTCGAGAAGAATCCAAGTTGGCAGGGCCGCTGTCTCCCGGAGGCAGTCGAGAGCCGCCTTCTCCGCGCGCGTGTAACCTCCACTTCCACGTCCCATCCCTTCTCTTCCAAGGCAACCTTCGTGATTTCAATGTCGTCAGGATTGTCATCAACGATCAGAATCTTGCGCATCATTTCTCTTCCTTCATCCTCCGAACACTTGCAGCCCATGGCCACAAATACTTACATTAAATCGAATATTTCAATCCCGTGCGCTAATCCGATACATGATTTATCTTCAAACTTTCGGTCGCCTCTCCTTGCCCTAAGGCAAGCGCATGAGTGTGAAGCGCTGCAATTGGCCTCGTAATTTTCCTGGAAAAGGCTAACGCGATGAAGAATGCGGCAAATGAAATGAACAGAAACAAAAGAGCACTCTTGCCGATCGAACTGAGGATGGGCGCGATTATCTCTTCTTCCCTTGTTGCGGCAGTCACAACCCAGCCGATTGATGAAACAGGTGTAGCACTAAGCAAACGAATCTTGTCTTCGAATTTCGCATATGTTCTTAATTTTTCAATTTCTTCTCCCTTCAGTGGTTTTTCAAACCAGGGGTACTGCATGAGCCAGTTACGCTCCTCCCATGTGGTCTGATAGATGGATAGCGAAAAACCAGCATGCCCTTGTTATCGACAACTGCAAAGCCTCCGCCTTTGCGTCTTTCAATGGCAAGCCGGGCCTCTAATTTATCGGGAACGATGGCAGCAAAGCAATACCGAGCAGAGCACCCTTGCCATCCCGGATGTCCCCAGATTTCGTCAATGGGTTAACGTCATCCGATGATCTCCAGACACGGATTTTCTTTGACTGCCGGTAACAGATTTTCCGAGACCCATACGTAGCCAAGGTCAAGAGTATTCTTAATCCTGCCGATACGTGGACCATCAGATCCAATTTTACAACACTGGATAGCGGCAATAATCGCTTCCCGCTCATCGCCCATAACAATCGGAATTCGGGCAGATTCGGGGGACCCCGCCGCGATCATATTGGCGTAGGTCGCCGTATAATCGAGATTGTCAAATACTTTCTTGGTCGTAAAGTCGGCGTTGCCGATTCCGCTAGCATTGCCATGGGTAGCATCGGTAAGACTAAGAACAACTATCCGCTGAATATCCGGGCCGGTAAAGCCAGGCATTTTCCTCGAGGTTGTCCGGCCGATGATGTTGGGGTCCATCCCGGCGCCACTGATATCTTTACCCATTTCCTCGATCACGAGGACGTCCAGGTCAGGAAGGAGTATAGCCGGCATCGCTGCTTTAGCGGCCTCCTGAAGTTTCATCTCCTCGGCGATGATTTCGTCTTTGGCCAGCACTTTTATACTGGCAGTTCTATCGTAGGCATTTTCAATCATTGCCAGACCAAAGCCGATATTGCCCTTTTCGATGACTACTGTGGCCGCCGCGGTCACCGTTTCACTCATTTTTGACCAACCCTCTTCATGCAAACGCGAACAGCCGATATGTTTGCCCAAGCCAATGGCCGCCATTTTGCAAAGCCCGCTTTCTATAGGACCGCGAAAACTGGTGTGCGGCTTGATACGGTTTATTAGGACTACCATATCGGCGTTGTGGGCGTTACTATCCATATATACGGGGACTCCCGCAGGCGTAACACCGATCTGATCTACCTCCATCGACGATAGAATGGGCATGCCCATAACCTCTTCCGTTATGCCATAGTCTCGCAGCACTTCCCTCTGTCCCTCGGCAGTCGCGCCGCCGTGGCTACCCATGGCTGGCACGATAAAAGGTTTGGCGCCAAGTTCCTGCAAAAAATCGCCCGTCATTTTAATAATCTTGGCCATGTTGCATATTCCCCGGCTTCCTGCCGTCAGCGCGATTCTCAGTCCGGGTTTAATTAAGGCACGTATTTTGGCTTGGTCTAGCTCACGACGAACCGTTGCCTCAACATCCGTAACTTCCTCGGTAGTAAAATTTTGCCGAATCTTAATCATTTTAGGCAATTGCATCTTCAAAGCGCTTTCAGTTAATACAGGCATTCTCTCTTATTCCTTTCCTGTTTAATTAATTTTATCGAGTGGAGAGATAAGGGGACAGATCTATTTACTTGCCGTCGCTATCTCAGTAAAAATAATTCCGCCCCCTTTTTCTCGTTACTCAGATATATTGAAACCCACTTCTTTCATCAATTATTCTACATTCATTAGATATTTTGCAAGGAAAAGAAGACAAATTGATTTTCTATTGTTCAGTTCTTCGTGATCGTCGATAACTGTTTGTAATCTTGCACAATTAATAAATGTTATCAAGCAAACATTATAATCTCGTAAGAGTCGAAAGCTGCCGCAATTGACATCCATGAATTTATGGAATATTTTCTTGATACTATAAATAGTCGCTGAATTTCTTTTGCATTACGTCAACTCCAGCCGGCAGGTATCCATCAACCGTTGCCATGGAAACCCCGGATGGATGTCTGATTTGTCCGGTCGCAGGTGGTGGTGGCCGATGATTCCCTCATACACCCGGCAGGTGTTGTCGGCATCGACGTGATTGGCCGGGGTCTTCCGGGGGATCTGGAATTGATGGCACAGGTCGTTGATCAGGTCCGTCACGGCTTCCGTTTGGGCCTCCGCATAGGCATCGAAAAAGCGATACCCCCGCCAGGGCTCCGGACACTCATAATAGTCTTGGGTAAATCGTGTCCGTTCCGATATTTTGCCAAAGCAGTAGAGTTCCCCGTTTCGCTGCATCAGCCCTCCCTCGCTTGCGATTTCGATGCCGATGCTCCGCTTGTCTACGGCGCCGTTCGTTCCTTTCAGGCCGAGGTGGTATGCCCAATATTTCGGATCGAATACCTCGAAGATCGTGCCGTCCCGGTCTACCACGTAGGCCGTCCCAATCTTATCCGGGTCGGAGCGCCAGTAGTCGATGGTGCTATTTGCCGACCCGCCGACGGTATGGTGAAGCACAATAAGGGATTTTTTTGTTGCCGCTTGAACGTAGTCTTTTTTATCGAGCCGATTCGTGCGGTTGATGATCGCCATGGTTGCTTCCTAAAAAGACAATTAAAATCACGTCTTAGATTATTCGTTAGTGGTAACGATGGCTTAGGGCCTATTGGCGTCCAATAGGCCCTAAGCATATAATATAATTTAATAATAATCTATATAATGATTTTTATTCATTATTTTTCTTATTTCCTAACTATTTAATTGTAAAGATGAATTATGTATAGATGCTATCGGTCTTGGTTTAAATTCGCACGGCTCCTCCTCGGGTTCCTCTTCTGCGTCGTCAAAGGACGCCCCCATCGCCTCAAGGATCGCCTCCGTTCCCCCGTGCATATCCCGGAGACGGTTACGAGGTCTGCCCGTTTCTCTTCCGTCCAATCTTGCCAGGGAAGGTTGACAAGTTCGCCATGCAATAGATCCATCTTCTGGAGAAAGATCTGGGCCTTGGTAAGGGCAGGCGTCTTTGCGGTCTGCTTTGCCGGTTTGCTTTGGCTGTCCATGTATCGCTTGAACTTGCTCTGCATGGCCGTCGGTGACTTTAAGGCGGCGATTTCCAAAAGGACGCCTTTGGGGATGTTCGGGTTGGTCCGGCACTGGTCCCGGATGGTTTCGGGTAGATTATTGAGGGTGAGGGTTTGGGAGATGGTAGGCTGGGATTTGCCGATCATTTCGCTCAACTGATTCTGGTTATAGCTGCACTCTTTCATGATGCGATCCAGCGCCTCACAGTCATGCCGAGAGAGGTCATGGACGCCATTAACCCATATGCCTTTCCATAGCTTTCTTTCGGGGTGAGTTTTCCTACCAAGGCATTCATGGTGAGGCCCGATGAAGCCCCAAAATACCGGCCCAGATTGGCACCAACTTCTCGTCCGTTACGCCAATTTCGCGGATGTAGAACGGGATGAACGGCAGGACGAAGGCAAAGCCCATAAGGGAAAGCAATTGGGCAACGAACATGACGAAGAGAGTGGAACGCCATGGGGAAGCATGATCAGTATCCTGATTTTTATCTAAATATTTAGATGATGATTACAAGACATCTACGAGGCATCACAATATTGCGTTTCGGCAACAAAGGAGACCACAGCCTTGTTGAATTTCCCGGCTGCCTCGATGTTCACAGCATGTCCCGCATTCACTTCAACCACGTGGAGTTGCGGAATCGTCTGCTCGGCAAAGGCCCGGATCGGCCTAAAGGGCTTTTCGCGGATGCCGCATATCAGTAGCGTTGGCACTCGCAGATTGTGAATCCGTTCCCGCACAGGTATGTGAGGTGTCGTGTATCGCATCGTATTGACAATACCAATGGGTATGTGGAGCTGAGCATCTGCCAACATCTCATCATGAACATCAGAGGGGATTCGTTTTGCATGAATGGGATGCATACGGAGGCGTTCCAGTGCAATCAGTCCATCCTGCTCAATCTCATCCGCCTGTTGCATGGCGCTCAAACGGCGTGCCTTGACCCATTCTGAATCTGCCAAAGCAGCAATTGAGTTCGTAAAGATCTGGGCGATAACACGTTCCGGGTA
>Ga0351841_1062_pt1 | contig 16106 bp, 18 predicted proteins | sample BONcelHFGM3001E6_FD_206884 | JGI IMG/M metagenome (GOLD analysis project Ga0351841, IMG submission 206884) | Enriched cells from coal bed in the Powder River Basin, Montana, United States - BONCAT cells FGM rep1 HSBNCT.FGM.300.1.E6 ...
ACTATTCGTTTTGGATATTGTCTATTAGAATGCTTCCGCCCATTGTTTTTCTTGTGCCGATCTCTATATTGTTTCGGATTTATGGGCTTACAGATACGGTCATGGGAATAATTGTTGTTTACCTTACGTTTAATATACCTTTTGCAACATGGATTATGAAAAGCTTTATAGAAGATATTCCCGTCGACTTGGAGAATGCAGCCTACCTTGACGGCTATACGCAGTTTCAGGTCATGTCAAAAATAGTGGTGCCTCTGACACGATCTGCGATTGTAGCGGTCGCCATTATTTGCTTCATCTTTTCCTGGAACGAGTTTCTCTATGCACTGATGCTTTCTTTTACTAACGCGACAACTCTCACCGTAGGGACTGCAAGCTTTGTTACGGGTTATGGTATCCAATGGGGTAAAATTGCAGCAGCAGCGACGGTTGCGATCATACCTACGTTAACTGTAGGCTTTATAGGACAAAAGTACCTTGTACGTGGGCTCACCATGGGAGCCGTTAAATAGCAAAAGCTCATAAAATACAAACAAATGGAAAGCGGGGGATAGGAGTTGGCTGAAGTTAAGTTTGATACCGTATGGAAGAAATACAAACGTGAAAAAGTAGATGCGGTTAAAGGATTGGATATTAGTTTAAAGGATGGCGAATTTGTCAGTCTTTTAGGGCCTTCCGGCTGTGGAAAATCATCTACTCTGCGCATGGTTGCGGGGCTTGAAGAGATAAGCTCCGGCGACCTGTATATAGGTGGGCGCCGGGTGAATGATTTAGAGCCAGGTGAGAGGGACGTCGCGATGGTATTTGAGAACTATGCGCTTTTGCCTCACATGACGGCTTTCGACAATATAGCGTTTCCGTTGCGGCTTCAAAATGAGAATAAAAAGGTTATAGAATGCAAGGTCAAAGAGATAGCAGATTTTTTGGAAATGGGATGCTTTCTGTATGAGAAGGCCCATTCACTCGGTGGTGGTCAACGTCAGCGTGTTGGTATAGCAAGGGCATTGATTAGAAAAAGCTCGGTGCTTTTAATGGACGAGCCCATTTCTCATCTTGATGCGGATCTGCGTGCCAAAACCCGCGGCGAGCTTGCAAGGTTACAGAAGCTTCTTGGTATCACGACGATCTATGTGACGCATGACCAGATCGAAGCGTTAGCAATGGCAGATCGAATCGCTGTGATGAATTTCGGCGTATTGCAGCAGTATGGTGAACCAGACGAGCTGTACAACTATCCAACCAACAAGTTCGTGGCGAGTTTTATCGGAGAGCCGCCAATGAATTTTTTACCTTGCGCTCTATCAAGAGAAAATGGAAACGTTGTACTTGCATCAAAGGATTTTGAAGTCACACTTGACAAAGAAGCCGCGAGAGAAATTGACCCGGATTATCCGGGAGGCGACGTGTTGCTTGGAGTCCGTCCGCCGGACATTGAGCTGAAGTTTGATTCAAGCGATGAAGCCAATGTTGTCAAAGGCAAATGCGTTCTGTTCTCAGCCGGCTGTGAGCATTCTGTTTTGGAGGCATCCATTGGCGACAACATTATTCTTGCTCAATGCTCACCCGACATTCTGCTGAAACCTGAGCAGAATCTTTCTATTAAGCTCGTCAATAAAAAGTTTCATCTTTTTGATAGCAAAACAGAGAGAACCATTATAAAAAACATAATGAAGGGCGATGCGTAAATTATGAGTGTTGAAATAAAAGTTGAAAACCTGAAAAAAAAATATGGGAAAGTAGTTGCAGTTGAGGGAATTAGCTTTAATGTGCTTCCTGGTGAGTTGTTTGCTTTATTAGGGCCATCTGGTGCGGGCAAAACAACAACAGTAAATCTTATTGCCGGCATTATAAAACCTGATGAAGGTGAAGTGTGGATAGATGGATTCAACGTTACAAAATTCAAGCCGCAGCAAAGGGATTGTTCAATGGTTTTTGAAAGCTATGCTTTGTATCCCCATTTCACGGTTTTTGAAAATATGGCTTTTCCATTAAAGTCGAATGTACGTAAAGCGCAGTATACACCTGACATGATTGATAAGATTGTACAGGAAACGGCTAAGATACTTGATATCGTTGATTTACTTAATCGGTATCCCAAGGAACTTTCAGGCGGCCAGAAGCAGCGCGTGGGCCTTGGGCGTGCACTTGTCAGGCGCCCCAAGTTGTTCATAATGGATGAACCAATAGCGCATCTGGATGCTAAACTGCGTCACCATATGCGCGGCGAGCTTAAAAAAATACAGGAAAACATCGGGATCTCAACCATTTTAGCTACGCCAGATTATAATGAGGTCGTTGCCATGGCACATCGTGCCGCCATTGTCAGTAACGGTAAAATAGAACAAATAGGAACGCCTCTTGATTTGTATATGTATCCTGTCAACGAGACCGTTGCAAAATCCATAGGTGATCCTCCCATCAACCTTATTAAATGCAGAGTGAGGGTTGAAAACAACATCATGGAGATTTACAATGATGTCTTTTCGATTCCGGTCAACGATCAAATAAGAAAGCGCATTGAAAGCTCAGGGAATCAAGAAATAACGCTCGGGATGCGCCCAAAGGACTTGACTGTAGAGACAGACATTCAAAAAGCCAGCTTTGGCGCCGAAGTATATGTTTTTGAGCCGTTAGGAACAGAAGCGGTGGTATCGCTTTCTCTTCAAGGGAATATTATAAAAACCATTTGTCCTACTAATTACAGACTGAGAATTGGCGATAAGGTCGGATTAAATTTCGCGATGGAGAAGGCTTATCTTTTTGATGCAACTGGCGGCAAAGCGCTGCCATACTTATAATTTGGGCATATGCCCAATAATAAACATCAGCGCTTGAGTGTATATTTTCAGCGCTAGAAAAAAAGGGAGGCTATGATGAACAAGAAGTTAAAGACACTTATTTCGGCTCTTTTGGTTATTGCGATGGTTTTTGCGGCTGCAGGTTGTGCTCCGCCAGCTGCGCAGGAGCCAGATGCTGCCACGCAACCTGATGGGGCTTCGTCTGCAGATGATGCAGTGGGCGCAAAACCAGACCCGGTAACAATTACGATCCAGATGTTTTCCGGGCCTGAAGCCGAGGCTATGCAGGTTTGTGTGGACTATTGGAACGAGAATTATGCTGATCAGACAGGCATCACGGTCAACAACATTAGCATGAGCCGTGTTGGTTACGATGAAAAAATGCAGGCTCAATTGGTATCGGGTGCAAGTGATCCTGATATCGTGCATCCGTTTTCACTTGCGCTTGGTAAGTATGCACCTTACCTTGAGCCGCTTAATGAGTATTTAGAAAACGAAATGCTTATGACAAGCCCAAATGGCGAATTGCTTGACAAAGATGACATGTTTGACGCAGCGTACGGTACTGTGACGACAGATGACGGTAATATCTACATGATTCCAAAAGATATGAGTGAGATTATGCTCTATTATCGCACAGATCTCATTGATACACCACCGCAAACCTGGGAAGAGCTGGCTGAGCTTGCAAAGCAGTTTACAAGAAGCATCAATCCTGATTCGCCAACTCCTTATGGTGTTGCAGTTCAGGGCAAGTACGAGATGTGGACATTCACTGCCGCGCTGCCTCTATTCTGGGCTTATGGCGCTGATGTCTTTAAACCGGGTGGACGTGAGCCTGACTTCGACAATGAAGCAGCTGTGAAAACATTCAAATGGTACTACGATCTGGGACGTGCGGGCGTATTCCCTCCGGGAACGGACAATGCGGAATATCCTGAAGTTTTAGCTTCACTGCAAAATGGTGACGTGGCAATGGGTATACAGTGGAATGCGGCATATTTTGCGCTGACAGATCCGGACGAGTCTCCATTGGTCTATGATAAGTTGGATATAACGGTGAATCCAGGTGTCGAACAGCCTGATGGCTCGATTGAGAGATTTGTTTATACTCACACGATCAATCTTGCGCTCAACAAAAATTCTAAGAACAAAGAGGCTGCATTTAAGTTCCTTGCATGGTCAAGCTTTGGTGAAGGTGCAAAATTATACGCTGAAGCTGGCGGGTCTTCTCCCGTTAAAGCTGTTTGGGAAGCACCGGATGCGCCTGCTCCGTTCCCAACTCTTGCTGATGCTGTCGGAAATTACGGCAGGAGCCTGCCAATCGATCCGGATATCTCAGCGATCGTTATGATAGGGTCCAGCTGGGTACAAAAGGCCATAATCGGCCATTCTACGCCTGAAGAATGTGCAGCAGGGCTGCAAAAGGAAATTGCAGAATTTCTTGCAGCGAGGCAATAAGTAATAACAAATAACGTCTGGGGTTGTGGGGGATTGATATCCCCCACAACTGAAATCATTTATTGGAAGAAGGATAATTTTATGAAAGTTATCAAATCGAAGAACAGTCAATTTTACAGCAACGCACCAAGCGGATCTTTATCAAGTTGGATGAGCGGCTTTGTTGACAGATCATTCAAATACTTAATGATCGTACCCATAACTGTGGTGCTCATTGCGGTGGCGGTGTTTCCGTTTCTGTACGCATTGCAGCTAAGCTTTACGAATGCAATGACAGTGAATTTTGATAGTCCGTCCTTTACGGGCATTACAAATTATATCAGCATATTGACTTCGGACATGTTTTGGAAGTCTGTTGGAATAACATTTAGTTATGTTGCATTGGCGCTGTCTTTACAAATTATCATTGGAGTGGGCCTTGCAATTTTGGCTGATAAAATTACTAAAGGCCGTAAATGGATTGTTTCACTATTGATAACGCCAATGTTGATATCTACGGTTTTAGCGGGTGTGCTTTTTAGGTTACAGTTGAATCCAAGCTTCGGTATCATTAGTTATTTTGCAGATAAGATCGGGCTTGGGAGCGAGCTGCTGACTATGAACAATGCATTGTTGACAGTCACATTGATTGATGTGTGGCAATGGACCTCGTTTATTTTTCTTATAAGCTTCGCTGGCCTCAAGTCTTTGCCTGTTGAGCCGTTTGAAGCGGCAAAGGTATATAATGCGAATACATGGCAGACAATTCGTTATGTTACGCTTCCATTATTAAAACCAATACTCATGATCGCTGTGATCTTCAGGATGATGGATACATTTAAAGCATTTGACCATATTTATATGTTAACGGCAGGCGGACCTGGCGATGCGACGACTACATTCTCCGTTCTTACTTATAATTACGCATACAGAGCTGATCATTTTGGCAGAGCATCGGCAATGGCTGTCATTTTCCTGATAATTATTACTATCATTACGAAGTTTATCATGAAGTATTTGATGACAGAGAAAAAAGCAAAGAAATCGGCATAGATTTTGTTGGCTCGTTTTTTATCAACATGGATAATAGTTATTGATTGATTGTAGATAAAAAGCATTATAGCCATTGATTTTAAAATAAGTATCAAAAGTCGATATGAACTGAAGTGAAATTATGTTTTAAAGGAGAATGAGATGAGAAAAATCAAAGCGGGAATCATTGGTGTTGGTTTTATTGGTCCTATACATATGGAAGGATTAAGAAGACTTGGACATGATGTGGCCATTTGTGAGGCAAACGAAACACTGGCAAAAGAGTCAGCGAGTAGATATGGCGTAGATGAATACTATTCAGACTGGAACAACATGATTCAAGACCCTAGCATTGATGTGATTCATGTATGCGCGCCCAATCATTTGCATTATCCTATAACAATGGCGGCACTGGAAGCTGGGAAGCATGTCGTTTGTGACAAACCTTTGTCATTAAATATAAAAGAATGTGAAGAGATGGCGCGAAAAGCCAAAGAGGTTGGTGTAGTCAACGCTGTGACATACGATATGTGCATGTACCCTATGATCAAACAGGCAGCTGCGATGGTCAGGAATGGCGAGATTGGGAAAATAAATTATGTACAAGGGTATTATTTGCAGGACTGGCTATTCTATGATACAGATTACAACTGGCGTGTTGAATCAAAATTTCAGGGAGAGTCGCGTATAGTGTCTGATATAGGAGGACACTGCCTGCACATGATCATGGAAATAATAGGCCAGGATATCTGCGAAGTATTTGCAGACGTTAACACATTCCATAAAACAAGAAAGAAACCTGCAAAAGAAGTCGCAACATTTGCTAAAATCACTGATGCAGAAGTCAATGACATAGAAATAGATACGGATGACCAGGCCACTGTACTTTTAAGATTTTGCAACGGAGCCAAAGGTGTTTTCACCGGCGGGCAGGTATTTGCGGGACGGAAGAACAGAGTAGGCTGGGAAATCTATGGAGATAAAAAAAGTATCGCTTGGAACGGAGAAGAGCCAAATCAGATATGGATTGGCAACAGGGATACAGCCAATGGCCTGCTTATGAAAGACTATAATCTGGTCGACGAATCTGTCTCATCCTACTGTTCTTTCAGCGGCGGATTACAGGAAGGGTATTCCGAAACATGGAAAAACCTGATGAACAACATTTATGCAGCAATTACAGAAGGAAAACAAGGCACGAATTACCCTACTTTTGAAGATGGGCTAAAAATGGAGCGTATCGTTGAAGCGACTGTAAAAAGCAGCAGGGAAAACAAGTGGGTTTCGGTTGAATAATACAATGAATAAATTCTATAAACATGACTCCTAGAGTTAAGTTTATAGAAGAAGTTAAAAAGATTTGGATATCGGTTTGCGCGCATCAGTGCAAGTTAAAGGGCGCAGTTTAATTAAAAGCTGAGAATGAATAATAAGGAGCAAAAGAAAAATGGATAAGCAGGCACTTGGAATGGTTGAGACAAAAGGGCTCGTGGGCGCGATAGAAGCGGCTGACGCGATGGTTAAAGCGGCAAATGTCACACTCATTGGCAAAGAAGAGATCGGGGCCGGTCTCGTGACGGTCATGGTCAGGGGCGACGTCGGTGCCGTCAAAGCATCAGTGGACGCAGGCGCAGCGGCAGCCAAACGCGTGGGCGAGCTCATATCGGTGCACGTGATCCCACGGCCGCATGACGATGTCGAAGGCATACTTCCAGTCAAATAAGGCATAAGTTATGAACGCTGATGAAATCAGGCGCATAGTTGAGCTTTCGGTCGTCAGGCACTGCGCACTTTCAGGCGGCGCCCTTTTCGTACCTGCGGCAGTCTCAGCCCGGCATGTGCATCTATCTGCTGCGGATGTTGAGATGCTGTTCGGCAAAGGCTATACGCTCAAAAACATGCGTTGCCTCGTGCAGCCGGGGCAGTTTGCCTGCGCGGAGCAGGTTACACTCGCCGGCAGGAAAGGGCAGATCGATAAGATACGCGTTCTCGGGCCTACAAGACGCGATACGCAGGTCGAGATTTCGATGACCGATAGCTTCAAGGTCGGGATCGACTCTGTTGTGCGCATGTCGGGCGATATCGCAGGCACGCCCGGCGGTACGCTGATCGGCCCCGCAGGGCAGGTTGAGCTGGGACAAGGCGTGATCGTCTCGGCGCGCCACCTGCACGCAACAGTTGAGCAGGCAGGCTGGTTTGGCCTTAAAAATGGCGATATCATCAGCGTGAAAAAAACAGGCATTCGCGACACCGTGTTTGGCAATGTGGTGGTGCGCACGGGCAGCGACCATGAGCTTGAACTGCACCTTGACACCGACGAAGCCAACGCAGCGGGCATAAAAACGGGCGAAATGCTCGAAATCTTAAAGTGAGACAAAAATGAGCCTTTGTGCACAGGACATACAAAACAACATAGAGAAAGTGATGCAGCAGATCACGGACACACAGCAGGAGAAGCCGCAAAAAAGCAGTGGCATACTCGCCGTGTTTTCGGATAACGTATTCGACCCGCAGGGCGTAAAGGCATTTATCAAAGACAAAAATGTCATTTGTGCACTGCCGGACAAGATACTTCCCATCGAGGGTTGCCAAACTTTGCGTCTCGATGCGGACAAAAATGAGATCCTCGCTGCATTGACAAACTATGAGCAGATCGTATTGGTCACGCCGCCGCTGTCGCTTCTGAAATGCATCGCTTGTGCGGACGACAGCACGTTTGCTGCATCACTGATATTGAGGCCGCTGCTTTGGGGCAAAGAGGTCAGTGTGCTGCTTGACTTTGAGACGCCAAGGCACATGCGCGGCACGGCGCTCGCCGCCATTGCTCAGAATATCGATACACTCGAGAAAATGGGCATCGGCATCAAAACGCTCAAGCGTAACACCAAAGCAAAACAAGCTAAAGAGCTTGTCACAGAACAGGATGTGAGGGATGCTTGCCGCGATGGCAGCATGAAGGTGACGATAGCGCCCGGCGCCATCGTCACGCAGCTCGCGCAGGACACGGCCAAGGAATGCGGCGTAAGCATAGAATACTAGGAAACTATTCTGTGAGGGCGCTGCCCTCACACTCCCGCTTAAGGGGCGCGCCCTTTAAGAATCCCTCCATAACCATATCGCTGTGCGATATGGTTGGATATGCATATAATTACCTCGCGGATTCCGAAGGAATTCGCGCAGCAGGTTTCCAAAGGATAACATCCTTTGGCGGGAGCGCGAGGGCAGAGCCTTCGCAGCAAAAGGAGAAACAACAATGCAGATAGCAAGAGTCAAGGGAAGCGTCGTGAGCACCAACAAAACGGAAAAACTTCTTGGTTTGAAACTGCTCATCGTGAACCCCATAGACCTGGCCAGCTTCGAGGAGAAAGGGACGCCTATCGTCGCTATAGACACTGTGGGTGCGGGCGCGGGCGAAGTGGTGATGCTGTGCAGCGGCAGCAGCTCGCGCCAGACACCGCTGACGGAGAACAAACCCTCGGATATGGCCATCGTCGCCATCATCGACTCGATAGAGATAGAAGGCAATACGGTGTTCCGCAAGTTTGAAGCACAAAAACGGGGTGAAGACACATGAGCCTGACCGAGCAACAGATCCGCCGGATCGTTGAAGAAACGGTCAACAGCATCACGAAAAATAAAGCCGCTGCAGGCGGCAGATGGCTCTGCGACACAGCGGACGAAGCGATAGAGGCCGCCAAAGCCGCGCAGCAAAAACTGATGAGTTTCACGCTTGAAAAACGCGGAAAATTGATAGAGGCCATGCGAAAAGCCGCTTTAGAGAACGTCCAGTATATCTCGCAGCTCGCACACGAGGAAACAGGCTATGGCAAAGTTGAACACAAAGTGCTCAAAAACACACTCGCGATCGAGAAAACGCCGGGGATAGAAGACCTTTCTGCGGATGCTACAACGGGTGATTTTGGCCTGACACTTGTTGAACGCGCGCCCTATGGTGTTATCGGCGCGATCACGCCGTCGACCAACCCGACTGCGACCGTGATCAATAATTCGATCAGCATGATCGCCGCGGGCAACGCTGTGGTTTTTAACCCGCACCCGGCAGCGAAGAAATGCTCGACCGAAACCATGCGGATATTAAATGAAGCGATTGTATCGGCAGGTGGGCCGGGAACGCTGATTTGTACGGTAAAGCAGCCAACGCTCGAGAGCGGCAAGGCGCTCATGGAGCACAAGGACGTGCCGCTGCTTGCCATCACGGGAGGCGAAGCGGTCGTGCATGTCGCGATGAAGACCGGCAAAAAAGTTATCGCCGCAGGGCCTGGCAATCCGCCTGTCATCGTGGATGACACCGCGATCATCGGCCAGGCCGCGAAAGACATCGTAGACGGCGCAAGCTTTGACAACAACGTGTTGTGCATTGCAGAGAAAGAAGTGTTCGTGTATTATACCGTCGCCGACCATCTTATGAGCGAGATGCAAAAGCACGGCGCGTACAAGGCGTCGGGAGAAGATATCGAAAGAATCGTTAAAACCGTGTTCGTACAGAAGGACGGCAGATACACTGCAAACAAAAACTACGTCGGAAAAGACGCGATAAAGATACTTTCGGACAGTAGCGTTAAGTATACAGGGAACCCAAGATTGGTCATCGCGGACGTGGACGAAAACCACCCGTTCGTGGCGGTCGAGATGCTCATGCCGGTGCTCGGCATCGTGCGCATTGAGAACGATATCGAAACCGCGATACAAAAAGCCATCAAAGCGGAACACAGCTACAGGCACACAGCGATCATGCACTCACAGAATATAAGCCACCTCTCAATGGCGGCAAAAGCGGTGAATACGAGTATCTTCGTTAAAAACGCACCGTCGTACGCGGGGCTCGGGTTTGGCGGCGAAGGGTTTACGTCATTGACTATTGCGACGCCTACAGGCGAAGGCGTGACCAGCGCGAGAACGTTCACGCGTCTGCGCCGCTGCGTGTTGTACGGAAACTTCAGGATTGTTTAATATGGAAAAGCAACAGATATTAGAGAAAATCAGACAGGCAGGTGTTATCGGCGCAGGCGGCGCAGGTTTTCCCGCGCATATCAAACTTTCATGCAGCGCTGATGTGGTGATAGCGAACGGCGCCGAATGCGAACCGCTGCTGCGCACTGACAGGTTGATGATGGAGCAATATCCTAAAAAGATCATGCTCGGTCTCAAGGCAGCAATGTATGTGACGGGTGCCCGAAAAGGTGTGATCGTGCTTAAAAAGAAGTACGAAAAAGCCATTGCTGCACTTCAAAGCGCGTTGGACTTAAGCACCGAACTTATGCTTATGGACAGCTTCTACCCCTCGGGCGACGAGCAGCAGATGGTGTATGAAGTGACCGGCAAAGTCGTTCCCACAGGCGGGTTGCCGCTGGACGTCGGCGCCGTAGTACAGAACGTCGCGACACTGATCGCCATCGCGGATGCGCTTGCAGGGCTGCCTGTGACTGAGAAATATGTGACTGTCACGGGCGAGGTGCAAAATCCGGCAGTCTACAAAGCGCCCGTCGGCACACCGCTGACCGCGCTGATCGCGGCCGCCGGCGGGCCGGAAGATATGAGGGGATACAGCGTCGTGATCGGGGGGCCGCTGATGGGCCGCGTGACGGACGACATATCACAGGAAGTCGTCGAGAAAACGACAGGCGGCATCATCGTTATGCCGTCCGAGCATACATTGATACGGCAGAAGACGGGCAGCCTTGAGAATGATATCCGGCTCGCGAAGTCGGTGTGCTGCCAGTGCAACTACTGTACGCAGCTGTGCCCGCGCAACGCGCTTGGGCTGCAGGTGGAGCCGCATAAGATCATGCGCGCATTGGCATTGAATGCCAACAATTTCGGCGAAGTGAACGGCATCTTCTCATGCTGTGACTGCGGCATCTGCACACATTACGCCTGTAATTTTCAGCTTGCGCCGTCAAGGCTCATGAAGCGCGTGAAGCAGGAGCTTTTAAAAGCAGGTGTCAAGCCTGAGAAGAAAGTGGCATTTGACGTCGCGGATAACGTCGAGAGCATCAAGGTGCCGACATCGCGCCTGACGATACGGCTCGGTATTGACAAGTACGAAAAAGAATTGGAACTCAAAAAAGAGCTGATAGAGACCGGATACGTCCGTTTGCCGCTCAAAATGCACATCGGCGCGCAATCTGTGCCAAACATAGGAACAGGCGATACGGTTGCAAAAGGACAGTTGATCGCTGACGTCAGCCAGGGCGAGGGTGCGAATTTGCACGCGAGCCTGGATGGCATTGCGACTGTGACGGACAAGTACATTGAGATAAGGAAGTAAAGGGATATGGTACATGCGCTCGGAATGATCGAGACCAATTGCATAGCCAAAGGCATAGAAGCCGCAGACACTATGCTCAAGGCTGCCGACGTGAGCCTTTTGTCCGCACAGACTGCATGCGCCGGAAAATATGTCGTGCTCGTCTCAGGCGATGTCGCGGCGGTCAAGTCGTCGGTGGAATCGGGTGCAGCCACAGCTGAGGAGACGCTGGTGGACAGCATGGTGATTCCGAATATTGACGCACAGGTGTTAAAAGCTGTGTCGGCGTGTTCTGCGCCGCAGAATTTCGAATCGCTCGGCATCATCGAAACGTTCTCGCTGGTTTCAGCCTTGCTGTGCGCGGATGCGGCGGTCAAGGCAGCGGACATTGAGCTCATAGAGATCCGGCTCGGCAGGGGTTTAGGCGGCAAATCGTTCATCACCCTAACCGGCGATGTGGCGGCGACACGGCACGCAGTGGAAAGTGCAAAGACGGACGAAGCGGTCAAGGGCATGATCACGCGCACAGTTGTGATTCCATCGCCGCACCCCGATATCAAAAAGGCTGTGTATTAGCATTATCCGAGGGTGAAATCCTCGAAAAAAACAAACAAGTTATTGATTAGACAAAAAGGAGCATAAGGCAATGGAAAAACAGGCACTCGGAATGGTAGAAACAAAAGGTTTGGTGGGCGCTGTGGAAGCAGCGGACGCAATGGTCAAAGCGGCGAACGTGACGCTGATCGGCAAACAGCAGATCGGCGCCGGACTCGTTACGGTCATGGTCGGAGGCGATGTCGGCGCTGTCAAAGCGGCTGTGGACGCCGGTGCAGCAGCGGCCAAACGCGTGGGCGAGCTGGTATCGGTACACGTGATACCGCGGCCGCATGACGATGTCGAAGGCATATTACCCGAAGTCAAAAAGCCAAGAGCGGCTGCAGCGAAGAAGGAATAGATGTACACAGGAAAAGTGATTGGTTCGGTCGTCAGCACCATAAAGGATGAGAACCTCAAGGGTGTCAAGCTGTTGGTGGTCGAGAAACACGAGAACGGCAAACCGGCGGGGCTGATCGTATCGGCGGACGGAACGCGCCAAGCGGGGCCGGGTGATTTCGTGTACCTGATCGGCAGCAAAGAAGCATGCCTTCCGTTTCCCGAGTGCAAACTGATACCTGTCGATTCATCGATAATTGGCTTTATTGATCGTATAAATGAATAATCAATCAAAGGAGTTTTAAAAAATGGAAAAACAGGCACTTGGCATGGTAGAAACGAAGGGGCTCGTGGGCGCAATTGAAGCGGCTGATGCGATGGTCAAAGCGGCGAATGTGACGCTGGTTGGCAAAGAAAAGATAGGTGCCGGACTCGTCACGGTGATGGTCAGAGGCGATGTGGGTGCCGTCAAAGCATCCGTGGATGCAGGCGCAGCGGCAGCTAAGCGTGTTGGCGAGCTTGTATCGGTGCACGTGATCCCGCGGCCGCACGATGATGTCGAGGCCATACTGCCGGGTAAATAAGCCATGCTGCTCGCAAAGGTCGTCGGTAATGTGGTATCGACGGTAAAACCGCAATCGCATCATGGACGCAAGCTCATGATGATAGAGCTTATTGGGCTTGACCAAAAACCGTACGGTGTGCGCCAGATCGCCATCGATGCAGCGGATGCAGGCGTGGGCGATACCGTTCTTGTTAATGTGGACGGAGGTGCGTCGATGATGATACTCGATGATAAAACGATCATCGTTGACATGACGATCTGCGGCGTTGTCGACCATTTTGACGTGGAATAAGAGAGGGAAATAAAGATGGACATACGGGATATCGTGGAAAAGGTCACGAAAGAGGTCATGGCGCGCATGGGCGAGAATGATTGTGAAAACAAGTCGGGCGCCGACATCGCGCATACCATAGAGCACAGCCTTTTAAATCCCGATATGACAAAAGAGCAAATCATCAAGGGTTGCAAGGAAGCCAAGGCGGGGCGCATGGCGAACGTGTGTGTGTCACCTTATTACGTACCGATCGCGGCGGATTATCTGCGCGGCAGCGGCATAAAGGTGTGCACGGTCGCAGGGTTCCCGCACGGTGCGTCCTCTACGGCGGCCAAGGTGGCTGAGGTCAAAGAAGCGATTAAAAACGGGGCTGAGGAGATCGACGTCGCTATGAATATACTTGCCATCAAGAGCGGTGAGCACAAAGACGCGCTTGAAGATTTGAGCGAGGTTGTGGATATCGCGAGGGGCAGAGCAGCCGTCAAGGCCATATACGAGCATGGGCTTTACACCGATGAGGAAAAAGTCACGGCGCTGAATATAGCCAAGGCATCAGGGGCGGATTATATTAAGATCTCGAACGCGCTGACGGCAGGCAAAGCGACGGTTGAAGACGTCAAGTTCGTGCGCGGCATCGTGGGAGATGATATTGGTATCAAGATAGACGGCGGCATAAGCGACGCAGCGAAGGTGCGTGCGCTGATGGCTGCGGGCGCGCAGAGGTTCGGCTGCAGCAAATCCGTCGAGATCGTTAACGGATAGATTTATAAATCAGATTTGGCGTGTCATAGGCAGAAAACAATACGGAGGTGTTTAGGAATGAAAAGAGTCAAAGTGGGCGTGGCGGGATACGGCGTCATTGGGATAAGGCTGGCAGACGGTGTCGCGGCCCAGCAGGATATGGAACTTGTGGGCGTGGCGGATGTGGCGCCGACGCTCTCAGTGCGGGCCCTGGCGCAGCGCGGCATGCCGTATAAGATGTTCAACGCGGCGCCGGGCAGCGACGCGATGGAGCAGGCGGGCATCCCGGTATCGGGCAGCTTTGAAGAGTTGGTGCAGGAATGCGATATCATCCTCGACAGCTCCCCCGGCGGCATCGGCGCAAAAAACAAAGAAATATACGCCAAACACAATAAAAAAGCAGTGTTTCAGGGCGGCGAGAAGAACGAGGTCGCGGACGTGTTCTTCCACGGCTATGCAAACTATGAAAAAGGCATCGGCCAGCAGTTTTTGAAACTGACGAGCTGCAACACCACAGGCCTCATACGCGCGGTGGATATGATAGACAGGACGGTGGGCGCCCAAAAGGTCGCGATCACTATCGTGCGGCGCGTGGCCGACCCCGGCGACTACCACAGAGGCCTGACCAACGCACTGCAGCTGGAAAAAGCGCCGAGCCATCAGGCGGAAGACCTGATGACCATCATGCCGCACATACCGTGCACAGGCATATTGGTGCACACGCCGGTGACGCACGGCCATATCATCACAGTGATCGTGACGCCTGGGAAGAAGATAGAGAAGAAAGAACTCTGGGAGATGGCGGAAGCGCACCCGCGGATCATGTGCGTGCGCATGGCCGACGGTTTCCTTGGCAATGCGTCAATGTTCAGATGGGCAAGAGATCTGGGCAACCCCAGAGGCGATATGTATGAGATCGCGCTGTGGGAAGAATCCATCGTCAAATCGGGCGACGATATCATGTTCGCGATCAATATCCCGCAGGAATCGGTCGTGATCCCCGAAAGCATAGATGCGGTGCGTGCCGCCATGAAGATGCAGACGGCAAGGGAAGACGGCACAGCGGAAACGAACAAGTACCTCGGGATGAAATAATATGAAATTCGGGATCAATACCATCGATGATTTTGACGTGCGGGGCAAAACGGTGCTGCTGCGCGTGGATATCAACCAGCCGGTGGATAAAGAAAAAAAGGCGCTCAAAGACACGACGCGCATCAAAGGCTGCATACCCACCGTGGTCGAGCTGGCGGATAAGGGCGCGAAGCTTGTCATGCTCGCACATCAGGGCAGCGATGTGGAATACCACAACTACTACCACTTGGGGCTGCACGTGCAGGCTTTGAGGGAATTGGCCGGCAAAGACATCGCGTATGTGCCGGATGTGTGCGGGCCGTATGCGCAGCAGAAGATAAAAGAGATGAAAGACGGCGAGATACTGCTGCTCGATAACGTCCGGTTCATGGCCGAAGAGATGACGCTGTTTGAGACAAAGCTCAAGCTGACACATGAGCAGCAGGCCAAAACACAGGTTGTGCAAAAGCTCGCGCCGCTTGCGAGCCTTTACATCTGTGACGCGTTCGCGACGGCGCACCGGGACCAGCCGACATTGACAGCGTTTCAGCAGCTGCTGCCCTCGGCAATGGGCAGGCTGTTTGAGAAAGAGTACAGCGTGCTCGCGCAGATACTCGAAAAGCCCCAAAAACCGCTCGTGTTCGTTTTGGGAGGCGCCAAGATACAGGATGCGTTTTTGATGATGGACAAGGTGCTGGGAGACGGCATCGCGGACAAAGTGCTCGCAGGCGGGCTGGTGGGCAATGTGATGCTGGCTGCCAAGGGCGTCGATATAGGGAAAGCTTCGCTTGACTATATCCTGAAGAACAACCTCGGGGAGTTTATTGAGAAATCAAAAAGGCTGCTCAGCGGCTTTCCAGACAAGATCATCACACCGGTCGATATGGCCTATGCCGATGAAAAAAGGCACAATGTTTTGATCGGCAGCCTGCCGGTCGATACACAGCTGACAGACATAGGGGAAGACACAGCGCAGCTGTT
>Ga0351841_1064_pt1 | contig 15624 bp, 13 predicted proteins | sample BONcelHFGM3001E6_FD_206884 | JGI IMG/M metagenome (GOLD analysis project Ga0351841, IMG submission 206884) | Enriched cells from coal bed in the Powder River Basin, Montana, United States - BONCAT cells FGM rep1 HSBNCT.FGM.300.1.E6 ...
CAGCTTCGGCGTTGCAGAAATGACCATACGGCGCGACCTTGAGAGCCTCTGCGCAAGAGGCTGCGTAGTACGCACCCACGGCGGCGCGCTGCCCGGCAGCCTGCCTGCCAACGATATTCGGCCGGATCGGGAAACCGAAAACACCATCTTGGCCGGCAAAGAAGGCAAATATGCAGTTGCAAAGAAAGCACTATCATGCATCCGTGACGGCACGACGGTGTATTTTGACGCAGATGAAACAGTGATGATGCTTGCAAACTGTGTGCCTGCCTCGCAGCATATCGGCGCGCTCACCCATTCCGTTCCTATCGCAAGAGAACTCATGGAGAGGCAATTCGTGACGGTGATACTGATCGGCGGTGAGCTTAAAAAAAGCGGACTGTCATGCCGCGGGCCTGCCGCAGAAGATATGCTCGAACGCTTTCGCTTCGATCTTGCTTTTGTGGGCGTGAACGCTGTCGGGCGCGACGGCGGGCTCTATACTGTCAGCATGGCGGATGCAGGCTTGAAAAGAAGGATCATCGCGGCGGCTGACCGCTGTATCGTGCTGGCGGATTCTTCGAAACTATTCAAACAGAGCTTTTGCCGCTTTGCCGACCTTTCGGAAACAGGCATGCTCATGACCGACGACGGTATTGCGGCAGACCAGCTTGCAGTGCTGTCCGCGCTGGATATACAGGTATCGGTGGCAAAAACAAACAGACAAAGGCCGGTGTTGCACGGCTGATAAGGGAGATAATATGGAAAAAACAAGATGGGGCATTGCCGGTGCGGGAAAGATCGCCCACCGCTTTGCCGAAGGGCTTATGCATGTCAAAGGGGCACAGCCGGCGGCAGTGGCCTCTCGCAGCCTTGAAAAAGCAAGGGCGTTTGCGGCGCAATACGGCTTTGAGAAAAGCTGCGGCAGCTATGAGGAAATGGCCCTCGACAGCAGCATCGATATCGTCTATGTGGCCACACCGCACACGATGCATATGCGTGATGTGCTGATGTTTTTAGGTGCGGGCCGTGCGGTGGTGTGTGAAAAACCGCTTGCCGTCAATGCACGCGAAGCTGAGGCAATGATCAAAAAAGCAAGAGAGAAAAATGTTTTTTTCATGGAAGGTATGTGGACGCGTTTTTTTCCTGCCATAAAGAAATCACTTGAATGGATAAAACAGGGACGCATCGGTACGCCCAAAATGCTGCATGCCTCTTTCGGTTATGACCGCGAGGAGAAGAATGCATGGCGGTACAACCGCTCTATGGCCGGCGGTGCGCTGCTCGATGTGGGCATTTATCCTCTTGCACTGGCATTTGCTGTGTTTGGCGCCGACCCGAATAAATCGTCAGCCTTCGCGCGTGTGGAAAACGGCATCGACATGTGCAACGCGTTTACGCTCGCGTATGAAGACGGAGCCATCGCGGTGCTTTCGAGCGCGATCGCGCTTGCGCTTGACAACAGAGCCGTTGTCAGCGGCTCTAAAGGCAGTGTGATCATCGGGGAGGGAGACTGGTGGCATCCAAGCCGCGCCGCGCTTCTGGTCGATGGCGAAGAGCAGGAGGTTTTTGAAGAACCGTTCCCAACCTGGGGCTTCCAGTACGAAGCAGAGGCCGTCCAGCGCTGTATGTTGCAGGGGCTCAAAGAAGCGCCGGAAATGCCGCTTGACGAAACGCTAAAAATTGCACAAATGCTTGATAAACTGCGCGCTGACTTCGGCGTGGCTTATGAGGAGGACGAGTTGTAGGGAATGATTGACGGAGCGGCTTAAAACCCCGCTCTTTTTTTATTTGACAGAATAACAAACACAATATACAATGTGACTATAAAAACATAAATAGTCAAAAGGATATTGATTATGCCCAGATCATTTTCCGGTACGGAACGCGAATATATTAAAAACAGGCTCATAGAAGTCGCAGAAGAGTGCCTTGCGCAATACGGCCTGAAAAAGACCACGGTCGATGAAATAGTGCGCAGAGCGAATATACCTAAAGGCACGTTCTACCTGTTTTACGCCTCGAAAGAGCTGTTGTTCTTTGACGTGTTTATCGCATTTCACGACAAAACACATGCAAAACTCCACGCGCAGATAGAAAAGCTTGATGACGGCGCAGGCGCTGCGCAGATCACGGAGATGATATTTGGCCTCTATAAAAGCATCGAAAGCTCATTTCTCTACCGCTTTATGATGGACGGCGATCTGGAGCTGCTTTTCAGAAAGCTGCCGAAGGAGGCCATAGAAGCGCATAAAGTAAGGGACGATTTAAGCGTGCAGTACCTTGTCTCGTTGGTGCCAGGTATCAGCGAAGAGAACTTAAAGCTGTTCAGCGCCGCGCTGCGCGCGCTGTTTGCAACGATGATGTACAGGCGGGAGATCGGTACAGAAGTTTTCGACAAGGCGCTTAAAATACTGATACACGGCGTTGTGCTGCAGATGTTTGAAGGAGGCGTACAATGATCAGCGTGAAGGATTTGCGGTTCAGCTATACCCAAAAGCCGTTCATTGAGGGCATGGCTTTTGATGTGGCGCGCGGCGAGATATTCGGGTTTCTAGGGCCCTCAGGCGCGGGGAAGAGCACGCTGCAAAAGATTTTGACGGGGCTTATAAAAAGCTACTCCGGCATCGTCACCGTGAACGGCGAACAGGTGTGCCGCCATGGCAGCCAGTTCCATGAGCACATCGGCGTTGATTTTGAGTTTCCGAGTTTATACGAAAAATTGACGGCGCGCGAAAATCTTAAGTTTTTCGGTTCGCTCTACAAAAAGCAGCGGGACGCGGATGCTCTGCTCAAAAGCGTAGGGCTTTTGGGCGAGGCGGACAAAAAGGTGGCGGATTACTCAAAAGGCATGAAGACGCGGCTGAATTTCATCAAGGCGCTGCTTCACGACCCAGCGATACTGTTTCTCGACGAACCCACATCAGGGCTTGACCCTTCGAACGCGCGTGTGATGAAAGACATCATACTTGAAGAAAAGGCAAAGGGCAAAACCATCATACTGACCACACATAACATGTACGACGCGACCGAGCTGTGCGGACGCGTAGCATTCATCGTGGACGGGCGCTTGCGCGCGCTCGATACGCCAAGAAACCTTATTATGTCCAAAGGCGCGGCCAAAATAGAATACACGTACACAAAGGGCGGCAAAGAGGTGACGGCGCACACACCGCTTGATAAGACGGGCGAAGACACGTTTCTGCAAACGCTGATCAAGCAGAATGCACTGCTTTCCATTCACAGCAGCGAGCCCACATTGAACGATATATTCATGGAGATCACGGGGAGGCGGTTGCAATGAGGCTTTGGGCGCTGCTGCGCGGCGACGTGCGCTTCCAGTTCAAATACGGTTTCTATTTTTTGTATCTCGTGTTCTCACTGATTTATATCGGGCTGCTCGCCGCGTTTCCTGAAAGCTGGCGGCAAAAGGCGGGCGTGCTGATGGTGTTCACCGACCCGGCGGCGATGGGATTGTTCTTCATGGGCGCCATCGTGCTGTTTGAGAAAAGCGAGCGCGTTCTTGACAGCCTTGCCGTCGCACCCATCAAAGTGCGCGATTATGTGCTTTCCAAGCTTTTGTCCATCGCGCTGATCTCCACCGCTGTGGCGCTCGCGATCGGTATTTTCGGGCGCGTGATCGCAAGCCCGCTGTATTATCTTTTAGGCGTTGTGCTGGGCTCGTGCCTGTTCTCGGCTTTGGGCCTTGCTGTCGCGGTACGCGTCAAAACGCTTAACGAATTCATACTGCTGACAATACCCGTGCAGATCATCGTCAACATACCGGCCATTGCGTATGTATTTGGCTTTTCGTCTGTCTGGCTGCTGCTGCACCCGGGCGTGTGCATGATAGAGCTGCTTGTGGGCGGCCCGCATGCGCTGTTTGCGCTGCTTATGCTGCTCGCGTGGGCGGTGATGGCCGCTGTATACGCGTGCCGCGCCACAGAAAGGGCGTTTGCGTCGCTGGGGGGTGTCAAGCTGTGAAGGTGCTTTTTAAATCGTTTGCGGTGTTCATACGGCAAATCAGACAAGACGACATGCTCATCGCCGTGTGCTTCGCGCCCGTTCTGACGGGGCTGCTTTTCCGCTTCGGCGTGCCGTTCGCGGAAGGGCTGCTGACCGCGCAGGGCACGGAGCCCGCGGTGCTCGCGCCGTATTACCTGCTTTTCGACCTTTTTCTCTGCATCGTCACGCCGTATATATTCTGCTTTGTCTCCGCGCTCGTGATGCTCACCGAATACGACGAGAATATGGCGAGCTACCTCGCGGTCACGCCTGTGGGCAAGCGCGGCTATATCATCTCGCGCCTCGTGTTTCCGGCCGTGCTGTCGCTTGCCGCCTCTGTTGTTTTTACGGCCATTTTTGCGCTGACGGTTTGGAACGTGCCGATGCTGCTTGCGGCCAGCGTGCTCTCCTGCCTGCAGAGCGTCGCCGTGTCGCTGTTGCTGTTCGCGTTCTCGCACAACCGCGTGGAAGGCATGGCGCTCGGCAAGCTATCGGGGCTGTATCTGCTCGGGCTGTTTGTGCCGTTCTTCCTTGATTCCTGGGCGCAGTACCTGTTCGCGCCGCTCCCCTCATACTGGATGGCTATGATGTGCGCACATGCCGACTGGCTGCTGCTCTTCCCCGCGTTGATAACGTCGGTTTTGTGGATATGGGCGCTGTACCGCCGGTTTGAAAGAAAGCTTTCGTGATGCAAAAAAGGCCACGCATATGTGGTACAATGGGCATACGAGGTGAATATGATGAAAAACCTGTTTGTGTGTTACCCGCGCTGCACGACCTGCCGGCGCGCGCAGCAATGGCTCGATGAAGCGGGGATAGGCTATCAATTTCGCGACATCAAGGCGCAGAACCCAGCAGAAAATGAGCTGCGCAGCTGGCACACGAAAAGCGGGCTGCCTCTGCGCCGGTTTTTCAACACGAGCGGCTTAAGCTACCGTGAATTGGGGCTGGCAGACAAGCTGGCAGATATGAGCGAGGATGAACAGTTTGCGCTGCTCGCTTCGGACGGCATGCTTTTAAAGCGCCCGATCATGGTGACGGGCGATAGGGTGCTCGTCGGGTTCAAGGAAGCGGACTGGGAAAGACTGCGTAAAAGTATGCTTTGACAGAACAGATTTCATCCGAGCAGCCGCCGTATCAAAAAAGCCTGCACACGGCGCGGCAGCAGGCTGTAGAGCCGGAGCTCAAAGCTTGCATTGATGGTATAGACAGGTCTTGGGCGGCGTGCGGTGGCGATATGGTACAGCAGCTTTGCGAGTTCAGCCGGAAGCCGCGAAGCCTTCATGCGGCGCTGCATCACGGCGCGGAGTTTGTCCGCGCTTGTTTTGTACAGCCTTGTGTGCGCGCACATGCGCTCCATTTCCTGCATCGAGGTATCAAGCAGCTGCGTTTGAAACGCGCCCGAGCGCACCTTGGTGACGGTTACGCCGAGCAGCTGCAGCTCGAGCCGCAGCGCATCCGCATAGTACCCGAGCGCTGTTTTTGAAAGCGCATAGACGCCACTGAACGGCAGCGGTTTTTGGCCGTCAAGTTCGCTGGTGATGATGATAATACGGCCGTTGCCTTTACGCAGCAGCGGCAGGAATACCTTGTTGACGCGGTACACACCCAAAAGGTTGATGTCAAGCATTGCGGCAAGCCGTTCCTCGCTGATCTCCGCGAAAGAATCCATCATGTAGACGCCTGCCATATGGATCACGGCGTCAAGCCCGCCCGAAATGGCGGTTAGTTCATCACATACGCGCTGTATGCTCTGTGCGCTGCGCACATCCATGTCAAACGGCACGATATGTTCATGCACTTGTTGCGGACTTGTTATATCGCAGCAGAACACACGGCAGCCGCGCTGCGCAAAATACATGCAAACGGCTGAACCGAGCCCTCCGGCTCCGCCTGTGAGCAGGATATCTTTCACCGGTATTGCTCCTTTGCTGTTTGTGTACAATTATGACAGACGAGCGGCGCTGCCGCAAGCACAAAGAAATGCTGCTGTGACCGCGAGTTATTTTTAGTCAAACCTGCAGAAGCGCCGCTCCCGCACCCCGCCAAAGGATCCCTTTGCAATTCGCGTATAAAAACGCCGCTGATGCGGCATTATTTATGGCAAATTGGCACACTATCATCTCGGTTTTCTTGCTAAGCAATCAGCGCTTCAACCTTGAGCCCCTGTTCACATACTGTCTCATCCAGAAATCGTATCCCTTTAAATGATCTTGGCGATGTCCGTCAATTTTTCGGAAGCTGTTTTGATCTCATCAATGGTAACCGTTATTTCCTCGGTTGCAGCCGCTTGCGATTCTGCAATCTCAGCGGTGTTATTGACCTCTTTTTGGATCAATTCAGTGGAGTGTTTGATCTTTAACAGCGTTTGCGAAACATTTTCTGCCAAATCGCCTGTTAACCGAGCCAGTTTTTTCATTTCCAAAGCCACCACACTGAAGCCGCGGCCTGCGTCTCCTGCCCTGGCTGCTTCAACTGTCGCATTCAATGCCAAAAGATTGGATTGCAGGGATATGCTTTGAATCGTGGAGAGGATTTCATTCGTCGCGCGTATTTTTTCATCCGTATCATTTGTGATGTCGACAACCTTATTTATTGTCTCAACCAGTTTCATGGAGCCGTGGGCGATATCTTCTATTCCTGAATTCGCCTGCCGCAGCGCGTTAAAAATCTGTTCGGTCGATTGATAAACCGTGTCCTGCTTTTCCATGCTCTTACCGACGCCTATTGCCGCATAGGCCTCGCCGTTATCATCGATCAACGGATAGCAGATGGCCTTGATCAAAAAGCCGTACCATTCTTTTGGACAAAATCCAAGCTTGATGCTCTTGGTGTCCATCGCAGTAATTGCGGGATCATCCGGATTAACTTGGCCCCCAACATAGACCTTTAAAGGAACTCTTTCATCGGGGAAAACATGCAGGTATTGTTCGCGGTCCAATATGGAAATGAAGACTTCCTCCTGCACCAGGTCTTTGACCATGGGGAGAACTATTTTCAACGCGTTTAGCATGGTGTTTTTGTCCATTGACTGACTCCTTGTCTTTTTTTGGTGAACAGTGGTTTTCGCTGTTATTATGGTGCATACCAAATCAGATGAATATGAAACATCCTCAGCATATCCAGAAAAAAAATATTATCATACACATATAATATCGTTTAAAGATAATAAAGAATTAACATTAACATTATTTTTTTTATGCCGGAGCAGATCAAATTTTTCGGCAACCCCGCTAAAAGAGTAAAAAAGTGTGGGTAATCTGTATAAGCGCAAAGTCATAGATATCCTGACAGAAGTAGTGATCAGCTTTATAAGCGGCAAAGCTATGTGGTGTGTGTTCTTTACTGGAGTTATTTTTTACATGCCCTCTATATATTTCATAATTTTTGTGATAAAATTTTTGTAAGAGCGCGGGAACTAAGAGCTGATCCTATGCGTCTACAAAAAGGAATACACACGCACTGATAAGCGGGAAAGGGAGCTTACGTGGAACTGTTAAAAATCGAGGGCCTCACAAAAGTGATGAAGAAACGAAAGATTCTCGATAATGTTTCGCTCACAGTCGATTCGGGAGAGATCGTCGGATTTTTAGGCCCGAACGGTGCGGGGAAAACCACAACCATCAAAACCGTCATGGGGCTGTTTACCATCACAAGCGGAAAGATCAGCATTCTTGGGCACGATGTGGAAAAAGATTTTGAGAATGCCATGCAGCATGTGGGCGGCATCGTCGAAAACCCGGATCTGTATAAGAGGATGACAGGCAGGCAGAATCTTGAGTATTACGCATCGATGTACGACGGTGACAAAACAAGAAACATCGATGAGGTGATAGAGCTTGTCAAAATGTCCGCACGCGCGAAAGATAAAGTGAAAACGTATTCTCTCGGTATGCGTCAGCGTATCGGCATCGCGCAGGCCTTGCTGCATATGCCAAAACTGCTTGTTCTTGACGAACCGACTAACGGGCTTGACCCCATCGGCATCAAGGAATTGCGCGATCTTTTAAAATACCTCGCCCGAAATGCAGGTGTAGGCGTGTTTATCTCAAGCCATCTGCTCTCGGAAATGGAGCTGATGTGCGACCGTATCTACATCATAGATAACGGCATTGTTATCGGCGAGAAGACCATAGAGCAGGTCAAAGTATCCGAAAACGAGGAGATATTCAGCTATAGCTTTGTCACAAGTGATAACGGCAAGGTCCTTGAGTATTTTAAAAAACTTGACACCAACTGCGAGCAGCGCAACGGCGGCGTGACCGTGGTCATGAAACGCAGTGAGATCCCAGGCCTTGTGCGTGCTGTCGTAGACATGGGCATTGATATTTTTGCCGTCAACCAGACGCAAAGAACACTTGAGCAGGATTTTATTTCGATGACGACCGGCACAAAGTCTCAGATCAGATAGCAAAGTGAGGATACGCTGATGAAATTTTTAAAGCAGGTGAAAACAGAGACCAAAAATATAATGACGTCAAAATTTCTGCTGATTCTCGTCTTGCTGGCGCTGTTGTTCTGTATCGCTTGGCCGGTCTTAAGGGCCCTCGGAGCTGCTCCTTCTAACGATATGATCGGTATGTACGGTATCCGCTCCAAGATGATTTCTGAAGATTATTATTACGGTCAGGAGCCGATCACGGTGGACGGTGTGACGATCGATCCGGAAAACCCTTTTTACTGGCAGCTTTACAGCCTTAACGATGAAATGCAGAATGTTGATATGATGGAATACAATCATGAACAAACGGCCATGATTCTGCGCGATATGATGCAGGCAGAACAAAAATATTATTTGCGGTTTGCCCAATATGTGAAAAGCTATGAGGATTACCGTTCACAGCTCGGCTGGCTTGGCAGCAATGCGATGATTGAAAAATTTATCCTTGAGCAAGCCCAGTACAGGGATATCGAGGCGCTCAAAGAGGCCTTGAATTATCGGTATGGTTACGACCCCTTAACTTTTGACAGTAAATATGTCAACATCACGGCGGTCCAAAGGCTGGCGGCCATAGATGCGGCGGAAACAAAACTAGAGCAGCTCTATGATGTCGTCGAGAGCAACGATTTTAAAAAGTTCATTGATTTTCGCATTGCACAGGAAAAAGAAAACATTGCCAATTATGAGTCTCTGATCGATCTTAAGTGGGTCGCCATAGAGGATCTGCAAAGACAGAAGAACGAGGCTGCGGCGGCGCTTGATGCCATACCAAAAAGGGATGAGTACAGCAGCCAGATCAACGAGCAATTAAGGAAAATAGATTTTATCCAAAAGCAGCTTGACAATGCCGACTTGGAGATCAAGAACTTAAAAACCCAGATTGAGTACATAACCGACAATGCGATACCGATACTTGAGTACCGTCTTGAAAAAAACATCATCCCCGGAAGCGGATCCTGGCAGGATCAGGCCATCTACGATATGGAAAATGCGCAAGGCAGCCTCACGTATACAAAGCCGGTCTCTGAGGAGGAGTTTTACAAAGATCAGGGGCTCGTGATACAGTACCGCACCTATTCGGCTTACAAAGCAAAGATCGACGAGCAGATAGATTTCTATCAGAACATGCTGCTTGTGGCGCGCAATTCTATAGAGACCGACAAGCCTGATATGAAATACGCGCCGGAAGGCGCCCGCAGCCAGACGCTCGGGTTCCTGCTTTTTGGTACCATTGTCGGGTTGCTGGGCATCGTCATCGGCGGATGGATGATGGCAAGCGAGTTTCAGCTCGGGACCATACGGCTGCTGGTCATCCGGCCGCGTACGCGCACCAAGATTTTGATGTCCAAATTTGCAGCGGGGCTTGCTGTCTGCCTCGGGCTGTATTTTGCAGGCATACTGCTTAATCTTTTGATGAACGGCATATGCTTTGGATTTGCGGACTATGCTTTTCCGAATTATTCCGTATCGGGGCAGACAGGTTTCTTTGCCTATTATCTGCCCAAGATGCTCGCCTGTGCGGTGCCGGTCATTTTTGCGTACTGTGCAGCGTTTATGCTTTCGACCGTGGTCAAGAACATGGCAGTGTCCATATCCGTGCCGGCCATCCTCTTTGTCGCATGTGTGATTGTGATGGCCGTGCTTGCCAGCCGGACCGGAGGCTATGTGCCGATGCCCGTAGATTACTGGCCGCCGGATACCACCGAGAGAATCTCGCAGTTTTTCTGGCTGGCATGGACGCCGGTGCCGTATGTGCACCTGTCGGACTTCTTCCTTGCGAATTCCGGTACGCAGCAGCTCATCAGCAGCGGCATGCCAATAAATCTTGGCTTTGGCCTTCCGTTGTTCGGCGTGCTCTCGGCTGCGTTCACTTTTATATCCGCATGGGTGTTTAAAAAGCAGGATATCACGAACTAGATTAGGTTTACGGATGAGGAATGAAAATGAGCGATAACAACAGCTTTCTTGCAAACTACGGCAGCGGTGATACACCGCCGCCGCAAGACACGCCAAAAACGTATAAGTACGAAGAGCAAAGCGGTTTTAAAAAACCTCAGCGCCAGGCAAACAGGCCGGAAACAGGCGGCGGGAGCAACACCAAACGGGTGGTCATTTTTGCTGCCGGTGGCGTTCTCGCCGTCGGGCTCGCCGTACTGCTCATCGTGCTGCTTGGCGGAGGCGGCGTTGCGCTGCCGGATTTTGTCGGCCGTCCGCTCTCGGAAGTGCAGCTTTGGGTGCGGGCAAATGATGTGCTGCTCCAGACGGACACCGCGTACAGCGATGAATACGAAGCAGAAAAGGTCATAGCACAGGACAAAGAAAAGGGGACACTGATAAAAAAGGGCGAGTATGTGCGCGTGACAGTGTCATTGGTGCCGGATCTTTCCGTTGCCATCACGCTGCCGGATCTTTTGTCGATGACGGCGCAGGAAGTTGAAGAGTGGGCAACCGCAAACCTGATGACCAGAGTGCGCATCACTGCGGAGTTCAGCGATACCGTGCCATCCGGCCAGGTGATAGACTATCAGATCATGGATGCAGCACAAGGCAGCACAGTGCGCCGTGACACGACGATCTATGTCATTGTATCCAAAGGGCCTGAGAGCGAAGCAGCGACCATCACGGTGCCCGATTTCAAAACAAAAACACTGGCTGAGAGCTTTGCATTCGCTGCCGAAAACGGCATCATTCTGACCGTGCGGGAAGAGTTTGACGAATATGTGCCTGCGGGGACGCTGATCTCGCAGAGCGTCAAAGCAGAGGAAAAGGTAAGCAAAGGCACCGAGATCATCCTTGTAATCTCCAAAGGTGCCATGATCACCATCCCGGATTTTTCAGGCTACTCCAGAGAAAAGGCTTTGGGGGTTGCGTCATCGCTCGGCATCCCAGTGACCGTCACGGAGCGTTACTCTGGCTCTTCAGCTGGCCGTTTCATTTCACAAAGCATCCCGGCGGGCACGCAGTATGAGACCGGTGATTTTCTTGAGCTTTGCTATTCGCTGGGCAACAAGATCGTGATATCGAGCTTTGAAGGGCAGACGCGTGACGCCATCGAAGCATGGGCGCTCTCGCTCAATGGCCAGGGCGCAAGCATCACCATCAACACAAAGGAAACCAACAGCAGCGCAGCCAAAGGAACCATCATCCATCAGGATAAGAAGAACGCTTCCTACGGCATCAAAACCACCATCACGATCACGGTTTCGCTCGGAAAGGTGACCTATGTACCGGATTTTATTTCGGGCAGATTCGGTCATTACGATACGGCCTTAACAAGAGAGAGAGCCATTGCCATCTGTGAGGAAATCGGGCTGATCCCCATTTTTGTTCAGGCAGGCAGCGCAGGCGTCAAACCCGGCGTCATTTGGGAACAAAGCCTTGGGATCGGCGCCGAGGTGACCCAGGGCACCACCATCACGCTGAAATTCACGCCCACGCAGACGGCCGTTGTACCGGATTTTACCGGCATGACGAAAGCGCAGGCTCAGGCGCATTTTGACAAGCTGTATATTGTTTTTGCAGACGCGCCCTATGACGCCGCCAATGAGGGCAAGGTGGTTTCGCAGTCGCTGACGAAGGATACCATGGCAGTGATGGGCAGCACCATCACGCTTTATGTCGTGCCGGAATAATAAACAGCTTTTGGCCGCTCATAAACAGGAGCGGCTTTTGTGTATACGAGAATCATTCTTTTGCCTGTCGAAGCGCACACTAACGGCAACAAAACCATCATGGAGGCAGGCATGGATGCACAGCAAAGGCTCGATGCGCTGGACGCAAAAATGATCGCGCTGTTTGAGAGGCGCATGGCGGTCGTGAAAAAGCAGGCCCAAGAGTTGAGCATGCAGGAAATAAAAAAGCAGCGCAGGCGTCGCGCTGCAGAAGCGTCTTGTAAAGCTGTCAGATATGCGTGCGATATCGATGTGATCGCATACACCGAAGAGTTTATCAATCTGCTGCTTTGTGCGGCAGAACGCTGGCAAAAGACGCTTATAAGAGCAAAACACGGACGAAAAAAGCGCTGATTGTTCTTTTAACCGGCGCTGAGCAGCTTCTGGACTGCTGGAAATCTGATGACCAATATTGTATAATATCAAAATGTGCAAAGTGTCATGAATCAAAAAGCTTTGGAAAACGCTTTTGTTTTGCGCTTGAATTTGTTACAATTATATTAAGGATGGGGCATATGTTGATTACTTTTTTGGGTGCCGCAGGCAATGTGACCGGCTCGTGCACCATGATAGAAACGCAGGGCAGGAAGATCCTCGTCGATTGCGGCATGCGTCAGGGCAGAGACGAACAGACAGCGCCCGTCAAGGACGGCTTTGTTTTTGATGCGCGCGAGATAGACGCGGTGTTTTTGACACATGCGCACATCGACCATTCGGGAATGCTGCCTTTGCTCGTCAAAAAGGGCTTTGAAGGGCCGATATTCTGCACAGGCGCAACGGCGCGTCTTTGCTCCATCATGTTTCCTGACGCGGGGTACATCCAGGAGATGGAAGTTGAGTGGCAGAACAGAAAGCGCCGCCGGGCAGGCCGGGCTGAGATAGAGCCGATCTACACCGTAGAGGATGCACGCCGCGCTGTGAAATATTTAAAACCGGTCAGTTATGATAAAATAAAAACTGCGTTTGACGGTATAGATGTGCGGTTTGTGGATGCAGGGCATTTGCTGGGCTCTGCATCGATAGAACTGACTATAACGGAAAAGAATACGCGCAAAACGCTGGTATTTTCCGGCGATATCGGGCAGAAGGATAAACCCATCATCAAAGATCCGATATATCTGACAAAGGCCGATATCGTGTTTATTGAGAGCACCTACGGCGACAGGCTGCACGCAGAGACCAGGGATGTGAAAGAGCAGCTGCGGGACACGCTCAAACAGGCGCTGGCACGCGGCGGCAATATCGTGATCCCGTCATTCGCGGTGGGGCGCACGCAGGAAGTTTTGTACACCATCAGCGTGCTGCTGGAAGAAAAAAGCGTACCCGGCCTCGAAAAGGTGCCGGTCTACATTGACAGCCCGCTCGGTATCGCGGCCACGGAGATCTTTGAGGAAAGCAGCCATGAGTACGATGAAGAAGCCCTTGCGCACATATCAAACGGCGTGAGGTTCTTTTCATTCAGTACGCTCAATGTTGCGCAGACGGTGGACGAATCCAAGGAGATCAATTTTGACGAGAGGCAGAAAATCATCATATCTTCAAGCGGCATGTGCGAGGCAGGGCGCATCAAACACCATTTAAAGCACAATTTGTGGCGCAGCGATTCCACGGTGCTCTTTGTGGGCTATCAGGCCGTCGGGACGCTCGGGCGCGCGATACTCGACGGAAGAAAGTCCGTGAAGATATTCGGTGAAGAGATCCAGATCAAAGCAGCCATTGAGCGCATAGAAGGCTTTTCAGCCCATGCAGACAAAGCAGGGCTGCTTGAATGGATCAGCCATTTTCCAAAAACCGTCGAAAAGGTTTATGTGATGCACGGAGAGGAAAGCGTATCCGCCGCATTTGCCAAAGAACTTTTAAGCCGCGGATACAATGCATCTGTGCCCGTATTATTCAACAGTGTGGATACGGAGGACGTCGCTGCGGTATCCTCGGTCATGCCGGAAGAGCCGCCATATAAAGCGGACGAGCTGCATGAGCTGTTTGCGCGGCTCAGGCTCAAAGTTGAGGGCGCGGAAGCGGCTCAGGCAAAAAGGATGCAGCAGGAGATCGAAGCGCTCTTAAAGAATTGGGAATAAACACACGCCAACATATGGCGCAACAGCAGACAGTTGGCTGCTCGCTGACTTAAGACCATGAGGTGCATGATGGGGAAGCTTATAAACTTTAAAAAAAGAAAACGAAAAACGGCCGTTTCATCGCCGGGTTACCGTTCCGTCCGGCTTTCGGAAAGCCCGGGCGCAAGCCGAACCGGTGCTTCCAGAACACGCAGAAAAAGCGCGGGACTTGGCAGAAGCAGGCGTTATGGCAGGCTCGTGGGCTTTATGCGGCGCAATATCAAAATTCTTGCCATCGGCGGCATTGTGCTTGTTGTTGCCGTGCTGTGCCTTGTGCTTTTTTTGGGAGGCACAAATACCGTGACTTCTACACAGCCCACAGAGACGGTCGCCGCTGCGGAGCCCGATGAGCTGCCGCTTGGCGAACTCAGCGAAAGTGATGACCCTTACGCCAGCGGTGATTTTGATATCGATTTCAGCGAATTCCTGACTGATGAAGAAAGGGAACAGCAACTTTTAGCTCAAGAAGGAATCAGGATCGGTGTGACCGTCGGCAGCTTAAGGCCCGGCGAAGATGAAACTGTCATCAACCGCTTAGAAGAGGTTTGGAGTGCAGCAAAACAGCAAAAAGAGATTTATGATGTTTTTTATTATAACGCATATGGAAAGCCCAACCAGCAGCTTCAGGATATAAGAAGCCTTATAAACAAAGAGGTCGATGTCATTATTGCTGCGTTCATGGACAGGGAAAGCTTTGAGATGGTGACTGTGATGGCAGAAAAAGAAGGCATTCCTGTGGTGGCTTATGATGCGCCTGTCGACAGGGGCTACGCGATCAATGTTGTGCCCGATCAGGATTCCTGGGGCAGTGTATACGGCCAGTTTATGACACAGAAATTAAGCGCAGGCAATGTCATGAAGATATTTGACAGCGCAGACAATCAAAGAAGTGCAGCGCGCCTGAGTGCTCTTGATAGGGCGCTTTTACCGGCCACGCAGCTGGCTGCCATGGAAACCGTTTTTGCCGGCCTTAATACCAAAACGGCCAAAGATGCGGTTGAGAATAAACTGGCTGTGGGAACGGCGATCGACGGCGTTATCGCCGAAGAAGGCATGGCCGAAGCTGTCCTCGATGCCTTTATTGAAGCGCGAAAACTTCCCAAGGTGATGTGCGGAGATCTGACCGTTGGGTTCATTAAAAAATGGTATCTGCTCAAAAACGGCGGTATCGATGTCACGCCCAAAGCGGCAGCAGGAGAACCTACGCCGGCACCTGTGCTTTTTGCTGCGCAGCCCGGCGAATTCGTTGTGTGCGCACAGCCCTCACCGACCGGCGGAGCCGCGCTCGCCTTTGAGATCGCTGTGGAGATGGCAAAAGGGCGCGCGCTGATCACGCCCGGGCAGACATACCGTTTTACAGTCAAAACGCTGGTCACGGATGCGGATATGGCAACATATTATGCCAAATATA
>Ga0351841_1065_pt1 | contig 15261 bp, 13 predicted proteins | sample BONcelHFGM3001E6_FD_206884 | JGI IMG/M metagenome (GOLD analysis project Ga0351841, IMG submission 206884) | Enriched cells from coal bed in the Powder River Basin, Montana, United States - BONCAT cells FGM rep1 HSBNCT.FGM.300.1.E6 ...
TCAATTTGACCAAATCTTTATTGGTTTTCCCGCAAAGAACCATCTGAACGATTTTAACGGCTTCTCCGTCGGTATAGCGCAGCCCGTCGATAAACTGCGATTCCAAGCCCATAGCACGCATAGTGCAGGTAATTTCCGGGCCTCCGCCATGTACCAAAACCACTTTGACGCCAACTTGGTTAAGTAAAACAATATCGCTCATCACGGCTTGCTTCAGTTCGTCGTTGGTCATCGCGTTGCCGCCGTATTTAATCACCACAACCTTACCCGCATATTCCTGAATATACGGTAATGCTGCGGTGAGAATATTAGCTTTAACCGTTTCCTCCGGGCAGATAAGCGCTTTTCCCATCTTCTTTCCTCCTTAACCTCCGGATTTTAGGTACGGTAATCACCGTTGATTCTAACATAATCATAGGTAAGATCACAACCCCAGGCTGTAGCGGACGCCTCACCTTGCCGCATATCGATCTCAATCCTGATCTCCGGTTCGAGAAGGATCGTTTTGGCTTTCTTTTCCGAAAAAGACAAGCCAGCTCCGTCTTTACATACGGCGATTCTTCCCTTTGCGGAACTCAAAAAAACGTCGATGCAGTCCACATCGAAATTGCCTTCCGTATAACCGACGGCGCATAAAATACGCCCCCAGTTGGCGTCTGAACCGAACATGGCCGCCTTGGTTAAAGAGGAGGTGATGACCGATTTTGCAATAGCCCGTACGGTTTTCATATCCGTCCCGTTCATGACTACGCATTCCAGCAGTCTGGTCGCACCTTCGCCATCCGCGGCGATTTTTTTAGCCATGGCAATTGCCACCCGCCTTAAAGCCTCGCTAAAACTGTTTAAATCATCACCTGGCGCTATAATCGGCCTATTGCCTGCCAGGCCGTTAGCCATAATTGTCACCATATCGTTCGTTGATGTATCACCATCAACGCTAACCATGTTGAAGCTATCGTCAACCACTAACTTAAGTACTGTTGACAACATTTCCTGGCTAATTGCAGCATCGGTCGTAATAAAGCTGAGCATAGTCGCCATATTTGGATGAATCATTCCGGAACCCTTGGCAATCGCTCCGATCCGGCAGGGTTTATTGTCGAGAATAAATTCCACGGCCATCTCTTTTTCTTTGGTATCCGTGGTCATAATCGCCTGGGCCGCAGCGTGGCCGCCTTCCCGGCTCAGTATATCGACCAGCACCGGCACGCCTTTTTGAATCGGCGTTATATCCAGGGGAAGACCGATAACGCCGGTGGAAGCCACGATAATATCTTCTTTTATCAGGCCTAAAGCCTGTGCCGTAATAGCGCACATTTGCTCCGCCACTTCCGCGCCGTCGGCATTACAGGTATTGGCATTACCGCTATTGCATATGACCGCCTGCGCCTTACCGTCTTTAATATTGTTTTTGGTGACGGTTATCGGCGCGCCAAACACCTTGTTTTGGGTATAGACCGCCGCTACGGTGCAGGGTATATCGCTGACAATCAGGGCGAGATCTTTGCGGCCCCTGTTCTTGCGGATACCGGCATGAATTCCGGCCGCCTTAAAACCTTGGGGCGCGCATATTCCACCCTTGATTTTCTTTATATCCATTGCTTTTCTCCTTGAAATAATTAAATCGTTGAATACCGTGTATTATAAAGCATATTGGGGGAAAGGTGAAGTGTTTTTTGCTTAATCCAAAGAAACAGATTCGTCCAAACCCAAAGCAATATTCATATTTTGCACCGCTGCACCGGATGCGCCTTTACCAAGATTATCCAAGACGCTGACCAAAGTCATCTGCCGATCGTTGCCACAGACATATAGGGTCAGATAATTATCGCCGATATGTTCGCCCGCTGAAATGCGGCCCTCTTCCGCTTGTTCCGCGACCGTGACGAAACGCTGCCCGGCATAATATTCGGTCAAGACTTCTAAAACCGCCTTTTTTCCGGGTTTACCTTTTAATAAATCCGCATAAAGGGGAATGCTGACTTCCATGCCCGCATAAAAATCACAGACCAACGGGTTAAATATAGGAGGGCGGAGCAGACCGCTGATGTTTTGCATTTCCGGCAAATGTTTATGCGCCAACCCCAATGCGTATTGGCAAGGATAAAGGTACCCTGGCGGCCGATTTGCCGATTCGTACGCGGCAATCAGTTTTTTGCCGCCGCCGCTGTAACCGCTTACGGCATGAATCGTCACCGGATAATCCAGGGGCAAAATGTTAAGCGTCGTAAGTGGATAGAGTATACAATTTGCTCCAGTCGCATAACAACCGGGGTTGGCTATTCGTTTAGACCTTGCGATCGCTTGCCGATGGTTGGGCGATAGTTCCGGTAGACCGTACGTCCAGTCCTTGCTGACCCGATGCGCGGTGCTGGCGTCAATGAGGATCGTCCGGGGGCTATGACAAAGCGCGACCGCTTCAAGTGCAGCTTCGTCAGGCAGACAAAGAAAGACGACCTCCGCCTCGTTGATTAATTGCTCGCGCCGCAACGTATCCTTACGCAAATCGGCTTCAATCTGCAACAGGGTAATATCATCACGTCCGGATAATCGTTGCTCTAATTGCAACCCGGTAGTTCCTTCCCGTCCGTCAATGAAAACTTTATAAGTCATTACTGCCTCCGCATAACACAATATTTTTAATTATGCACATATTTGTATAAAAGTCAAGGGTTTTTTGCAAATTTAATTAAATTATAGCCCGTATTTTTTTTAAAAGCTATCAAAATATTCGCACCAAAAAAAAATCAACCGCGCATATTTTAGCGTTTCAAGTATTCATAACACCAATAAATACCGCTTATAGTGGGATAATTTATTTTGAAAACTTGATAAACCACTTGACCGGGTTCATTATATTTAGTATAATACTTGTCGTGAATGTTGCGGGCCCTTAGCTCAGTTGGTAGAGCCCCCGGCTCATAACCGGTCGGTCACTGGTTCGAATCCAGTAGGGCCCACCACAACAATCCCGGCACTTTTGCCCCATGCAAAAGCGGCGGGATATTTTTTAAGCGAGGCGCTATATGCGACATCTGGGTACAAAAACAATCGAGACAAAACGGCTTGTTTTAAGACGGTTTACTATTGACGATGCTGCGGCAATGTATGATAATTGGGCCCGTGATCCTGAGGTAACGAAATTTTTAACCTGGCCTCCCCATTCATGCCCGGAAATAAGCCAGCGTGTTTTGCAAGATTGGGTCGACCAATACGACCTGGATGATTTTTATCAGTGGGCCATTGTTTTTAAGGAAAACGATAACGCGCCCATCGGCAGTATCAGCGTTGTTCATAAAAATGATAAAACCAATACGATCGAAATAGGTTATTGCATCGGTCGGCAATGGTGGCGTCGTGGGATCACCTCCGAAGCTTTGTCGGCTTTAATCAAGTTTTTTATCGAAGAGGTCGGCGTCAACCGGATCGAAGCCCATCATGATACGCGAAATCCAAATTCAGGAAAAGTGATGATGAAATGCGGCATGAAGTACGAAGGCACAATGCGCGCGGCGGACTGGAATAATCTGGGAATATGCGATTATTGTCAATATGCGCTCCTCGCTTGCGATCACATCAAGGCGGTGCAATCGACATGATTATAGCAACATCTGCAAATAACGTTCAATGATGTCTGTCTAAGTAAAGAAAGAAGGGCTGGAATATGAAAAAAACACTGGCAGTATTATTAACGGCGGCCATAGCGTTTTTACTTTTTGGGTGCGCAACCGTACCGGAGGAATCGGAGGATGGTATTCCCAACCCCCTTCGGGAATCAACAGCCGACGAAATTCTTCAAACCCTGGGCATAACATTTAATCTCCCGCAAGAAGCGCAGGATGTCAGTTATTCCATCATCGAGATAGCGGAAGCCAATCCCATAGCCCAAGCGCAGTTTACGCTTAACGATGCGGGATACGCGTACCGCATTCAGTCGACAGACGCCTTTACCGATATTTCCGGGTCATATTACGATTGGACGACGATAGAGGCGATTGATATCGCTTATTGTAGCGGCGAGTTGCGCTATATCGAAGGCGGCGCGGGTATTTGTCTTTGGTATGATATTGTGCCCGGCCTGATGTACAGCGTATCTACCGATACCGGCACCTCCCGTGATTCGCTGTTGTCTTTGGCGGACGAACTCTATGTCCCGGCCAAAGACGTTCCATAAAAACCACTGCAAAATTTGCTTAGTTTAAAACAATAAGTTATAATTAATAAAAGGATTGACTTAGATTATTAACCAATGCGTGGTCCAATTCATCGGCCATTTCATCCGAATGATGAAACCCAATGCTAAGTTATGAGGGCAGGTAATGAAAGATAAACCTTTATTCGATTTAGAAAACCAATTCGAGGCGGATCTGATTGCCCAGGTATTAAAGGATCACGGCATTCCGTACCGTATCGCGCCCTGGGAAAACAGTTACTGGGGGATACTCTTTGGCGAAGGCGTACTAGGAATGCACGGCTATGCCAAACTTTGGGGCTATGATAAAGATAAAGAAAAAATCGCCGATTTACTCGATCAGGTACGGGCCTCCCGGCCTATTGATGATTTTTCCGTAATTGATCGGCCCAGAAAATGGCGGATAAAGAAGCTCAACAAAGAAAATGATTAATAAAGTCTTGACAAGAGGGATCATTTAGGTCATAATTACAACTGTTTTGGGGCTATAGCTCAGTTGGTTAGAGTGCTTGCTTGACATGCAAGAGGTCACTGGTTCGAGCCCAGTTAGCCCCACCAAGAGATATCCGGTTATCGCAATTGATAGCTGGATATCTTTTATTTTTTACAACCTATTACTGGCATTTGTCAACTTAAATATAAATTTATAGTGACAAATTTATAAACTCAACATAACGGGGTGTATCCGCCAAATATTATAGTTAGCCCATTAAATCATATTGGTTGACTATTGTGCTATATAATTAAATATCACCTGCTTGCGCAGATCAAATAATTTTGTAAATAAAAGCAATTGTCTGTGGCTAATATGTTATAATTTATACAATAATTTATTTAAACGTTTCTTAAAGATTTAGCGTCTTTATTCTTAAAAAACCGTTTGCTAAAATAAGTTGGAGGCTAAAAATATGACAAATATTTTGATCTGTGACGATGAAAAAGATATCGTCAACGCCCTCAATATTTATCTTGTAGCCGAAGGTTATCATACGTTTGCCGCATATAACGGCGCGGAGGCTTTGGACTTACTCGATAGAGAAGAGATTCAACTGGTGCTTTTGGACATCATGATGCCCCAACTCGACGGAATCGGCGTCGTCGCCAAAATCCGTGCGGCGCATAACAATACGCCCGTCATTCTGCTTACGGCCAAAAGCGAAGATACCGATAAAGTATTGGGCTTGAATATCGGTGCCGACGATTACGTAACCAAACCTTTCAATCCGGTTGAATTAATGGCCCGCGTAAAAGCCCAATTGAGGCGATATTTGAATCTGGGCGGCAACTTAACCAACCCGAATATTGTCACGGTCGGCGGCATCCAACTGGACGACAATGCAAAAACCGTTTCTGTGGACGGCGAACCCGTAAGCCTGACTCCGAAAGAATTTGATATTCTCAAACTTCTCATGGAAAACCGGGGTAAAGTATTTTCATCATCCCAAATTTATACGCAGGTTTGGCAAGCCGAGGCTTTCGGCGCCGAGGGTACGGTGGCAGTGCATATCCGTCATTTAAGAGAAAAGTTGGAAATAAACTCCGCGGAGCCCCGTTATCTTAAGGTAGTCTGGGGCAAAGGTTATAAAATAGAAAGGGGCTAAAATTAATGCAGAAGCTCTTGTCTGATACTAAAGCAAAGATTTGCGCAATTTTTATTTTTTCTCTCACATTCGGAATGGCTCTAGCTTCCTTGATGGGAATAATCGTCATTTCGGATGACTATTTTCTTTCACATTACGGTACCAATTCGTTTATCAATGAATTCTATTATACGGCCCTCCAAATGTCCGGATTTCTGGTTCCGTTCTTTATCGCCTCCGTGTTTATCGTTTTGGCTACTTTTATTTTTCTTCTTTACGCCGCCGGACGAAAAAAAGAACAAGCGGACGTCGTTTTCAACCCTCTTGACCGAATACCTTTGGATCTATATTTACTTGTTTCGGGTCTGCTTATTTATATGTTCGCCAGGGGTGTGGAAGTCGGTATTAGTTTAACCTGGGAAATGGGCCTGGTCCTGATTATTTGCTGCACCTTTTTTATGGCTTTGGTCTTAATTTCCGTATGCCTTACCTTTGCCGCCCGGATTAAATCTGGTAAATGGTGGGAAAATACGATTATTTTCAGATGGTTGATGAAACCGATATCGATCATCCTGTCCTGGCTTTGGAAGAATATACTCCTGATCGTCAATAATATATCCTTGCTGTGGAAAGGGATACTCGGTTTTATCGTCTTTGCCATTCTCTCCATAATCTTTTGTTCCAGCGCATCGCACGGTTCCGGATTGGGCGCTTTTCTTTTGATTGTTTTTGGAATCCTCACCCTACTTTTTATCTCTATTTGCATGCTGCAGATGAAGACATTGAAGGAAGGTGCGGCGAAAATGGCTGCCGGCAATCTTGAATACCGGATTGATACGAAGAATATGTTTCATGATCTCAAAGCGCACGGCGCCAACCTTAATCGGATCAGCGAAGGGATGGCGGTTGCGGTAGAGGATAGAATGAAAAGCGAACATTTCAAAACGGAACTCATCACCAATGTATCACATGATCTAAAAACCCCGCTGACCTCCATCATCAACTATGTCGATTTACTCCAAAAAGAAAAAATCGATAATCCTCAGATATTGGAATATATAGAAATCCTCGCCCGACAATCGGCAAAACTAAAAAAACTCACAGAGGATTTGGTGGAAGCCTCGAAGGCATCGACTGGCAATATCCAAATGGAGTTGACTCATATGGAGATGAACGAATTTATTCGCCAGATCACCGGGGAATATGAGGAAAAATTTATTGCGGCAAATTTGGAAGCGGTCGTCGTGATTCCGGAAGAACGGTTGGTTGTTTCAGCCGACGGACGTTCCCTATGGCGGGTTTTTGATAACCTGCTGTGCAATATCTGCAAATATTCCCAACCTAATACGCGGGTATTTATCGATCTTCAGGCCAGCCGGGGGAAAGTTTGGGTAGACCTCAAAAATACTTCTCGGGATTTACTCAATGTTTCTGCGGAGGATTTAATGGAACGTTTTGTCCGGGGCGACAGTTCCCGTACCAGCGAAGGCAGCGGACTGGGACTCTCCATCGCCCGTAGTCTTACCGAGCTGCAAAAAGGGGATTTAAATTTATCCGTGGACGGAGATTTATTTAAAGTAAAGCTGGGCTTTGAGCGTATTTATGACTAAATCGTTTAACGATGCAGCGATTAAGTTTTTTTATCTAAAAATAAATGAATTAATCATGAATTATTGTTTAAACGCATTGACATTTGCCGCGATTCGATGTAATTTTATTCTAAAGCAATTTTATTAATAAAATTATTGAGAGGAATAAAATAATGAAAAAGATATTATTAGTTGGTCTGGCATTAATCTTAGTATTGGGGTGTGCCGCCTGCAATAACGATTCATCGACGGGCACGGATGATAACGCGGGTGGTGAGACTGTCGCCAGCGCCTCAGATTTATCGCTTTTTGACAGCCTAAGCGCCTTACCGGATTACAAAGGCGGCGGCGAAGTCGTTTATCCCTGGGAAGACACAACCTCCGGTTATTGGGTTTCCGGCGCTTCCCTTGACGACATGAAGGCATACGGAGATAAGCTCGTTAAAGCCGGTTGGGTACTTAACGATTCGGTTGCGGATTACAATCCTGAAGAAATTCTTTATTATACTTCTAAGGACGACGCTCAGGCGCTACAGTTAAAATTTATGAGCGAGGAATTTATCCGTTTGACTTTGGGGGCTCCGGCAGACGTGGAAGGTCTTGAGTAATTTACAATCGTTAATCTAAAAAATTAACACTTGTTTTTATTAGTAAGAGGCGCGTAGTGAATACTTCGCGCCTCTTACTAATATTTTTTTTCGGGATAGCTCCCGCAACCAAAATAATCCTCATTCTTTGTTAAAATTTCGTTTAAATATAAATGTAAGCGCCCAAAGACTGGGCGCTTGGCTGGGGTGAATGGATTCGAACCATTGAATGACGATTTCAGAGACCGTTGCCTTACCGCTTGGCTACACCCCATTATTATTAGAATTCTTGCGATGCAAGCCTTTGGTCGGGGCGACAGGATTTGAACCTGCGACCCTCTGGTCCCAAACCAGATGCGCTAGCCAAGCTGCGCTACGCCCCGTCAAACTGGCAACATTGCTATTATAACCAATACATTCTATAATTGTCAATTTATTTTTTCCCAAATTCCTAATAGGGTTTGTTTTATGATTTGTTTTCAATTAGCGATAAAATAAAAGGTATTTTTTGATTAAAAATAGAAATTTAGTACTCACAATAAGTTTGTTATTATGCATGAACGTAATCTATTTGGAAGAGGTATTTAAAACATATGAAAATTACTTTTTGTGGCGCTGCCCGGACAGTAACAGGTTCATGCTACCTTTTAGAGTATGAAGACAAAAAGTTTCTCGTCGATTGCGGTTTATTTCAGGGTAATAAAGCGATCAAAGAACATAACTACGGCGAATTTCCTTTTAATCCTGCAGAAATTGATTTTGTTATCTTGACCCACGCCCATATTGATCATAGCGGATTGCTGCCGAAGCTTTGTAAGCACGGCTTTAACAATCCCATTTATACGACGCCCGCCACCATTGCTTTATGCGAGATACTGTTGCCGGATTCGGGTTATATCCAGGAAATGGAAGTCGAACGAAAAAACAAAAAGTTAACCCGTGCCGGCAAAAAGCTTTTGGAGCCCATATATACAGCTGCCGATGCCATGACGATGCAGCATCTTTTTAGCCCGGTAGAATATAACCAATCTTTTTCGCCGGTGGAGGGCATGGAGATCACGCTTCGCGACGCCGGACATATTCTGGGCTCCGCGATGGCGGCTGTAAACTATAGGGAAAATAACGAAAAATACAAAATCTTGTTTACCGGCGATCTGGGCCGCAATGACCAAGTGTTAATTGAAGACCCTTTTATTGTGGACAGATGCGATTTTCTCGTCATCGAATCCACTTATGGCAACCGCCTCCATACGGGCGGATTTGAAGTTGAGAAACCCCATTTCGCTAAAATCATCAACGATACGATAGCAAGCGGCGGCAACGTGATCATTCCTGCGTTTGCGGTTGACCGTACTCAGGATGTGCTGATGATGATTTATGAGATGCAAAAAGAAAATCTGATCAAAGAATATCCGGTATACGTCGATAGCCCTTTAGCGATTAAAGCGACCGAAATCTTTGCTTCTTCTTTAGAATGTTTCGATGAGGAAAGCAAACAGCTTTGTGATGTCGAAGGTAAAGCCCCATTTATTCTTGATAATCTTACGTTTACCCCGACCTCCGAGGAATCAATGCGTCTTAACCAAATAAAAGGCGCCATCATCATATCCGCGAGCGGCATGGCCGACGCAGGAAGAATCAAACATCATCTAAAAAATAATCTTTGGCGCAAGGAGTCTTCCGTAGTATTTTTCGGCTATCAGGCCGAAGGCGCCTTGGGCCGTCGTTTGATTGACAAAGAAAAGAAAGTTACGATTCACGGCGCGGATATCGAGGTTAAAGCCAATATCTACAATATGGATGGTTTTTCCGCTCATGCGGACTATGAAGAAATGTTGGAATGGTTAAGCCATTGCAAGCAGTTGCCCAATCAGATGTTTGTTACCCACGGCGACGAGGAAAGCGCCCTGGCCTTTGCGGATAAGGTCAAAGAAAAATATAATGTTCCTATCATCGTACCGTATTTGGGCGACGTCGTTGAATTAAAGATGGACGGGGTAAAAGTCGTCGATAAAAAAGATTTTGCCACCCTTGTGATTGACGATAACTTATTGGCGGATATTAATATTACCCTTCAGAAGATTACGGCGAATCAGGATATCGATAAATTGATCCGCATTCGCGATTTTCTCAAAAATATCTCCTAGTATTTACTAAACAGAGGTTGATAACTTGACCGGAAGATGTATCGAAAATAAGCTCATTATTGATTTTACCCAGAATCTGTTATCCGAGACTGGTGGGTTTCCTTATATCATTCTCCGGGAATATCAGTTGTTGGGAATCGATGAAAAGGAACTGATCGTTTTATTGCGGATTCTTCATCCGTCTCTAATTTGCGGTAACTTAACTTTGGAAACCATCGCCAAAGAATTTTCCGTGACCCCGGACGAAGCCCGGATTATCGTCCGGCCATTTTTAGATAAACGACTGCTGGAAGAGGATACGGAGATGCATAGCTTTACCTATAACGGCATCATGAGCTGCATCTTTGAAAATTGGATGAACGCCCAACGCAATCACAAAAAAGCCGCTCAGGGGAGAAAACCCCTTGTCAAAGAACCACCTGAAGAAGACAAAAAACTGATTCGAAATCTTAGCCGCCTCTATCACGCTTTTGAACAGGAATTAGGGAAGAACCTCTCACCTATCCAAAGCGAAGAGATTACAAGCTGGCTGGAAAAGGATAAATTAGCGCCGGAATTAATTGAAGAAGCACTTAAACGCGCCGTCTTACAGGGAAAACGTAGCTTTTCCTACATTAAATCCATTCTCAAAAATTGGCGGGAAGCAGGGTATGAAGATCTGGCATCCGTTATGACCAATGACCGCAAGCCGGACGCCAAAATAAGCGGCGGCAAAAAAGAAAATCCAAAAAAGAATAATTCCAAAAAAAATCAGTACTTGGAAATATATGATAAATATTAATAACGGGGTTATATAATGGAAAAATTAGCATCACAGTTAAACGGTTTGGTTAATGTTTTTGAAAATATGGCCGAAGAATCAAATATCGACGACAAGGATATTTACGCCTGTCTGATCTGCCGCGATTGCGGCTGGATCATCGAAGGGGATATCGCCAAACCCTGCGCGTGTCAAAAGGCGCGTTCCAAGAATAATAAGAAACTGCAGATCCCCCATCTGCAGAAAATGACCTTCGCTAATTTTGATTTAAAATATTATCCTGAAAATATGAAGACCGAGAAGGGGAGGAGTTACCGACAGATCGCAATGGATTCCCTCAACGAAGCCATGAATTTTGCCCGGTCCATAATAAGGAGCGTCAACCGCCCCGGATTGATTTTTGAAGGCGACGTCGGCAGTGGCAAAACGTTTCTTGCCGCAGCGATTGCCAACGAGTTACTCGCCAGGGATATTGATGTGGAATTCATTATTGTTCCCGAATTACTCGATACCCTGCGGCAAGGCATACATAGCGATGGAAACGAAGATGACGCTTTGATCCGTCGGACCAAAGACGCCCCGGTTTTGATCCTTGACGATATGGGCGCCCACAATTTTAGCCCTTGGGTACAAAATATTCTCTTTACCATCATCAATTACCGACTCAATCATCAATTACCGGTTATTATCACCACGAATCTCGATTTGAGCGCCCTTAGCGACGCCGTGGGGGACCGGATCGCATCCCGGCTTATGGAGATCGGCACGAATGTCAAATTGTTCGTGGATAAAGATATCCGTCTCAAGCTTTTTAAGGAGGGGCGGTATAAATGGTAACCGACTCGGTGATCTTTGATTTTGACGATACTCTGGTTGCCACAAATTTAATTTTTGAAGAAGCGCGAATCTGCTTTTTTGAAGCCATGGCCGCTTGCGGATGCCACGACCGTCGCGTGATCGGCGAATATCTCAATAATGCCGATATCTGCAACGTAGTGGCCAAGGGGTATATGGCAAAGGATTGTTTTCCCCGGGCTATGCGACAAACATACGAACACTTTATCGGCCGGGCGGGACGGGATATCGATCAAAATATTGCGGACGCCGTAGAAAAGATCGGGTTTGAAGTCTATGACCGGGAGGTTAATTATCAGCCGGGCGCCGTCGACCTGTTAAGCGCGCTACAGGGCAAAGTACGCCTTTTCCTATTAACCCAGGGGGAAGAAAAAACCCAGAACAAAAGGCTTGACCGTAGCGGCGTGTTAACTTATTTTGATGATTATCGTATCGTCCGCAACAAAAGTAAGGAAGAATATTTGTCTTTCCTTTCGGATAAGAATATAGATGCCGGACGGTCATGGATGATCGGCAACAGTTTGCGTTCCGACATAAACCCCGCGCTAAGTGCCGGTCTGATGGCCGCGCATTATAAAATTCCCGCCTGGGATTTCGAGCATGAAGAACCTGTAGGCAATTATCATACCATCTATAATCTCGTTGAGTTTCTGGAGTTGATACAATGAAAATTAAAGCTGCAACGATTCAATTCGACGTTACCGAAGGCGACCGGGATTATAATATGCGCCGGGCCGAGGAATACCTTCGCGCCGCGGCCAAAGACGGCGCCGAACTGTTGATCTTGCCAGAGATGTGGAACAGCGGCTTTGATTTCAAACGGCTGCTAGAATATGCCGAAGATTTCAATGGCGAAACCGTTTCTTTTTTACGGGAACTTGCCCGTAGTTTAAACGTTTATTTGATCGGCGGTAGTTTTGCGGAAAAGAAAAACGGCAAATTTTACAATTCCTGCCCGGTGATCGACGGAACGGGAAATATTATCGCCAAATACCGCAAGGTCCATCTTTTTAGCCATTATCTCAACGAACACCGCTATTTCTGCCCGGGAGAAGAATGGGGTTTCGCCGAATATGCCAAGGACGGGGAAAAGGTTACGCTTGGACTGAATATCTGTTACGATTTACGCTTTCCGGAATTCGCCCGCAATCTGGCGCTTCGGGGCGCAAAAATATTTACCGTGCCGGCGGGTTGGCCTTGTTCACGAATCAGCGAATTTGAGCTGTTATGCCGGGCGCGGGCTGTGGAGAACCGCATTTTTCTGATCTGCGCCAATTATACGGATACCCGCAAGAAAACCTATTGCGGCAATTCCATGATCGTTTCGCCTTTCGGTGAAATAATCGCCAAACTTGAAAATGCAGAAGGCTATGTGATCGGGGAGATGGATTTAGCGGTTTTAGACGACCCGTCCACTTTCAATTCGATTGCCGACCGCCGGCAATTTTTAGATGAGATCGACGACAATCAATTGTAATCCTATTTATTTTTAAATGGTGACAATACCTGTTTTGCAGGGGATGCTTAGGTGTAATTCATTAAGCCGTAATAAAAACCGCGGATTTTAGGATCCGCGGTTTTTATTACGGCTGGGCCGTTTGGTATGCCCGATTGGGATCGAACCAACGCCTCCGGCTCCGGAGGCCGGCGCTCTATCCACTGAGCTACGGGCACTCACTTGCTTAATTATTTTAACCCAAATACCGTTTCAAGTCAAATGAATATTTAAGCGGTTTCGGGCGGCCCATATTTACCGTCAGGAGAATGCTTTACAACCAATATTAAACAGGTTAAAATAAAACTAACATAAATAAAGGACAAAAATAATGGCTGCTAATTTTGTGGTAATCGATCTTGAAACGACCGGACTTGACCCTCTATGCGATAAAATAATCGAAGTTGCCGCGGTAAAAATCAGCCGCGGCCTCATTACCGACGAATTTTCCTCCCTGATTGCATACGAAGGAAAAATAAACCCTGAGATCATCGCCTTGACCGGCATCACCGACGAAATGCTGATCGATCAACCGAAAATAGCGGAGATCCTTCCCGGCTTAAGCGCGTTTATCGGTGAGGCTGATATTATTGCCCATAACGCCGAGTTTGACCGCAGTTTTCTTGCCCGATACTGGGCTGACGGACGGCAGTGGATTGACAGTATCGTTTTAGCCCAGATCGTTTTTCCCTGCGAGCCTTCGTACGCCTTATCCTGGCTAACCCGTGCGTTTAATATCGACAATCATAACGCCCATCGCGCTTTATCGGATGCGATGGCCACGGCGGAACTGTTTATCCTCCTGGAAAAGGAACTGTCGGCCTTACCCGACAAAGCAAAAGCGGAATTGATTTCCCTTTGCGAAAATGACTTTAGCCCGATGGCGGATTTGATTCGATCACGCGGCAATACCTCGGCAACATGGAGCCCGCCCAAACATAAAACCATGACGGCCAAAAAGAGGACGGCCGATGACGGCTTTGTTCTGGAAACCGATGAATTAAAAAAATATCTCGGTCCAAACGCCGAATACAAAGACCGTATCGCCGGTTTTGAGGAAAGACCGCAACAGTTGCTTTTCGCCCAGAAAGTCGCGAAAACCTTGAACAACGGCGGTTGTTTGTTGGCGGAAGCGGGTACCGGCACCGGAAAATCTCTGGCCTATCTTCTCCCGTCGACTTTATTTGCCCTGGGCAGCGGAAAACAGGTCGCTGTCTCCACCCACACCCGCAATCTTCAGGAACAGCTTTTAGGCAAAGATGTGCCCATGCTTTCCCGCTTATTGAACACGAAAATTTCCGCAGCCGTACTGAAGGGTAGGGGAAACTATCTGTGCAACCGGCTCTACCGGTATTATTGCGCGGAACCAGCCGAGGATTTCCGTTATTTTCTCATGCGCATCGCGGTTTGGAAAGCTAAAAGCAAAAGCGGCGACGGCGGAGAAATGTCGCTCAATGGGTATACCCGTCGAAAATGGCAGAGAATCTGCGCATCAAAGGAAAATTGCGCGCCATTTTGTCCGTTTAGACAATCCAATTCCTGTTATGTACAAAAAGCGAGAATCAAAGCGGCTGAAGCCGATATTTTGATTCTCAATCATTCATTGCTGATCGCCAATTCTCTACGGGAAGGGGGATTCTTGCCTGAGCTTCCTTATCTCATCATCGACGAAGCCCAGCATCTGGAAAACGCCACCGAAGATCAGCTGACAACTTCCATTGATTTCTTCGATATTCTTAATCTTATTTCGCGATACAAAAGACAGGAAAAAGGCAAAAGCTTGGGCGTTATTGCTGCATTAACCAACCGACAGGGCAATTTATTCGACCAATTCAGCGAAAAACGTATCGCCATAATCTCGGAAAAACTGGATAAAAATGTGGACGCGATCGTCGTTGCCGCAGAAAAATTTTACAACGTGTTGGATACGTTTTTTAAAGAGGAAATGCGTCGGGCGGTTTTTTTGCCGGTGAAAATTCGTATTCTTCCTGACCACAGAAATAACGCGCAATGGCAATTGCTTCTCCAGTTAGCGGAGGAATTAGCCGCTGATTTG
>Ga0351841_1066_pt1 | contig 15142 bp, 14 predicted proteins | sample BONcelHFGM3001E6_FD_206884 | JGI IMG/M metagenome (GOLD analysis project Ga0351841, IMG submission 206884) | Enriched cells from coal bed in the Powder River Basin, Montana, United States - BONCAT cells FGM rep1 HSBNCT.FGM.300.1.E6 ...
TGGAAATTGGTGGGGCCGATTATATTGCAAAACCTTTCGACCGGGGAGAAGTCTTGGCGAGGATTCGCAGTCACCTGAAGATACGCCGCCTGACGAAGGATATCATGGCCGTCAACCGGGACCTACGGGAAAAGCAGGCACGCTTGGACGAAGACCTGCGAACGGCCGCGGGTATTCAAATGAGTCTTCTGCCCAAACCATTGCCGCAGTCAATCCCGGTGGAGACCGGTTGGATATTTATCCCCAGTGAGACGATAGGCGGAGATATTTTCAATGTATTCCTTCTCGACGAGCGCCATTTTGGATTTTATATGCTGGATGTCAGCGGGCATGGCGTGCCCTCGGCCCTGGTGACGGTTTCCGCCTCTCACGTCCTACAACCTCACAGCAACGGCATTTTGAAACAATTAACCGCTGATCCTCCGTATTATCGCATTTTATCCCCCCAAGAAGTGCTCGAAAGACTCGACAAAGAGTACCCCATCGAACGGTTCGACAAGTATTTTACGATCTTTTACGGCATGTTATCTCTGGATCGCCATGAACTGATTTACAGCTGTGCCGGCCATCCTCCGGCCGCTTTGCTTAGGAAAAACGGCCAGATAGAACTCTTGAAGGAAGGGGGACCCATTATCGGCCTGAGTAGTGCGGTTCCTTTTGCCATGGGCAGAAAGAAAATTCGTCCCGGTGACACCCTTATCCTGTACACGGACGGTGCCATCGACTGCCGCAACGAACGTAATGAATGTTTCGGCCAAGAACGGTTTATGAACACCCTGGTTGCCCTGCGCGATGAAAACATCCATACTCTCCTGGAAAAGACGGTTGAGGAGATTAAGCTCTTTTGTGGCCGTATCAAACCGGAAGATGATATTACCCTTCTGGGAATGACCTTTCGGGGGAGATCATAGACAAAGATGAGAAAGGGGAATGAAAATATGCGGATTGGTGAAGAGAAGCATGGCCCTGCCTTAGTCGTCAGGGTGATGGACAAGCGGATCGATGCCTCCTCTGCGGCCTCTTTCAAAGAGAGAATGGCAAATCTTATCGACGCAGGGCAACGGCACTTGATCCTGAATCTGTCCGACGTCGAATTTATCGACTCAACAGGCTTGGGCGCTATCGTTTCCCTCCTCAAAACGATCGGCGAGGATGGGGTGCTGCTCATCGCTCATCCTCAGGAGACGGTCCAGAGCTTTTTCCGGCTAACGCGCATGAACCTCGTCTTTCAGGTCTTTCCCTCGGAAGAGGAAGCCCTGAGGTCGTTGGAGAAAGAATGAGGTCTTCATGGCACTTATCCATTCCGATGTTGCCGCAGAACGCAAGATTCGTCTGTTGATTGAAAGCCGGCTGGAGGACGTTCCGCTCGTGGGCCTGGCAATCCGGGGACTCCTGAAAGATGCCGTCGCCGATGCAGTGCTCCTCTATCAGATTGAAGTTGCCGTGGTGGAAGCGGTCAATAATGTGATTAAACACGCCTATGGCCTCGAAGCGGACCATGACGTGGAGATTACGGTTTCCCTCCGTCCGGACTTCGTCCTATTTATGATCTGCGACACGGGGGAGACCAAGACATGTTTCGACCCGGTGGGATTCCAATTTGACCCGAGGGACATCGCCCACCTGCCCGAAAACGGGATGGGGATTCCACTTATGAAAAACATCATGGATGAGGTAAGCTATGGCCGCCGTGACGAAAAAAATTGCCTCACTCTGCGCAAATGCTTGTGACTCAACCGTATTAAATGCGCTATAAACAATCTTAGTGGCGATGGAGCATCACTTGGCCGTCATGACCGAGGACGACCACTTCCGCCACATACCCGGCTTGGTTATAGCCTGAAATAGCATCCATCTTTAATAAAAAGGAGGCGGTATATGGATCAGTATAAGCTATTTATTGACGGTGAGTTTGTCGACGCGGAAAACCGAAAGACCTTTCTCTCCATTGATCCGGGAACCGAGGCGCCTTTTGCCGAAGTCGCCCAGGCCGGTCCGGCCGATGCGGAAAAGGCTATCGCCGCAGCCAGGCGATCCTTTGACAGCGGTATCTGGCGGAACCTCTCCCCCGCCGCCCGGGCGGACAAGATTTACGACTTTGCCGACCAGGTCGCCCAGCAGACCCTGCGCCTAGCCATCACTGAATCAATGGATGCGGGACATGTGATTAAACTGGCGAAATTTTGGGGGATGTTGGGATCGGCCATGCTCCGGAATCTGGCCTACTATGCCGCCAACGATTTCCCCTGGGAGGAGGAGATTCCTTATTCGGGGAATGTCTTCGCCCCGGGCCGGGAATGGATCCGTAGGGAACCCATCGGCGTCTGCGTGGGTATCGTCCCCTGGAATTTTCCCGCCAGCATGGCCTTCTGGAAGATCGCCCAGGCCATCATCATGGGCAATTCCGTCATTCTGAAACCGGCATCGTCCACCCCCCTCACGGCCCTTATCATCGCCGAAGCCGCCCAAGCGGCGGGCATCCCCAAAGGCGTCGTGAATGTCCTCCCCGGTCCGGGGGGTGAATTGGGAAAGATCCTCTGCACCCACCCCGACGTGGACAAAATCGCCGTCACGGGCAGTACGGAGGTGGGACGGGAGATCATGCGCATGGCGGCCCAGACGGTTAAGAAAGTGACCCTCGAACTGGGTGGAAAGTCGGCCAACATCATCCTCGACGATGCCGATATGGATCTGGCGGTGAACGGCGCCTGCTTCGGCACGTTCTTTCACCAAGGACAGGTCTGCGAATCTGGAACACGGGTCCTGGTGGCGGCGAAAATCTACGATGAGTTCCTCGAGAAGATGAAGAAGCGTACCGAGGCCATTCGCGTCGGATATCAACTGCTCCCGACAAGCCATATGGGTCCCTTGGCCAATGCGGCCCAACTGGCCACGGTGCAGCATTACGTGCAACTGGGTCAGGACGAAGGCGCGGAAATGATTACCGGCGGCCGTCGGCTCCAGGTCGAAGGCCTCCCCGGCGGTTACTTCTTTGCCCCCACCATCTTCGCAAACGTGAAGAATTCCCTGCGCATCGCCCAGGAAGAGATCTTCGGGCCCGTCGTCTGCGTCATCAAGTTCGACAGCGACGAGGAGGCCGTAGCCATTGCCAATGATTCCGTCTATGGCCTGGGCGGCGGTGTCTTCTCCCGCAGCAACACCCGGGCCGTCCGTGTGGCCGAACAGATTCGCACGGGAACCGTTTGGATCAACAACTACCATATTTTTGCCGATTTCTGCCCCTTCGGCGGGTATAAGCAGTCCGGTGTGGGACGGGAACTGGGCGCAGCGGGCCTTGCCGAATATACCCAAATCAAACGCATCCATTTGAATTCGTTTGCCTCCGTGGAGAGCAATTTCACCATGTCGTGCCTCTCCGATGAGACCAAGATCGCCTTCGTCCAATATGACTGCCCCACTCGCGTCATCTCCGGTCACGGCACATTGCCTGCCATCTACAATGAGATGGTGCATCTCGGCTGCAAAAAGGCCCTGATCATGACCGATCCGGGCGTAAGACAGGCGGGTCTCGTCCGGATGGTCGAAGAGGCCCTCGTCGAGTTTTGCGCCGGTGTCTTTGACGGCGTCGCCCAGGATACGGACCTGGAGATCGTCGATGCAGCCGTCGCCATGGCCCGGGAGCTGAAAATTGACTGCATCTTCAGCGTCTGCGGCGGCAGCGTCATCGATACGGGCAAGGCCGTCTGCGTCACGTTGAAAAACGGAGGGAAAGCGAACGACCACATCGCCATCAACCGTCTTCAGGAACCCCAGACACCCCACATTGTCATCCCCACCACCTCCGGTACGGGGAGCGAGGTGACCAACATCGCCGTCATCAAGTCGAAAGCGGCGGGACGAAAAGTCTTCATCGTCGATCCCCGCATCATCCCCAATACGGCCATCCTCGATCCCGCCTTTACCATCGGTCTGCCGCCGACCCTGACGGCAACCACGGCCATGGACGCCATGACCCATGCCATTGAGGCCCTGACGAGCATTATGGCCCAACCCATCTGCGACGGCCAGGCTCTCCATGCCATCCGCCTCATCCGGGAAAATCTGCCCCGCGTCATCGCCGACCCGAAAGATGAGAAGGCCCGAAACCAGCTCCAGATCGCCGCCACCATGGCCGGATGGGCCTTCACCATTGCCCAGGTCGGCCTGGCCCATGCCATGGCCCACACCCTGGGAATCCTGTATAACATCCCCCACGGGGCGGCTTGCGGCATTGTCCTGCCTGCGGTCATGCGCTTCAACGTCGATTTCGCCGCCGATAAACTGGCCCTGGCGGCACAGGCCCTGGGTGTCCCTTCGGCCGGGATGGATGAACGCAGCGCCGCCCTGGCGGCAGCCGACGCCATTGAAAAATTAATGTCCGAGGCGGGACATCCCATGAAATTGCGCGATATGGGCGTTCCGGAGGAGGGACTTGATCTCGCCGCTTTTCACGCCATCTGTGACACGGCGGCGCTCTTCAACGCCCGGCCCGTCACTGATCCGGGCGAAGTGGCGGCACTCTATAAACAGGTTTATTAACAGATGTTTAACACAATAATTAGCAACCGGGAGGAAAAAGGACATGGCTAAACTCACACAAGACATTTTGGACGACATTGCCGCCAGGACGGCCACCGAGGGACGGGGCTATCGTAGTTGAAGCCGCAGCGTTCTGCACGGGTTGCAGAAATACTTCCCTTTCATCACCGATGACATCGTCCAGTCAAGCATCCTTCTTGCCGGCGGCGGAGACCGGGCGACAACCGGATCTTGCGGCGCTTTTTCGGCGGGCATCATGGCGCTAAGCGCCAGGTTCAGCCTTACGGTGGATGAACCTTCGGAACAAGAGATGCTGGGATTTGGTAAAACCCGCCTCAAGATTCACGAATTCCGCAACTGGTTTCTTGCCGAATTCGGCGGCATTCCAAGCTGTGTAGGGGTGCAAGGCCGCCTGCTTGGACGGGTCTATAACTTGATGGATCCGCAGGAATTGCAAGAATTCGCTACAACGCCCGGCATCCGCGAAAAATGCTCTGAAGTCCAGGTCAAGGCGGCACTGAAGGTGGCAGAAATGCTTTCACGGGGAGACATCCCCTAAAGAACGAGAAAGTAAGCCTCAGGAACAAGATAAAGGCGGCGCGAGAGTGCTCGTTTGCCGCCTTTATCTTGGGAAAATTTTCTCCAAATAACCGTCGATGAGACGGTAATCCAGTGTCAAGATCTTCCCGTCTTTCAACAACGCCATCGCGGGAACGCCTCGAATGCCATAGGAAGCGGCAACTTCACCGGAGGAATCCAACAGCGTCCGGTAGGGAAGCTGGTATTTCGCACTGAAGCGGGCCACTTTATCCTGTGGTTCCTGAATGTTCACATAGGCGACTTCCAACCCCCGTGGTGCATATTTCCCGTAGATTTGCTTGAAATGGGGAATCTCGGAGCGGCATGATGGGCACCATGTCGTGCCGAAGATGAGCAGAACCGTCTTTTGACGATAATCTTTCATCCGGAAGATCTGTCCCTGTAAATCCCGGAGGGCAAAATTCGCCGGCCCGCTCTTTACCTGCCGCCCGCTATCGCGCTCTCCCGGCTCCTGGCTACCCTGGTCACGTCCGCAACCCAAATAGAACGTCAGCAAAGAGAACAATGCCACAAAGGCCATCGTAAAAGCCAGTAACCGTTTTCGCATATCAGATCCTTTTGATTTGCTTCAGCCCCAGAAGGTTCCCGCCTGCACCAGAAAATATTCCCCCATAACAATCATGATCCAGCCACAAATCTGGCTGATCCTCTTCATCCACTGTCCCGATTTTGGCAAACTGGCCATGACGCCGGCAAAAACACCCAAAAAGATCAGTAGGGTTCCCATTCCCAGGGCAAAAATAAACAGGAGAACCGCCCCCAGGAAGATATTCTGGGTCGTTGCGGTGTAACTGAGGAGCACGGCCAAGACCGGCGCTGTACAGGGCCCCATGATCAGCCCGGACGCGGCGCCGACAAAAAAAGCACCGACGAGGCCCTGTGTCTTTTCCCGAGGTTGGAGCCGGGAAACCAATGCGGGGACCCGCCACGGAATCTGGAAGACCTCCAGCATGGACAAACCCATCAAAATAAAAATATTGGCCATGATCACATGGGTCCAGGGGTTGGTCTGAATCTGCCCGAATAATTTTCCTGTCAGGGCGGCGATCATGCCCAGCGCGGTATAGGTCAGGGCCATGCCAATGACGTAGACCAGCGACAGTAAGAATCCCTTCCATCTCGATCCGCCGCCATGGGCACCGATAAAGGCTACCGTAATCGGTGCCACGGGATACATGCAGGGCGTAAAGCTGATCAGGACGCCGCCGAGATAGGCGGCCAACCCTGCCAAAAGGAAGGAATGCTGCAAATAGCCGGAGAGGTTTTCAATAAAAGGATCAAACATGTGCCTTTTCTCCTTTTCCCTGAGGGGCTATCGGCGAAAGTGGATCATGTTAATGTTTCGCCGTCAGATATTGCACGGCCTTTTCCAGGCCGTCCAGGGTCAATTCGAACATGGGAAAAATCTGCCGGATGGCTTCCGTCGTCCAGGTGTACTCCCACTCGTGAGATGCCATCGGATTCAGCCAGACGGCGTGACGGAAGGTATTGGCCAGGAAGCGCAGCCGCTCCACACTGGCGCTTGAGGGCTTGGCATCGACATAGATAGCGCCGCTTGCGTGCGTTAACTCGTAGGGTGCCATGCTGGCGTCCCCCACGATGATCAGACGCGTTTCCGGATCACGGCGGATGAAGTCTTCGACCGGTTCCGGCCGTAATTGCCGCTGCGGATCAGCCCAGACATTGCTGTAGATGGTATTGTGGAAATAATAAATCTTCAGGTCTTTAAATTGGGCGTTGGCATAGTGAAAAAGGGTCTGGACAATGTGGATGAACGGGTCCATGGACCAGCCGCCGTTGTCGATAAGGAGGATGATTTTCAGGCGGTCCGCCAGGCGGCGGTCGAAGATGATCTCGATTTCCCCGGCATTGCGCATCGTTTCATAAATCGTCTTGTCGACATTCACGACGTCCTTGGGTCCCGCCGGCGTCAGCCGGCGCAACTTCTTGAGGGCCTCGGCCATTTGGGACTCCGTCAGGGGGCCTTCCTGGGAATAATCGCGATAACGGCGCTCCAAGGCCACCTTGATAGCCGATTTGTTCATGGACCGGCCACCCACGCGCATGCCCCCGGGGTGAAAACCAGAATGCCCCGTCGGTGATGTCCCTTTCGTCCCAATCCATTTATTGCCCCCGTGATGGGCCTCCGTCTGTTCTTTGAGACGGTCCAGGAAGTACCGGATCAGCTCTTCCGGGGTCATGTTTTTCAGTTCCGCCTCGTTCATGCCTAGGGCACGGGCCATTTCTTCGGGGTTTTTCAGCCATTCATCCAGCATGGAGCGGGCGATTTCCGTCAGTTCCACGGCCGTCGGGTCCTCAAAGGCAACCCCCCGGAAATGATGGGCAAAGATCTGGTCATAGGTGTCGAAATAGCGTTCGCTCTTCACCAGGATGGCTCGGGCGGATGTGTAGAAATCATCGAGAGAATGAATAAGGCCCATATGCAGGACCTTCTGCAATCTCAGAAAGGATGTCGGTGTGACGGGAACGCCCCGTTCCCGTAAGGTATAAAAAAATTCAACAAACACAGAAACAACCTCACATCCTGGAACGGGTCACTTGCTGGGCCGCCTGGACCAAATCGGCACTCTTCTTGAAAAGAATCCCCAGGAAGGGCATCTTCCCCTGCTGAAGCGTCTTGGGCTTGAAGTCGGGATCGCTCTTGAGGGCTCGAATCCAGTTGATGAGTTCCCGCGTCGCCGGTTTCTTTTCGATTCCCCGCAGTTCCCGGAGACGGTAAAACGCCACGATGCAGGCATTGATCAATTCCTCGTCCAACTTGGGAAAATGGACGTCTACAATGAGGCGCATCATATCGGGATCGGGAAAGGCGATATGGTGAAAGTTGCAGCGACCGAGAAATGGATCGGAAAGATCTTTCTTGGCATTGGAGGTAATAATAATCACGGGCCGGGTCTTGGTTGTGATCGTCTTATCAATTTCGATGATATCGAACTGCATCTGATCGAGGACATCGAGCATATCGTCCTGAAAATCCGTGTCGGCCTTGTCGATTTCGTCGATGAGGAGGATGGTTCGCTTCTCCGCCGTAAAGGCCTGACCGATCTTGCCCATTTTGATATAAGCCTCGATATTGCTTATGTCACGCTTGGAATCGCCGAACCGGCTGTCGTTGAGGCGTGTCAGGGTGTCGTACTGGTACAGGGCCTCGATGAGCTTCATGCTTGACTTGACATTCAACACAATCAGCGGCATTTGCAGGCTCTCGGCAATGGCGTGGGCCAACATGGTCTTTCCTGTCCCCGGTTCGCCCTTGAGCAACAACGGCATTTCCAGAGCCATGGATACATTAACGATTTTAGCAAGTTCCTCATCCAATACATATTTGGACGCACCGCGGAACTGTAGGTTATTCTTCTCTGCTGACATGATATAAACTCCTCTTGCGCCCGGCCGGAGGCGGTTTGAAAACGACTCCGGTTCATGCGGGGGCCATATGTGATTTCAGAATCGTTTTTACTATCCGATCTACTTGCAAATTACCAGTCTTTTTTTTCGGGGAATCACCTTGAATTATTAAGCCATTTTCGATAAGAGGATAGTGATAGGAAAGGATGGTTTGTTCGGCTTTTCGGTGACAGGCAACGATCCATAAAAACAGAAAGGAGAGGCATATGGCCCAAAATTCACGGGAGCAACGCAAAAAGAAGGTGATTGACGTCTTGAACAAGGCCCGGTCCATGGAGCTGACGGCAATCCACCAGTACATGAACCAGCACTATAACCTCGATGATATGGACTATGGCGATCTGGCGGCCAAGGTCAAATTGATCGCCATCGACGAGATGCGCCATGCGGAAATGTTCGCCGAGCGCATCAAAGAACTGGGGGGCGAGCCGACAACGGGTTTGGACGGCAAGGTGGAAAAGGGACAGAAGATAGAAATCGTCTTTCCCTTTGATGCCAAGCTGGAAGACGATACCATCGACGCCTACAATCAATTTATCCTCATTTGCCGGGAAAACGGCGACAGCACGAGTATGAAACTCTTTGAAGCCATCGTCGATGACGAACAGGTCCATTACAATTATTTCGACAACGTGAGCGATCACCTCAAGAAACTGGGTGCGGCTTATTTGGCGCAAATAGCGGGAACCCCGGCCGATACGGGACCGCCGTCCAAAGGGTTCGTGACGGGACCGGTTGCCGCCCCGTAATGCCCGATAATCCTTGGAGGGTTCTCTTGGAAATTCAAGAGAACCCTCCAAGTCACCCATCTCTTCGCCACCCAAGCCGATAATGAACCCGGCAGATACTTTGAAAACAAGGCCGGACCTCCGGCATTTGTCATTTCCATTAGCCCTTAAAGCTCAGAGAGTTTTGCCCATTGAGTAGTTCCGGAAAAGAAACTGTGTAATGTCAAGAGGGGCAAAAGGTCGCTACCGAATGATTTTCGACCGGGCGATGGTGTAACCCTCTATATTAAGCAGATATTCCTTGGTCCCCAAACCGCCGCCGAATCCGGTGAGAGAATCGTTCGACCCGATGACCCGGTGACAGGGGATGATGATGGCGATGGGATTGCTGCCGATAGCCCCGCCGACGGCCCGGACAGCCTTGGGTCGCCCAATCGACCGAGCGACGTCGGCATACGTCCTTAGGTGCCCATGAGTAATGGCTTGAAGGCTTCGCCAGACCGCTTTTTGAAATTCTGTCCCCGAAGCCGCAACGGGCACCGTAAATGTTTTCAGTTGACCGGCAAAATAGGCCTGAAGTTCCTCTGACGTCCGGATGAGGATCTCGTTTTCCTGTTCCCGGGCCTTCTGAAAATCATCCCCCAAGTGCGCCCTGTCAACGTTCGCAAAAAAGAGCCCGACCAAGGCCGTATCGTTCGCGTAAAGACTGAGGCCCCCAATGGGCGATGGCTGCCGTTTGAAATATAGATTCATGCGTTATCCTTTGGGTGTTAGAACCGCTTGCGTCTGAATGGTCCGGCTTACGAGTTTCCCCTCCGCATTGGTGATGTCCGTCTGAACCACAATCGTCGTCCGGCCGACGTGTATGGGCGTGGCAACGGCCTCGATAAAACCTTCCTTCACACCGCGGAAAAAGTTGGTCTTCGATTCGATGGTGGACGTCGAAGCACCCGGTGGGAGATTGAGACCGGCGCAGACGCCGCCGGCCGAATCGGCCACCGCCATGAGATAGCCGCCGTGGAGAATCCCTCCGACGGTGCAGCGCTGTGCCGCCCAAGCTGCACGGATCACAAGCTTTCCCAGCGTCGCATCCATCACTTCCAGCCCCAGCTCCGCCGTAAACGGAAGCCGGTCATGGACCATGCGGGTAAATTCGGTATTTGGTTTGGGGGATTCAGTCATAGGTTTCTCCTTGTGCTTATTCGTCAAAAGCATCACTCAGACGGACATTTACCGCTGGTACCGTTTATAGCCGGACCACACCCAAGCAGCGCCCCATAAAGCGGCCGCAGGCCCGAGACCGACGGAGAAAAAAAGAAGATTATCGCCATCCCAAGGCCTTAGAAAGGCGGCAAACCCGGTGATCCAAAAAACCGTGACCAGGATGGCCAGACGCACCCACCCCGTCAGGGCCGGCGGTCGGCTTTCCGGCACTGGGACGGGTTTTCTGCCCAGTATCCGGGGCAGATAAAAAATCGCCAGGGCGATCACGATCAAAACCAGAATTTCCTGCATCCCGACACCTTATCCCCGCAAATGCTACGGCTCCATAAAATTTCCAGAAATACCGGAAGATGGGCTATAGCACACATCCATCGGGAATCCAATATCTTGAAAAATACGATAAAAGTTCTGGCACTACTCTAGTCCAACAGAGGGAGCAACTTTAAATTGCATATTTTAAATTTGCTTCCTCATCGAACGGCAAACAGGGGTAATACGTCAACCTTTAGGAATTATGGCGTCATCTTACCTTGCTTTTTCAAAAACCTTCACCATCACCCTTTGATACACGCCACCGGCCGCAGCCTCGCCACCTTCCGGGCAATGCCTGCTTGGTGGACGATTTCCACGACGTCGTCGAGCTTCTTGTAGGCCTCGGGTATCTCTTCCGCCAGGGTGGCCCGGCCCGTCGCCATGACCAGGACGCCCCGGTCGGACATTTCTTGGGCGATGGCGCGGCCCCGGCTCGCTTTCAGGGCCTGGGTCCGGCTCATGACGCGTCCGGCACCGTGGCAGGCGCTCCCGAAGGTGTCCTGCACCGCCTTCTCCATACCCACGAGGACGTAGGACCCGCTCCCCATGTCACCCGGGATGAGGACAGGCTGTCCGACTGCGGCATAGACCTTGGGTACGAGGGGATGACCGGCCGGCAGCGCCCGGGTGGCCCCTTTACGGTGGACGCAGAGTTCGATGAGTTTTCCCTCGACGGGAAAGGTCTCGATTTTGGCGATATTATGGCAGACGTCGTAGAGGAGCCGCATACCGAGCTGATTCGGTGACTTGTGCAGGACCTCCGCGAAGGTTTCCCGGCTCCAGTGCATCATCATCTGCCGGTTCGCCCAGGCGTAGTTCGCCGCACAGGCCATGGCGGCGAGATAATCCCGTCCGGCTTGGGAGGCGAGATACGCGCAGGCGAGTTGACGGTCCGGCAGGTGAAAATCGAGATTAGGGATGTTCTTGACCATTTTCGCGAGATAGTCGTCACAGATTTGATACCCCAGACCCCGGGATCCGCTGTGGATCATAACGGCCACCTGGTTCTTGACGAGGCCGAAGGCGACGGCGGCCTTGGCGTCAAAAATCTCCTCGACGATCTCGATCTCCAGAAAATGATTGCCCGATCCAAGGGTGCCGAGCTGTTCCCGGCCCCGTTCGATGGCCCGGTTGCTCACCTTGTCCGGATCGGCGCCTCTCATCGTCCCGCCGTCCTCTGTGGTCTCAAGGTCCGCCGGCGTCCCGAAGCCGTGGCGGACCGCCCAAGCCGCCCCTTCCGCGAGGACCTGCTTCTCCTCCTTGGCGGCAAGCTTCAGTGCCCCTTTGGAACCGACGCCCGAGGGAATCCGGTGGAAGAGGGCAGTCAAAAGATCGGGAATGCGATCCCGGATCTCCTCATGGAAAAGCTTCGTCGTCATAAGTCGGCAACCGCAGTTGATGTCGTAACCCACGCCGCCGGGGGAGACGACGCCCGTCTCCATGTCGAAGGCCGCCACACCTCCGATGGGAAAACCATAGCCCCAGTGGACGTCCGGCATGGCGAGAGAATATTTCACGATTCCGGGCAGATGGGCGACATTGGCGATTTGTGTGGGGCTCTCATCGTGGCCCATGGCCTTGAGAAGGCGCTCGCTGGCATACAGGACCCCGGGAACGCGCATGCCCCCCGTCTTTGGGATCTCCCAGCGATACTCATCGAGCCTTCGCAGCATGGTGACCTCCTACGAACGTTTTCTTCAGACGTCCACGATAAAGCGGCCCGTCCATCCGCGGGCAGTCTTCCTGACTTCCGCCCGATGGTAGGTTACCGCTTTTATTTCCGTAATGATTTCGTGCTTTTCCGGGTCATAGGGTTCGCCCTTGGCGACGAGAGAGAGTCTTTTCGGGCCCAGCTTCGGAATATCCACTTCTTTCACAAGAAAGCCGTCACCGCTGAAGAGGTAGAGAAGTTCGCGCAGGGTGTTGATCCAGAGGTCGCTGATATCTTGTCCCTCAATGGTGAGGAACCGTTCTTCCGTCATGGCGACGGCGTTTTGTGGTGTAATCGCCTCGAAGAGGGCTCGGGCGCCATGGCGGAAGAGTTCCCTGCGGGTCCGGCCAAAGACGTCGAAACCCATGTCCGCCGTGTGGTTTATGAATTTATACGGGGGATTTTTCTTTTTCAAAATACCATCCCTTCCCCTCCCCCTCAAGGGGAAGAGGAGGGGATCGAGACCTTATCTGAATTTACAACGTTTCTTCCGGCTCGTCACCGCCGTTTTCAACGTCAATCATCTCCTCGTCATTATCGGCACCTTCCGTTTCCGTCTCCCGTTCCGCTCGGGCGATGCCGACAAGTTGTTCATCTTCTTCCAGATCGATAAGCTTCACGCCTTGGGTGCTGCGATGGATCAGGGGCACCTCCTCGACGCGCAGGCGGATAATCTTCCCGGCATTGCTGATGAGAATAATGTCCTCATCCCCGACAACTTGGCAAATCCCGGAAACAAGACCCACGCGGGGAACCGTTTTCAGATTGATCGTTCCCTTTCCGCCCCGGGTCTGGAGACGGTATTCTTCCACGACGGTACGCTTGCCGAAGCCCTTCTCCGTCACCGTGACGACCGTGTTGCCTTCTGTGGGAATCTCAGCGCCAACCAGGGAATCGTCCTTATCCATCGTAATCCCCCGAACGCCCCGAGCCGTTCGTCCCATGTCCCGGACGTCTGTTTCATTGAACCGGATGGATTTGCCCTGCCGGGTGGCAAGGAAGATATCCTGGTTCCCCAAGGTCTGCTGAACATCCATCAGTTCATCCCCTTCGTCGATGGAGATGGCAATAATGCCGTTGCTCCGCGGATTGGAATAGGCGGAAAGTGATGTCTTTTTAATCACGCCGTGCTTGGTGACCATGACGATGTACCGGTCCTCAACAAATTCCTTAACCGGCAGGATAGCGGCCATACGCTCTCCCGGTGACAGATTGACGAGATTGACGATGGCTTTCCCCTTGGCGGCCCGGCCGGCCTGGGGAATCTGATAGACTTTGAGCCAATAGACGCGGCCCAGACTGGTGAAGATGAGAATGTAGTGGTGGGTTGAGGCAATGAAGATCTTCTCTACAAAATCCTCTTCCTTCGTACCCATACCCATCTTTCCCCGGCCTCCCCGGCGCTGGCTTTTGTAGAGACTGACGGCATTACGTTTGATGTAGCCCGAATGGGATACGGTAACGACCATGTCTTCCTCGACGATCATGTCCTCGATATCAATATCCTCGGAACTCATGACGATTTCCGTCCGTCTCTCATCGCCGTACTTCTCTTTGATCTCCTCCAGTTCCCGGATGATGACCTCCAAGACTTTCTGCGGATCATCGAGAATTCCTTGCAGGTAAAGGATCTGCTTGGTCAACTCGGCGTATTCCTCATCGATCTTGCTCCGTTCGAGACCTGTCAGGCGCTGTAGACGCATCTCCAGGATGGCCTTGGCCTGCGCTTCCGTCAGGTTGAAATTGCCGCAAAGGGCCGCTGAGGCTTCCTGGGGATTAGACGATCTTTTGATCACGGCGATGACTTCGTCGATCCGGTCAAGGGCAATGATCAACCCCTCCAGGATATGGGCCCGGTCCCTGGCTTTCGCCAACTCAAAGCGGGTCCGCCGGGTAACGATCTGCTTCCGGAAATCGATGAAAGAGATGAGCATTTCCTTGAGGTTGAAGACCTTGGGCTGGTTATTCTCGATGGCCAGCATGATGATGCCGAAGGTGTTCTCCATCTGGGTGTGCTTGTAGAGCTGATTGAGGACGATCCCCGAGGCCTCGTCCCGCTTCAGATCGATGACGACGCGGATGCCCTCGCGATCCGATTCGTCCCGGAGATCAGCGATGCCTTCGACCTTTTTTTCTTTGACCAATTCCGAAATTTTTTCAATAAGATTGGCCTTATTGACCTGATAGGGCAATTCGGTGACGACAATGCTTTCCCGATCGCTGCGGGCGTTTCGTTCGATGAGGGCACGGGCACGGATTTTGAGGATACCGCGCCCTGTTCGGTAGGCGGAAAGAATTCCCTCCCGGCCGTTGATGAAACCGGCGCCAGGAAAATCGGGTCCCGGAATATACTTCATCAAGTCGTCGATGGTCATCTCCGGATTATGGATCAGGGCTACGGTTCCATTTAGGACTTCCCGAAGATTGTGGGGCGGAATATTCGTCGCCACACCGACGGCAATCCCGCCTGATCCGTTCAACAAAATCATGGGAAGCCGTGAGGGCATAACCGTCGGTTCTTCGAGGGATTCATCATAATTGGGGACAAAATCGACCGTATCCTTTTCCAGATCCGCGAGAATTTCCTCGGTGATACGGG
>Ga0351841_1052_pt1 | contig 15067 bp, 14 predicted proteins | sample BONcelHFGM3001E6_FD_206884 | JGI IMG/M metagenome (GOLD analysis project Ga0351841, IMG submission 206884) | Enriched cells from coal bed in the Powder River Basin, Montana, United States - BONCAT cells FGM rep1 HSBNCT.FGM.300.1.E6 ...
TCATTCTGGGTTTGGTGCTTCAGATTCAGAATTGGATGGCCCGTCCTATCGGTTATGACCGTAAAGGCTCCAGCGAGATGTCGTTCTTTTCTAAGTACATGATTCACACAGGAGCAATTATTTTCATCTTCCTGCTGTTTCATTTCGCCAACTTTTTTGTTAAAGCAAAATTTGGACACCTTGAAGAGATCACCTACGAAAGTGGCACTTTCGAAGATCTGGGCATTTTAGTGGTACAGCTTTTTCAGGATGGAGGTTATGTGGCCTTTTATGTGATTGCCATTCTGCTGCTGGGATTTCATCTCGAGCATGGTTTTCAATCGGCTTTTCAGTCGCTTGGATTGAACCATAGCAAATACACTCCTGTGATCAAAGTGGTGGGCACGCTTTTTTCTATTGCCATCACCCTTGGTTACATTGCAATACCTTTAGTAATTTATTTTTCCTAAGCAAAACGAGATATGGGAAAGTTAGAAGCAAAAATACCGCACGGTCCTTTGTCGGAGAAATGGACCAATTATAAAGCACATCAGAACCTGGTGAATCCTTCCAATAAGCGCAGGCTCGACATCATTGTTGTTGGAACCGGTCTTGCCGGAGCTGCAGCAGCAGCCAGCTTTGGCGAGCTGGGCTTTAATGTGAAAGCCTTTGGCATTCACGACAGTCCGCGCAGGGCTCACAGTATCGCCGCCCAGGGAGGGATCAATGCCGCAAAAAATTATCCTAATGATGGCGACAGTATTTTCAGGTTGTTTTACGACACCATCAAAGGGGGCGACTACAGGGCACGCGAAGCCAATGTGTATCGCCTTGCCGAAGTGAGCAATGATATTATTGATCAGTGTGTGGCACAAGGTGTCCCTTTTGCACGTGAGTATGGCGGCCTGCTCGACAACCGTTCGTTTGGTGGGGCGCAGGTTTCGCGCACATTTTATGCTCGTGGTCAAACAGGGCAGCAACTACTACTTGGTGCTTACAGCGCCTTAAGTAAAGAAATTGGAAAAGGAACAGTTAAAATGTATACCCGCCGCGATTTGCTCGAGTTAGTTATCGTTGATGGAAGAGCACGTGGTGTCATCATGCGTAATCTTATTACAGGTGAAATTGAGCGTCACGCTGCACATGCTGTTGTTTTGGCTACAGGTGGTTACGGAAATGTGTTTTTCCTTTCGACGAATGCAATGGCTTCCAACGGCAGCGCAGTTTGGAAAGCCTATAAAAAAGGAGCTTTTTTTGGTAACCCCAGCTTCACGCAGATACATCCTACCTGTATCCCTGTTCACGGCGACTATCAGTCGAAGCTTACCCTCATGAGTGAAAGCTTGCGTAACGACGGCCGTATCTGGGTTCCAAAATATGCCGAAGATGCTGAAAAGATTCGCAAAGGAACGATGAAACCTACTGAACTGAGCGAAGAACGCAGGGATTATTACCTTGAACGGCGCTATCCTGCCTTTGGTAATCTTGTGCCCCGCGACGTAGCTTCACGTGCTGCCAAAGAACGTTGCGATGCCGGTTTTGGTGTCGGTACGACAGGGTTAGCCGTATATCTTGATTTTGCCGAATCCATCAAACGCCTTGGAAAGCATGTGATTGAGGCCCGCTATGGAAACCTTTTCCAGATGTATGAAAAGATTGTAGACGAAAACCCCTACGAAACTCCGATGATGATTTACCCTGCGGTGCACTACACCATGGGAGGCCTTTGGGTTGATTATGAGTTACAAACCACCATTCCGGGTTTGTTTGCGGCTGGCGAAGCCAATTTTTCCGATCACGGAGCTAACCGCCTCGGAGCTTCAGCGCTTATGCAAGGCCTGTCCGACGGCTATTTCGTTTTGCCATATACAGTTCAGAATTACCTTGCCGATCAGATCAGCGTCCCTGCCTTTAAAACAGACCTGCCTGAGTTTGAAAAAGCCGAGAATGATACCAAAGCTACCATTCAGCGTTTGTTATCGATCAATGGTAAAAATACCGTCGACAGTTACCACCGCAAGCTTGGCCTTATCATGTGGGATTTTGTCGGGATGGCCCGAAACAAAGAAGGATTGAAAAAAGCCATCACCATGATACAGGAACTCAAAGTTGATTTTTGGAAAAACGTGAAGGTACCTGGTAAAAATGAAATGGTTAACCCCGAGCTTGAAAAAGCGTTACGTGTTGTTGATTTCATCGAGCTAGGCGAGCTGATGGCACGAGATGCCCTGGACAGGGAAGAGTCGTGTGGCGGCCATTTCCGTGAAGAATATCAAACCCCTGAGGGCGAAGCGTTAAGAGACGACGTGAACTTCACCTACGTATCGGCATGGGAACATAAGGGCGATGATGCAGAGCCAGCCTTACACAAAGAGCCCCTTGTTTTTGAGTTCATCGAGGTGAAACAGCGTAATTACAAATAAAGGATTAAGTCGCATCCCAAAAAACTGATAACAATGGATTTAACATTAAAAATATGGAGGCAAGCCTCCGGTCTTGATAAAGGAAAGTTTGTAAACTATAAGGTAGGAAACATCTCACACGATGCTTCCTTCCTCGAGATGCTTGATATCCTGAATGAAGAATTGGTGACAAAAGGCGACGATCCTGTTGCTTTTGATCACGACTGCCGCGAAGGTATCTGCGGGGCATGCAGCTTGTACATCAACGGGCGTCCGCACGGGCCCGACAGAGGCATCACCACCTGTCAGATGCACATGCGTAATTTCAAGGATGGAGAAACAATCGTTATTGAACCCTGGCGAGCCAAACCTTTTCCGGTCATCAAGGACCTAATGGTTGACCGTACTGCTTTCGATAAAATCATTCAGGCAGGAGGATATGTATCGGTACGGACAGGTGGCGTCCCTGATGCCAATGCCATTCCAATACCTAAACCTGATGCCGATTTAGCTATGGATGCAGCCGCTTGTATCGGTTGTGGCGCTTGTGTTGCAGCTTGTAAGAATGCGAGCGCTATGCTTTTTGTATCGGCAAAAGTGTCTCAGTTTGCGTTGCTTCCGCAGGGTAGGATTGAGGCTCATGAGCGTGTTCAGAAGATGGTTGCTAAAATGGATGAGCTGGGCTTTGGTAATTGCACCAACACCTATGCCTGTGAAGCTGAATGCCCGAAAGAGATTTCAGTAGCCAACATCGCCCGAATGAACAGAGAGTTTTTAACAGCAAAAATTGTGGCTCAAAAGGCTTAATTCACTTTCAAATAAAGATAACGGACTAACCTTAAGGGGATAGTCCGTTTTTTTTGTCTTCTGATGACAACGAAAACTTATTGCCAACAACTCGAATGAGCCGAAATACATATAAGTGCTTTATATATGGTGGGTTAGCCTTTAGCAATATAAGAAAAGCCTGATAATGATCGGGTATTTGCCAATAGTGAAACTTAGTTTTCCGAAACACTTCCATCAACCTCTTTTAGGGGAGCATAAAATCATTTAAAGAAAACAGGATTTCCTTCCTCTTTTTTGATATGTTGTTGAGCGAAAAGTACCAACAGTTTTTTTACCTTTGGTCCGGTGAAAAACAAACACAACTGATGAAAAATCAGCCATTATATTCATTAAAAAGCTTATCGGGTCTGCAGAACCAAATTCACACATTGCAAGAAAGTGTCAATCCACAAAAATGTGTCATCAATGAAAAGGATTAGCATAAGAAATGTCCTTCTTTGGTATTCGGCAATGATTGCAATTGGGACTATAATTCAAGAACTTTATTATGCCTATTGGTTCTTCAACAAAGTTGATACGAACGGCATTATCATGATGATATTTTCGATCTTACTGAAAATCACTTTCCTAATGAGCATTATAAAGGTTATCCAAGGCACAAAAAGAAAGCTTTGGGTCAATCTTGCGCTTTTATTCTGGTTTTCACAAATTATCTATTTCAATTTTTTTGGAAATTCTTATGTCATTCTGTTTGGACCTGTTATCGCTGTTTTCACTCAGTTGAAAGGAGATTTCATTTATAATTATGTCTTCACATTATGGCATAACGAATTCAAATTGAGTTTTGGAGGTATAAGTGCAGAATTTTATATAGGTGTCAATTTGATTGCCTTTATCATTTTTGCATACTTGTTTCAAACGATATGGAAAAATGAAAGGGCCGAAAAAGATGAATTAGAAAAAGATGAAAAAAGATAAGTTTGGATTCTTAACATTGATGAGAACATACGTGTCTCAGTTCAGGTCCGTTGTAAATCCAGCACAAGTTGATAAACAAATCAAAGCTCATGATGCGAAATACAAATCAAAATAATATTATTAAAGTTCTGTTACTAAGCTTAGTGATTTTATCAGGCTGCGCCAGTGAAAAGCAATACTTTTACTATGCGTATTATTATGATGAACATGCTGAGCCAGAATCATACTTTGTTAGAGTGATATCAATTGATGGAGAAGTAAGGCATGAAGAAGAGTTTTGGGTTGATGAAAATGGAGTGTTAGAAAAGGAGGGTGGCGATTTATTAATAAAAACATCCACAGGCTTGAATAAGCGAAAGCTTGAAAACGGGGTTCATATTTATAGCCCTTATTTGGATATCAGCAAAAATGAATGTGTTGAATTCAAATATTCAGATGCTTCACTGAACGATTTTGCTTCAACAACATTTTGCTTCATCGAAAAGAAAGATATCGTTGTAAATGGCATGAAGTACCATGATGCCTATAGGTTTAAAAAAATTGTTGGCAGCAATAATGGTGTGGTTACTGATGTGTATCTTGATGAAAATTTTATACTCATTTCACAGGAATGCACAGAAGGAGAAAGGGCGTATTATAGAATTGACAGGGTAGATTCTGCCTTTATGTTTCAATCACTAAAGTTAAACAAAGCGAAATCTAATTTGGCTCTACCTTAGCAAACCTCAGATTATTGGACATTGGCATAATAACCCTATCATATGAAAATTCGTGCGCTTTCGTTGGTTTACCAGCACTAATTTTTATGAATAAGATTATAGTAATGAAAAACTTTATCAAATTATCTCTATTGATCGCCTTCGCATTTTTTCTTGGGGGCTGTTGCCTGTTTAAAACCAAATTTTCGGAGGAAGACCTAAAATGGCTGAACCCCTACAATGAAGGAGACACCTTGATTTTTCAATCATCTGAAGGTGATATGGATACATCTTGGATTGTACAAAAGGTGATCTACTACCCGGAATGCAACCCAATAGCACATAATGCAAAATATAAGTTTCATACTGGAAGGATCTTTTATCAGAACAGCAAACTAAATTACAGTTCAGGGGGCAAAGAGCTTATTAGTGTTGTAAAATATGAAGACAGGACTACAATTGATATTTTTTATTTAAACAAGGGATTCTTGCTCGATAGTCCGGAGATGATGGACCTGTTTAAAGACATTTTGGATGTCAGCCGCATTGAAAGTGAAAGTATGTATGTTTTTTCAAATTTTCACCCTAAATCCAAACCGGAGGATCTTGAGTTTTTATACTGGCATGATGATTATGGCCTTATAAAATATATCACACATAGTGGGTTGGAGTGGAAACGTATTAATCTGGAATATGAAGTTAAATGAAAGTAGTTTAGCATCATATCATTAGTTTTGTGCAATGATCGATCGGTTAAAATATGGCTTTATACCAGAAGCCTACTCCCTCAGCCAGGCGGAGATTATTATCCTTTTGGGATGGCTTTCACCCAGTCTGCAGCCAACAGATTAAATGAAACCTAATATTTACGAAAACAAATTCAACGTCAAGGAAGAACAACCCATACATGGGAAATGGTAATATTACGGAGCACGGTTTTATGATGCGCAGTTGGATGGCATTGGATTGATTCTACAATATTAAGAATCCGAATTTGATGGGCCTTGTCTCGACTTCGCTGATCTAAGTTTAATTTTTTGGTTCAAAAAAACTTTACAATTGTTTGAAATCAGTTATCTTTGAACAATGATCGCGACAGAGGTAATATTACAGCGCAAGAATGATTTTGAATCGTTATGTAAAGGACATCACGTCAAATACCTGTATTTGTTCGGTTCTGCAACAAGCAATTTGTTTGATCCCCTTAAAAGTGACATCGATCTTTTGGTAGAGTTAGATATATCCAGCCCCATCGAACGTGGAGAAATGCTGCTTTCGTTATGGGATGGTTTTGAATCCTTCTTTAATCGTAAAGTGGATATGCTTACAGCTCAATCGATCAAAAACCCGTATCTGGGAAGAAGTATTGAAGCAACGAAACAATTGATTTATGACGGAACAAAGTCAAAAATACTTGTATGACATTCTTCAATCAATAGCTTTGATAGAGGATTTTACCCTTGATGTCACTACTTTTGATGCGTATGTGAATGATTTAAAGACACAAAGTGCTGTTGAACGCCAGCTCGGCATCATAGGTGAAGCTGTCAATAAATTTCATACGTCACAGTCGGAAGTTAGTCTTGAAAATTCAAAAAAAATAAAAGGATTCCGAAATCGTCTGATTCATGCATATGATGCAGTTGATCCAGCGATAGTTTGGGTCATAATCAAACGATATTTAACACCTTTGAAGGATGAAATCCTTCAAATGATGAAAGACTGAATTTCCTGCAAAAGATCATTTCTTTTTGACAACCGTATTGAATTTATTCCATCAATTACAGTCTTTGTTACAATAATATTGAGATACGCAGCCCTAAAGATTTAATTCATTTTAAAGAATAAAAAAGAAAAGCCGTTCGACACGGTTAAAATGATGCATGAAATACATGAAAAAATAAGTTTAGAGTCTCAAAATATGTTATTGAATCATATTTCGAGATAAGTGATTTAAAGCCTTCAAAGCCAGATAGTATGAAAGCTGAATGCTATAAATAAAACTGATCGAAATGACTGATTTCATAGCATTTCTTATTGATTTCCAACGCGCAAAATCTTACTTTTACAGTCTCAAAACATTCCACTATGAGAAGCTTTTATTTCAGAGCCAGTTTCCTTCTTTTTTTGTTTTTTTTCACATCGGCACACTTCAGCATCCTGCATGCTCAACAATTATGGGGTACTGGAAAATCTGTAAACAACGATTCTGTTTTTGTCTATAAACTGAATGTTGATGGATCGGATTTCACCATTGTGCACAAATTTGATGCTGATCTTGTGGCAGTTGGTGGTTTAGCTAATGGGAATGATGGTTTTGTTTACGGCATGTTCCGAAAAGGTGGAGAATTCGATAAAGGTTTCGTTTACCGGATCAATGCCCTGGATACTTCGTTTTCGGTTGTTAAAAGTTTGAGTCATCCCTATGCTGAATATCGCGGAAATATTGTCAGCATCGGCAGCAAACTGTATTATCAGTATTTGAGTCTTTATGATTGGGAATCGAAAATTCTTTCGCTTGATCTTATCAGCTTTGTCCAGGATACAGTTTACAATGATGCCGATATTATGGAAAGCTCTCTTTCTAAAGGAATTCATAATAATTTGCTTGGGATGGTTCCTGTTCAGAAAATTATGGAGTATTATCCGGAAACATCAGAATATCAGCTTATTTCTTCATTACCTTCGATGTCAGGATATAGTGTTGGGTCCTCCTTCCAATGCAGCAACGGAGATATTTATACAATGTGCACTTTTTCCGGAAATAGTGAAATCGGGGTTATTGCCAGGTACGATGCGTTAACACAACAATCCAGTATCAGTTACGATTTTGCTCAAAATATGGAGGAACGTTATCCGCGGCATTCTTTTGCTGAAACGGCTGATCATGAGTTGATAGGAATAGGAAAATATATTGATGATTGTTTTCTTTTTACTTATAGTGAAGGGGATGGGTATAGAATTTTGCAGCATTTCAATGATCCTGAGTTTGGGACCCGGAGTACAAATGGAGAGCTTACTGCCAGCAATAATGGATATATTTATGGGACTACAGTAAATGATGGTCTTTATGGAAATGGCTGTATTTTTTCAGTCAATAAAGCAACTTTAGAGGTGAAAAAAGTAATTGATCTTCAAAAGGTCGATGGTGCAATTCCTGCTTACGCGGGATTGTTGATGATGTTTGATACTGTTTATAACAATCTGGGTGAGGTTAAGCCGGGTGAGGAAATTGAGATTGTTCCAAATCCTGCGACAGATAAAATTACTGTTATTAATCATGATATTAAAAATCAACCTGATAAGATTGAAATTTACTCACTTGACGGTAAATTTATTATGAAATTGAATTCTCTTGAAGGGAACAGAACAGAAATCGATTTAAGAACCTTTAAAAACGGGATCTATATACTCAAGACCTGGTTAAACAGCAAAGTTGTCAGTCGGAAATTCGTTAAACTCTGACAAATGCCCTTGCGATAGTTGCCGGAGGTGATTTTCATTTATAGATTAGGTTAGGAAAGCTACGAATGTGCTTGAGATTTCAGGTTAGATTGTTGATGAAGGAGGATTTTTCTTTTCAAGACAGCATTTGTTGTTTGATTTTTCAGCAAATAGTTGAGGAATACAGATACAAATCAGCACTTTCATTTCCTTGATTCTGGAATTTATGCTTAAACCTCACTTTTTTTATTATGCTCTTTCAATAACTTCGGTAATTTGAATATGTAATTCAGGGATCTTGTTTTTTACCACATCCCATACAATCGAATAATTGACTCCCATATAATCATGAATTAAGCGGTCTCTCATACCAGCCATATTTTTCCATTTAATAGTGTCCCATTTAACTTTAAAGTCAGCAGGGATCTTCTTGGTAGCTTCTCCAATAATTTCTAAACTCCTGATTACTGCCCGCTTTAATGTTTCGTCAGCCAAAAATTCATCTTTTGTTTTGTCAGCAGTAATTACAGAAAGTAAATAGGAACTTTCGTCGCGGATATGTTTTAGATATTCAATAGGTTCTTTAGACATATTTAACTTCATTTAAAATTTTTGGTCCAATGTAAGGACTTAACCCATTTTTAGTAACAATTTCAACGCGTTGATTTTTAAACAATTTTTCAATGATGTCGTAAACAGCCATATAGTTATCAAAGTTTTCTTTATCTGGCTCAAAATCAATTAATATATCAATATCACTATTTTCTGATTGCTCATCTCTGGCATAGGATCCAAACAAGCCGATTGACTTGATTCCATACCTGGAAATCTCTCTTTCGCTCGACTTTATTGCGCTCATTATGTTTTCTTTGGTTGTCATATTAAAATCATTTATACAAAAATAATAATCTTTTGTTGATGTGCATGTTATGACTGCTAAAACTCTGATTAAAGCCCTTGCGATAGTTGCCGGAGGTGATTTTCATTTATAGATTATGTAAGGAAATCTGCGCTGTGTTTGAGATGACAGGTTAGATTGTTGATGAAGGAGGATTTTTCTTTTCAAGACAGCAGTGTGGATCTTTCGACTCATTTTCATCAGGATAGTATGGGCAACCACTCCAGGGTTTAGGGGCTTACGCATTCTTTTTTCACAGTGTAGCCCTACGGACTATCCACAAGCGTCAAATGAACAATCAAGAAAAGCTGCTTTTAAAGCACGCCGAAAAACAGAAAGTCATACCCGGGTCGGGTGCAAGAGCCCGCGCGATTAGCGGGCCGGCGGCTGATAGAATGAAAAAACGACAGGAAATCTTGCAAGGCAGCGCCGCCCAAAGCGGTGCTGTTTGTAAAGTACAATGCTTCATAAGTCCCAACCGAAGAAAAATTGCTCTGCCAAACCTAATCGAAGGAAGATGTCAATGCATTGTGCTTTAAAGGACCTTGCATAGCTTTCCGTCGGTTTTTCATTGTGGGCAGGTAGCGTTAATCGCGCTTGATCCGCCAAAGGCGGACACAGTCTTTGGTCCTTTCCATCAAGGGAAAGGACGAAGAGAAAAGACGATGCTATTAATACAGATGAATGAAACCTATAAATCCAGCTGTGCGACCCCGCTGGGGTCGTTAATCGAAGATTAAGAAGTAATCTTCTTATGAGCTGATAAGCCCTATAGTCAACCATAAAAGGTAGGTGCTTAGAAGAAATCCTAAACTCTTTATATGATGAAAGTGGATTTTTCAAGAAGTGAATGATTCACTTTTGATTCATCGTTCTTTCCAACAATAAAATGGTTTCACTTCGGGCAAAGGCCCTTCACGCCTGAGCCAACTCAATCCTGTGCAAATTTGATTAGTTCGGCGTTAAATTTCTCCTTTTCTTCCAAAAACAGGCTGTGTCCGCTGTTTTCAAAAGGAACAATATACGAATTCACAAGTGCGGCATTCATCTGTTCAGCCAAGTCAAATGCACATATTTTATCTTTCCTTCCGTGCATGATCACTGTTGGGATCAGGATCTTTTTTAAATCGTTACGCAGATCCGTATCGCGCAAAGCAACCAGACACTGCTCCGTGGCATAGGAAGAAGCGCTGATACAAATACCGTTCAACCAGTCACGAATTCCCTGATTCAATGATGTTTCGGTTGCCGAAAATATTTTAGCGAAATCTGTCAGCAGCTTCGGTCGATCGTAGCTGTTGAGTTTGATTAAATCATCTACGGCACTTTTTGGTAAATTAAACGGAAAATCATCCCTTTGTGTCCAGATCGGAGCGGCGGCACTAAACAAGGCCAGCTTCGAAACATGAGCACCTTCATCAATAGAGGCATAACGTATGGCTATTGCTCCGCCCATCGAGAAACCACCCAAAACAGCATTTTCAATCTCCAGTTTGCACAAAACATTTTTTATGTCGAGCGCGTGCACATCATAATCATAAGCACCATAGGGTTTGTTCGATTTGCCAAAACCCCTTAGTGTTATCCCGATAACCCGAAAATTATTGTTTATCAGTTCATTGTATTGGTATTCAAACATTTCGTCGCTCAAAGGCCATCCGTGTATTAACACAATGGGTCTTCCTTCACCGGCATCAGTGATATGTAACTGAAGGTTAGGCTCAACCTGAATGTATTCTGCCCTTGATGATCCATGGATCGGAATTTGCTCTATCATCATTTTGTATCATATTTAAAAAGTTTAATAATGTGATTTATAACATGCTGCATCTGCAAAAACTATTGAATCAGCTTTCAACTTAGCTTGTTTACGCCTGACTTAACTTAACTGAAGAAAGAAACTCCCTGAGTTTTTCGTTGAATGCTGACGGATTTTCAAGATTGCTTAGATGACCTGCATGTGGAATGATTTCAAGGGTCGAATTCGGGATTTTTTCGTGCATCAGTTGTGCCATTGCAGGTGGAGTGATCACATCTTCTTCGCCAACCATGATGAGCACAGGCACATGTATTTCATTCAGCTTTGAACAGCTTTCGTTTCGTGTCGTAAGGGCCCGCAAGGTGTTGATGATTGAATGCACCGGATTTTTCACGATCATTTTTCGTACCGACTCCACTTCATATACCCTTTTTGTAAAAGATTCGGGAGCAAAAAGTTTTTGCAGACTTTCATCAGCATAATTTTCTACCCCCTCATCCTGTAGTTCTCTGATAGTTTGCATCCGTTTGTCGATCACTGAAGCCGGATCAGCTTTACAGGTCGTATCGCACAGCACCAGTGCACTAAAGCGGTTAGGATAATTTTCGATGGCATTAAGTGCAATATATCCGCCCATTGATAAACCACAGAGGATGGCCTTGTGGATATAAAATGCATCCATAAGGTGGATCAGGTCTATAGCAAATAAATTCATTGAGAATTCCATTTCACCCGGTTCTGATTTTCCGTGCCCGCGAATGTCGTAAGCAATTACCCGATAATCGTTTTTTAATGCTTCCATTTGTGGGTTCCACATCGACTTGTTGAGTGGAAAACCATGGATAAAAATGATTACAGGCGCTGTAAAAGGGCCTTCTTCATTGTACTTTAAGACGTGGTTATTGACCGTTTTGCTGATGTTGTTTCCAAGATAACGCATGGTATATTTCGTTTGAACGAATCGTTTTTTTTTTTGACGTGAATGAACTGTTTACACCTTACGATTGAATGGAAAGGTAATTCTCGAGACCCATTTGTTTGATTTGTGAACGCTGGATTTCGGCCCAGTCAACATGACCCTCTTCCATTGTCAGTATTTTGGTCAAAAGATCAACAGTGCCTTGATCCTCAATTTCCCGGGCGAATTTGATAGCGTTGTTATATGAATGAACAGCTTTAAGTTCGTCGCCATTGTCGTTGTTAATAATTTCCGAAACGTTATTGCCAATGGTTAATTTGTTGAGTTTAGAAACGGTGGGTATACTATCTAAAAACAGGATTCTCTCGATCAGCCATTCGGCATGATGCATCTCATCCATGGCTTGTTTTCGGATAGCTGTATGAAGTTTTACATAGCCCCAGTTTGCGCACATTTCGGAGTGAACCATATACTGGTTTATAGCTGTAAGTTCGTCGGCCAGAAGCGCATTTAAATGCTCCAGTAATTTTTCATTTCCTTTCATTTTGAGGGTATTAAGTTTTTTTAATTAAAGTAAATTACAGAACAAAATTGGGCAACAAAAACCTGAGAAGCATTACATAACATTTGCCGATAATTACAGCATTCACACATTTAAGAGAGATTAATAATTCAGGGATTTAAAAACTCAACTTATAATTTGTCAAGCTGTTATAAAAAGCAATTTCCCGACTTAGATTACTTTTCCATAGGTTGCAATGAAAAATCAAGGTATTTTGAAATCAGGGCTCTGATTTTTTCTGCTTTATATGATTTTTCTACATACTCATCACATCCTATTTCCAGCGCACGCCTTTTTTCTTCCCCAAAAGCATAAGCCGTTTGGACTATTATCGGCAGGTCGGGTCTGATTTTTTTGATTTGTGTGATTGCTTCAATACCATCCATTACCGGCATTCTGATATCCATCAGTATCAGATCGACATCTTCAGTTTTCTCAACAATTTCTACGGCTTCCAATCCATTCAGCGCATGAATGATTGTAATTTCGGGTTGCGCCAGTACCCGGCTTAGGTACAGGAAACTAACCCAATCGTCTTCAGCAATAAGAATTTTTACATTGCCTTTCTTTACCGGAAAGCCTGTCCTTTTTGACGCTGCAGCCTTTTTGGTGGTCGGCACATTGACAGGAATTGTAAAATAAATGGTTGTTCCCTTACCAATTTCCGATTCAATCATGATAGAGCCTCCAAGCAGGAGCACAAGGCCTTTCGAAATGGCCAAACCCAAGCCTGCCCCTTCGTAGTTTTTTGTCATGGATTGTTCAACCTGAACAAAAACATCGAATATTGTCCCGATTTTATCCGGTGGAATTCCAATCCCGGTGTCTTTTACAAAAAACTGTACAGATTCGTCATGAACTTCGAAACCATATTCGATCTTGCCTGATTTTGTGAACTTTATCGAGTTGTTGATCAAATTCGAAAGCACCTGTCTAAGTTTAGCTTCATCCGAGACAATAGAGGTGATTTTGTCATTTTGATTGTGGCAGATCAATCCGATATTTTTTGTACTTGCCAATTCAGCGTATTGGTTTTGTATTCTTGTGAATACGGAATGAATCAAGAATGTTTTTTGCTCTAATTTAACCTGATGAGTCTGTATGCTCGAAATATCAAGCACATTATTTACAATCTCTATGAGACGGTCACTACTTGAATGAATAAGAGCTGTAAACAACTTCAATTCCTTTTTGCTGACATTGCCTTCTGAAAGTAAATCAGTAAAGCCAATAATACCGTTTAGTGGTGTGCGTATTTCATGCGACATATTCTGAAGAAAGGCTGTTTTAAGGAGGTCACTTTCTTCAGCTTTCTCTTTGGCTTTAATCAATTCCTGTTCGACTTGTTTGCGTTTTGAAATATCTATAACGAGTCCGGCAACATTGATCGGATTGCCTTGATCATCCCTGTTTATAACAGATCCGATATCGTAGAACCAGATATAATTACCTGATTCAGACATAATCCTGTACTCCATTTCATATTTGTTTGTTTTTCCGCTAAAGTGATCGCGCATTGCTTGCATAGCCTGCGGTTTATCATCAGGATGAAGCAGATCAACAAAATCTGAATAATGATGAAACTTATCTACACTAAAACCGAGCATTTCGGCCTTATGTTTCTCGAAAATAACCTGACCGGTTTTAATATCCATTTCCCACCAGGCCATATTTGCCACTTTCATGGCAAGCTCGAGCCGCCGATTATTCTTCTCCAGGGCTTTTTCGGCCCTTTTCCGAATGGTAATATCACGAATGTTGCATTGAATAACTTTTTGTTTATCAACTAAATAAACATTACTGACAAACTCAACATTAATTTTAATACCATCATTGGTTTCAAGTGGTAAATTATCGTATCGCACATATTCATTCTGCTGTAACTCTATGAACTTCTCGTGATTTGCTACGATGTCTTTGAAGAAACCGATATTCCAGATTTCCTTTTCAATAAATTGCTCTTTGGAATAACCCAATAAGTTGATCAAAAAGGGGTTCACATCAACAATCATCCCTGTTTCGGCATTCAAAATCAAAATCCCGTCTTTTGCCGATTCAAATAGCCTTCTGTAGCGTGTTTCGGATTCTGAAATGGTTTTTTCAGCACGCTTGCGTTCGGTGATATCGCGCAAAACGGTGGTAAAAAGCTGCTTCCCCTTATAAGTAGTTTTCGAAAAACTACCCTCACAGGGAAATATTTCGCCATTTTTACGCTTTCCAAACATTTCGCTTTCTTCATTTATTGAACCTGTTCCGCTTTTTTCCTTTTGATGATGCACTGGGCGTTTTTCAGGAACAGTTGCATCAATGGCTGGAAAAAGAATGTCAAGGGGTTTGCCTATTACCTCCGGGGCTTTGTACAAAAAAATAAGTTCAGCACTATGGTTAAAGTGTGCAATTAGTTGATTTTCGTTTGATACAATAATCGCATCATGTGAGATGTCGAAAATATTGGAAATAGAGATAGATTCTGACATTTTGATTTCATTTATTCTGTGTTTAACGCCCGGTCAAATAATACTTATAAGTGAATTTGAACTGATTTTACCTTTAATTCTTTATGTTTTGCTTGTTAATATTTGAACTAGTTTCGTATAAGCAAAGTATCAGGTTCAAAGTTGATAACGATTGACATATAA
>Ga0351841_1067_pt1 | contig 14979 bp, 11 predicted proteins | sample BONcelHFGM3001E6_FD_206884 | JGI IMG/M metagenome (GOLD analysis project Ga0351841, IMG submission 206884) | Enriched cells from coal bed in the Powder River Basin, Montana, United States - BONCAT cells FGM rep1 HSBNCT.FGM.300.1.E6 ...
ACGGCATTACCCTTGAAAAATTTATGGAGGCGTTGCGAAAGGTCAGAAGCAATCAGCGGATCACCTCGCAAAATCCGGAAGAAACCTACGATGTTTTACAAAAGTACGGCCGGGATCTGGTGGATATGGCTAAGAGCGGTAAACTGGATCCAGTGATCGGCAGGGATGCGGAAATTAGGCGGGCGATCAGGATTCTTTCTCGTAGAACCAAAAACAACCCGGTTTTAATCGGAGAGCCCGGCGTGGGTAAAACTGCGGTGGTGGAAGGGCTTGCGCAGCGGATTCTCAAGGGGGATGTGCCCGAGGGGTTGAAGGATAAAACCGTATTCGCCCTGGATTTGGGGGCTTTGATTGCCGGCGCTAAATACCGGGGAGAATTTGAGGAACGGCTTAAAGCCGTGCTCAACGAGGTGAATAAATCTCAAGGAAGAATCATCCTCTTCATCGACGAGATACACAATATCGTCGGCGCAGGCAAGGCGGAAGGCGCGATGGACGCGGGCAACATTTTAAAACCCATGCTAGCCCGCGGCGAGCTGCATTGCATTGGCGCGACCACTTTGGACGAATATAGAAAATATATCGAAAAGGACGCAGCTCTGGAGCGGCGTTTCCAGCCGATCATCGTCGAGCAGCCTTCGGTGGAGGATAGCGTATCCATATTGCGGGGATTGAAGGAACGCTTCGAGATCCATCACGGGGTGCGGATTACCGACAGCGCCATCATCGCGGCAGCCGTGCTTTCAAACCGTTATATCAGCGACCGTTTTCTGCCCGACAAGGCCATCGACCTGATGGACGAGGCGGCGGCGATGATTCGAACGGAGATCGACAGCATGCCCTCGGAGCTGGACGAAATCCAAAGGCGGCTTATGCAATTGGAAATCGAACGTCAGGCCTTGAAAAAAGAGGAGGACGCCGCGTCCAAAGAAAGAGTGCAAAGGCTGGATAAAGAGATTTCATCCCTAAAAGAAAAATCAGACCGCCTTCAGGCCCAATGGGAGTTGGAGAAGGAAAACCTCAAACGGGAGAAGGAACTCAAGGAACAAATCGAGGCCACTAGACGGGAGATCGAAGAAGCCGAGCGGATGTATGACCTCGATAAACTGGCGATTCTCAAACACGGCAAATTGCCCGAACTGGAGAAAAAATTGGAGGAGGAAAAAAAGCGAAAAAGTTCCGCCGAGGGCGTTCTGCTGAAAGAAGAGGTTACCGAAGAAGAAATCGGGGAAATCGTTTCCCGTTGGACAGGCATCCCGGTGACTCGGCTGATGGAGAAGGAAAAAGATAAGCTTCTTCATCTCGAGAGCATCCTTCATCAGCGGGTGGTCGGCCAGGACGAGGCGGTGACCGCAGTCAGCGATGCGGTAATCCGCGCCCGCTCCGGCTTAAAAGACCCGCGGAAACCCAACGGTTCCTTCATTTTCCTCGGCCCGACCGGCGTGGGAAAAACGGAGCTTGCCAAGGCTTTGGCGGAAGCCCTCTTCGACAGCGAGGATAATGTGGTGCGGATCGATATGTCGGAATATATGGAAAAACATGCGGTGGCGAGGCTGATCGGCGCGCCTCCCGGCTATGTGGGCTATGAGGAAGGTGGGCAACTCACCGAAGCGGTCCGGAGAAAACCTTACTGCGTGATCCTCTTCGACGAGATCGAAAAAGCCCACCCTGAAGTTTTTAACGTGCTGCTGCAGCTTTTGGATGACGGGCGGCTTACGGACAGCCAGGGCAGAACGGTCGATTTTAAAAATACGGTGATCATCATGACTTCCAATATCGGCAGCCAGTATCTGATCAACGGGATCAACGAAAAGGGCGAGATCGACGATAATACCCGAGATCTTGTTTTAAAAGAGCTCCATCTTCAGTTTAAGCCGGAATTCTTAAACCGGGTGGATGAAATAGTCCTCTTTAAACCTTTAAGAAAAGAAGAGATCGTTAAAATCATTGCGTTGGGTTTGCAAGATATTCAAAAAAGGCTTGACGAGAGAAAAATAAAACTGGCGTTATCGGAAATCGCAAAAGAGCATATCGCGGAGGCGGCCTACGACCCGCTATACGGCGCCAGACCGGTCAAGCGTTATCTGCAAAAATATATAGAAACGGAAATCGGGAAAAGAATCATCAGCGGCGAAGTCAGCGAGGGCAAGACCCTCTTTATCGACGTTGATAACAACGCTTTAAAGATCCGGGTGGAATGATACTGAAACGCCGCAGGGTTTCTTCGACGGCAATTGTCAAGGAGGCATAACATGGATTTTATCGGTTTGGTCAATACAAGGCAAAGCTGCCGTAATTTTGATGCGGCCAAAGAGGTTACAAAAGAGGATATCTTTGCCTGTCTCGAGGCGGCACGCCTCGCGCCCAGCGCCTGTAACGCGCAACCGATGCGTTTTAGCGTTTGTATCGGGGAAACGGCGGCCCAGGCCGCGGATTGTATCCACAGTATGGGTTTGAATGGTTTTGTGAAAGACGCTCCCTGTTTTATTGTGGTCAGCGAGGATAATTACAACGCGACCTCTTCGCTTGGCAGCCGGGTCAAGGGGCAGGATTTTCGCAGTATCGATATGGGGATCGCCGTGGCCCATCTGACCCTTGCCGCGACAGAGACGGGACTGGCAAGCTGTATTTTAGGTTGGTTTGACGAAAAAAAATTGCAACGGCTGCTCAAGATCAAAAAGCGAATACGCTTGGTGATTGCTTTGGGTTACGCCAAAGACGGCGATATAATCCGGCGAAAGGTTCGCAAACCGATGGAAGACATTGCGGATTTTCAATAAAATGATTTTAGGAGTGGTGACGATGAACTTTTGTTGGAGTACGTTAAACGTTATAAATATGGAAGAATCATTAAAGTTCTATGAAGAAATTCTCGGCTTAAACATTTCCAGGCGGTTTGAAACCGGAAACGGGATGGAAATTGTCTTTTTGGGCGAAGGAGAGACAAAAATCGAACTCGTCTATAATCCCGGCGGCAAAGCGGTGAGTGTGGGCAAAGACATTTCTTGGGGCTTCGAGGTGGACTCCGTGGACGAAATGATAGCCGGACTTGGGGAAAAAGGGATAACGGTGACAGACGGCCCGTTTCAACCCAATCCGCATACAAAATTTTTTTTCATCACAGACCCCAATGGCTTGCGAATTCAATTAGTAGAAAAGATCGGATAGCCCGAAATCGCGGAAATCGCTTATATAATTAAAAATACCCCTCTACGCAGAAGGGTATTTTTTAATTGCGATTATATTAATATGAAGGAAACAGCTTACGCAGAACCTTTTGGAAGGCGACCGGGACGGCTTTACCGTCTAATTGGTCAATATCAACCCAATGCAAATTCTGGCTTAAAGATAGGGGCGCTACCGGTAGGCACTCAATTATAGACATATGCCATTTTTGATGGGTAAAGGTATGGGTGAGCCAACCCAGATCTTTACCCGGTTTAATTTCTATTTGATACCGGGACAAACACGCTTCTTGCACCTGGTCGCGCGGTACGTCCTCCAATACGGGTAATCCCCACATATTGGGGAGTAGGGTTTGGTGATGTCGGTATTCCAGCACGATCCGGTTACGCTCGGCAAGGACCAATACCCAAAGATCAATATCTTTTACCGGCGTTTTCTTTTTTTTAAGCGGAAGTATGTCACTTTTCTGATCCAAAAAGGCGAAACAATCACTGTTTACCGGACAATTTAAGCATTTCGGGTTTTTAGGCGTACAAACCAAAGCCCCAAGCTCCATTAAGGCTTGGGTAAAATCCCCCGCTTGCTCAAGGGGGATCATTTTTTTTACGATATCCGTAATGGTGCGTTGGGTTGCGGATTGATCGATTGTGTCATGAATGCCGAAGATCCTGGCGATCACCCGCATGACATTACCGTCGACAGTCGGATACGGCAGATTATAGGCGATACTCAAAATTGCGCCGGTCAGATAACGGCCCACACCGGGCAATTTGATCAGCGCATCATAGTCTTTGGGGATATGCCCATTGTAGCGGGATTCAATGATCCCGGCAGCGCGATGGAGGTTTCTAGCCCGGTGGTAATAACCCAAACCTTGCCAGTATTTCAGCACTTCGGCTTCGTCGGCTTGGGCCAAGCAAGAGACCGAGGGAAAGCGTTTTATAAAACGATGATAATATTCTATAACTGTCAGTACTTGGGTTTGCTGTAACATAAATTCGCTGACCATGATTTGATAAGGATCATCGGTGTGCCGCCAAGGCAGATCGCGTTTATTAGCGGCATACCATTCCAACAGCCTGTTTTGAAGGGGTTTTTTCATAGTCCTCCGGAAAAGCAGAAATTTTAATTTAAAGTTTGAATAATATAATAATCACATAATACTGAAACGGATACTATTTTGACATTGAATGCCAATTCCCTTGATTCAGATACAGTTAAGCCTGTCGTAAAGAGAAAAAACGGGTTGACTTTTTGAAAATTAATAGTTAGAATAAATAGAATTATCCGAATTAGTCGAGAAAGCAGGGAATATGTGGAAAGTACTATATACATAATTGGCTTAATCATTGCCGTCGGTTTTGTGATTTTCAGCATAGACGATATTTTTTTTGATTTTGTTTACTTATTCAGGGGCCGTAAAAAAATTGCCGGGGAGAAGGTACCCATCGACCAATTGGAGGACATACCCCCCAAGTTATTGGCGCTTATGGTCGCGGCATGGCATGAAGATAATGTTCTTGAGTCGGTGATTGATCATATGATCGCCACCATTCAGTATCCCCGGTCCATGTATCATATATTTTTAGGCGTTTATCCCAACGATATTGCAACCAAAGAAGCGGCATCTTGGCTCGAAGAAAAATATGACAACGTCCATGTTATCGTTAACAAACAGGAAGGGCCAACCTGTAAGGCGGACAACCTTAATTGGATGATCAAGAAAATAGAAGAATTTGAAAACGCCCGTAATTGGCGTTTTGCTTCGATGACCGTCCATGATTCCGAGGATGTCATCCATCCTTATGAATTAAGTATCACCAATTATTTGATCGATCAATACGATTGTTTGCAGTTCCCGGTATTTCCCCTGCAAAGAAAACCGAGTTTAAAAAATTTATTTGCGGGGATGACCACCGGAACGTATGCGGACGAGTTTGCGGAAAATCATTTCCGGGGGTTGGTTGTCCGGGAGAAAATGAACGGTTTTGTCCCTTCGGCCGGCACGGGTTTTGTGATGGCACGGAGGACGTTGGATTCTTTTGGCGATGCACCGGTTTTTCCGGAGGATACCCTTACCGAGGATTATAAACTTTCGTTTATAATGGAGAAACACGGCTTGCATACGCATTATGTTTTGGAAAAGATCCCGCGTCTTTTAGATAACGGTAAGGTAAAGTGGGACTACGTGGCGACCAGAAGCATTTTCCCGGCAAAGTTTGGGGCGGCGGTACGGCAAAAAACCCGATGGATATATGGAATCACCATGCAATCCACAAAGTTTTGGGAAATATTTAAAACGAAAAATATCAGTTTTGCCACGAGATACACGATATATAAAGATTTAAAAGCCAAAATCGGTAATATATTGATTTTACCGGGCTACGCGGTTTTCATCTATTTTATGGTATCTTTATTTTTTCAGTTGCCAATTATATATCCGGAATACACTTTTTCCTGGTATTTGTGCGTATTCCTTACCGTTGCGATGTTGTTTCGGCAGGTTTTACGGGCCATAGCGATCTATCATGTATATGGGATGCGTAGCGTGATTGTTTCGTGCTTTCTACCGCCGCTGATGCCTATACGCCTGGTATGGGGCAATATCATAAATATGTGCGCGACCTTGCGGGCCTGGAAACAATTAGTTTTTGGGATTAAAAACCGCAAGGCAGGCAAAAAAGAGGTATGGGTTAAGACGGAGCATGAATTTTTGTCGGACAGCATACTTTACCGGTATTACCGTCATATCGGCGATGTTCTGATGGCGAAGGGAAGCATTGATGAAAACACGCTGGATACCATGCTGAAGCTTGCCAAAGAAGAAAAGATTCGTATTGGTCAGGTTCTTTTAAGAGAAGGGATTGTCAACGAAGAACAATTGATGATTGCGGTGGCGAATGTGCAGCACACCGTCTTTATTCCCCGGCTTTCCTGCTTTAATTTGAATCCGGCAAAAGCTTTTAGCAAAATTTGGCTCGTGGAAAACGCCGTTTTCCCGGTTTTATCGATTAAAGGCGGATTCGTATTTGCCATAACAAATGATACGCCCCAAAAGGCTATTACCGAACTAGAGCAATCGGGAATGCTCATACATACGGTGTATACCACGAAAAAGGAGATCGCTGCCGCGGTTGAAAACATTGATAATCTGCCCACGGTATTGGATATGCGGATCGGGGACATGGTTGCGCAAGGCCAATTGAATTGGGAGCAAGGGGTACTGGCCTTAGCCAACAGAGATTATGAGAAAGATATCCTTTTGGCGATGGGATTGATCACAGAGCGGGATAAATCCGGAACTATCATGGAAGAGGCTATTTCCTAACGAATATATTGAGTTAAACCAATAAAATGGGCTTGTTTAATCCGAAAAAGCATGGCTGGGCAATCCGTGGACTGGGCTTAGCCGGTTGTACCGTCACGGATATAAGCCGTTTGTTATTTGTGATATAATCACAGATAATTGATTCCCGGTGTGATATGATATAATAAATTCAATAATCACACGGCAGATTGTTGTGTATTGGGCGTAAGGAGGTAAAAACCAATGAAATTTGACATTGACGAAAAGACTTTGCGGACCATACAAGAACTAAAAGGGGCCTTAGTGATACATATTATATCCTGCGCTACCTGAAAAGGCTCATATGAACGCCTCTGGTCAGGGGTGTTGGAGGTCGGTAATGCGGACCTTTCCGAGTTTGATGAATATGACTACCAAGGCATAAAGATTTACGTTAACAAACAATTGAAAGTTGCGGATACGTTGAAGGTTAAGGCAAACCCCAAGATTCCTTTGTTGAAACAATCGTTCAGATTAAAAGGGGTGTCTTGATGCCCGCGGACTATGCTGAAAGCGAATAGTTGAAAAAACAGGGTTTTGTTCCAAAACCCTGTTTTTTTGTATAAATTTAAAAAAAAATATGGTAAAATAATCTAAGGAGTTATATCGGGAAAACAGTATATCCTATGTTGTGAGTCAATGAACATGAACCCAATAATAAGAAGAGGGGGGCAAACCAATGAAAGCAGGCGTACGTAATAAGTTGACCGGAACGATCATTTGCACCCTGCTCTATTGTATGAAATTTCTAAAATAATTGGGGAGGTTACGATGAAATACTCGCAAGGAAGAATAGGGAGAGTCTTTGTTTTGAGATTAGAGGACAAGGACGTTATCCCGGACTGCATAGAAAAACTTGCTGTTGAAAAGCAAATTCGTGTGGCACAGGTATTGTTTCTCGGTGGGATTGGCGCGGGTCATGTTGTCGTCGGGCCAAGAAACACCCTTGATCCCCAGCCCGAAAAAATGGTGATACCGGTAGACGGCGCCCATGAAATATTCGCCGTCGGTCTCCTTGCTCCGGATGAAAACGATACGCTGATTCTGCATATCCACGGGTCTTTGGGGCGGGCCGGACACACCATAACAGGATGCCTGAGGGAAGGCGTCGAGACTTGGCTGATCGGCGAAGTGGTGATTTATGAGATTCTCGATATCGCGGCAAAGAGACTGCTGGATGACAAGTCGGGATTTAAGCTTTTAGAAGTGGGCAATTAAGTTATGTTTCGTGTTTTCGATACAAAATCAGCCGATTCCATTTATTATCCGATTAATCCTTTAGCGGCACTTCGCGTAATCGCGTGCAAACAAATACGGTGATAAACATCAGCAAGATAAGAATGAGCATCGCCGGAGCCATCGAGCCCGTTACGGGAGATTTAAAGAAGTTCATACCGAAAATAAAGGCGATGCCGGAAATTTGGCCCATCATCATCAACATCCCTGTTGCCGTGCCTCCGGGCGCGGGATAGGCAATTTCCGTTCCATATTGAAATCCGATAGGCGCCGTGCTAAGCATAAAAAACCCTAACGTACATGCGGATGCCAGTAAAAGGCCGAAACTGGTGGCAAAAGCGATACCGATCAGACCGGGGATGGAACCTGCGATTGCGATTAAAACAAACCGCGACCGATTATGGAATTTATCTGATAGCAAAGGCACAATACCCGAGCCAACGACGCCGCTTGCAACCATCAAGCCGCCTATCAGCCCGGCCTGGTCGGGGGTGAACCCTCTGGGCCGGATAATGTCTTCTATCCAAGTGGATAATCCGTTAAATAAACCCAGCCCTACAAAAAAGACAATCATCAGCAAAACAAAATTTTTCTTTTTGAGAAGCAGCCGCAAGCCATTAAAAACCAGGGATTTTTCTATTTGTTCCGGCCGGCATTGCGGCGTCGGCGGATGCTCCTTGGCAAAACAGATAAAAGCAATCGCCGAAATAATGGAAATAACCCCGTACAATAGCAATACCGAAGAAATACTATTTGACATCACAAGATAAGGCGTGAGCGCAAGACCGGCAATCAGGCCAAGATAACCGGCTAACCATGCCAAGCCTGAAGCCGTGGCTCTTTGTTCAAGAGGGAACCAGCGAACGGATACCGTGGTTACCGCATTGATTACCAACGGTTGGCCGAGGGCGATTCCGATTTGAAAAATAAGTACGAGTAAATAATCGTCAGCGAATATTCCGCGTAGAAGTCCGAATACTCCGGTTAGGATAGCGCCCAATCCGACGGCGAAGCGAAATCCGTATTTATCAATCAACCAGGACGCCGGTAAAGAAACAATAATGTATACGATCATGAAAATAACGGATAATAGGCCGATACTTAGATCGGTAACATGGTAGAAGGATGCTGCTATACTGGTAATCGGCGCAAAAGTAATCCAAAGCAGTTGCTGCATTGCCATCAACAACATAAATACGAATAGCACCATCCATCGGTACGGGTATTTTGAAGCTTATCTTCTTTCAATAGAGGATTTCCTCCTTATAATTGCGCTAGTTCTTTTCTTTATTATTAGCACTATTCTATTCTATTTTCTGACTATATTCAATAAAAAAAATAATCAAGAAAATATCCCCTTGAATTCAAGCCCGGACAGACCAAAAGGTCGATAATTGCCATGTTTTTAAGAAGGCATGCTTTAATAAATATTATGCAAAAAGGGAAGGCCCTCATCTTACTTAGGGCCTTCCCTTTTATTGCTATATGCATCCCGTTTTTGGTAAAAAGGCTTCAGCTGGAAAATAAAATTAGCCTAAATTTCTTTTTCGGGACGAACAAAGACGTTCTTTTCGCGATAATGGGCATATTTAACGGGGATATCCGGATTACAAGAGATAAAGTCGATGAAATCTTCGAGACAATGAATTGTCTCGTCAGATAAGGTGTGCTCGACCTTTTCCGTTTCCCCGAGGATGGTCTCACTGGAAACTCCGAGAATCTTAAGCAATGATTCAACGATGTTATGCCGTCGAATCAAGGCGTCGCCTATCTTTCTCCCTTTTTCCGCCAGCATGATATAACCGTATTTTTCATATTTGATCAAATCCAATTCATTGAGTTTCTGAACCATCTTCGTGGCGGACGGCGGTTGCACATTGAGCGCATCCGATAACTCATGTATTCTTACAAATCCGGTATTCGCGGATAGGCGGAAGATCATTTCCAGATAATCCTCCATGGAAGCGGTCAGGGAATGGTCGTCTTTTTTCATGAATTCGTTAAAGGTGCGAAATTCTTTTTCCATAAAAATACCGCCCATAATAAGGATGCTATTTTATTATATGAAAGAATTCTTTTAACTTTACCTCTGGCGGTTAATGCTTATTATCACTGTTCTCGTCGCTGTGATATGCGCCGCGTATACTTTAGAACTGTTTTTGGCAAAGCCGGATTGGGCCCAGGTTGGCCTACACATGTTAATACCGTCCCTACCAAACGGGCAAGCGGTACTCATTGCCGTGGGGATGCTCGGGGCCACTGTCATGCCGCATGTCATATACCTTCATTCCGAACTTGTCCAAAGCCGTAATCATCATCCCGATATCGAAGCAAAAAAGAAACACCTGAAAATGGAGAAAATAGATATTATGATTGCCATGAACATCGCCTTTATTGTCAATGCGGCGATGGTGGTGGTATCTGCCGCGGTTTTCTTCAGCCGGGGAATACAGGTCGATTCCATTGAATTGGCCCATCAATCGCTTGAACCGCTATTGGGGGCTTTGTCCAGCGGCGCCTTCGGGATAGCGCTTCTTGCCTCCGGTTTTTCATCCGCCACGGTGGGCGCGATGGCCGGCGAGACCGTTATGGCCGGTTTTGTTAATTTTAAGATTCCGCTTAATTTACGAAGGATAATAACCATGCTGCCGGGTATTATTGTTATTCTCGTCGGCGTCAATCCCATGAAAGCCTTGGTGTTAAGCCAGGTCAGCCTTAGTTTTGCCCTCCCGGCGGCGATCATCCCCATGCTGATTATTACCAGTAAAAGAAAATATATGGGCGAATTAGTAAATAAAAAATGGGTCAATGGAGCGGGCGTTTTGATCGTCTCCCTGATCGTTATTTTAAACGCCGTGCTATTATATCTAACTTTTTCGGGGAAAGTATAATTTTTGGGCGGAAAATTATTTTTCTTGCTAAGCTCGGCCAGCCATGTTAAAATTTGATTAAATGGGATTTCTTGTCATAATTTATCGTAAATACGATAAATTTAATTGTAATGTTTTTGTGGGGTTAGTTTAAGGAAAGATAGAATTATAAAATTAATAAGGAGGAGAATGTATGAGAGAACCAACCGTAAAAGTCGATCCGCATAAATCTTCGCTAGGGGAAATGGACGCGAATGTTTTGGCGCTCCTGGTTTATCTGGCACCAATCATTTTGGCTTGGATCCCGGTTATTAAATACCTGGCTTGGGCGATTCCGCTGGTCATTTTCTTTATCGAAAAAAAGAGCAATTTTGTGCGATTCCATTCCATGCAGGCAATCTTACTTAGCGTTGTAGGCGCAATTATCGTTTTTATTATTTCCGTTATTATTCTTGGAGCAGTTACGGCATCGTATTATTATAGCTACGGCGGATGGGGAGCCATCGGTTTGGTGACCGCGTTGGCGTTAATCGTAACGCTCGTTATTGTCGTTTTTGAAATCATCGCAATGGTTAATGCCTATGGTTATAAAGAGTATAGAATCCCCTTGCTTGGCAATCTTGCCGCTAAATTCAGCGGTAAAATCGCGACCGATACCGAAATTAAAAATGATACGGGTTCCAATAAGTAAAGTGGGCGAAGCTTGACTTAAGCCTTTGTCCGTTTCAACGAAAAGCACGTATCCCCGCTGGGTGCAGCCGGGATACGTGCTTTTTTGGCGGATTATTTTTACCGTACTTCTTACCTGAATTATTGAAAGGTTTTTTTTTGCAACGGATCGAGCGGGGCATTATTTAACGACATTTTTATAAAACCGCATTATGATGGTGGCGGCCTGGGCGCGGGTAATCAATCCTTTCGGGTTGAGCGTGGAAGCGTTCATGCCCTCTATCAGTGTCGTCCTAAACGCCCATTGCATCGGTAGGATGGCATAATCGGAAATACTGTCGTAATCGACATAAGAGAAAATCGAATCGTGCTCGCTGGCGCTGAGATTATAGCCTTTATAGATCGCATACCGGTATAGTATCGCGACCATCTGTTCCCGGGTCAGATAATCGTTCGGGCCGAAAGCGGTATCATTATATCCTTTGACGATCCCTTTATCGTTGGCCCAGATGACGGCCGCGGTATACCACATGCCGTTGCCAACATCAAAGAAAGGACTATTGCCGTAACCGTCGGGTAATCCTTCCATCCGATGCAGCACCGTTACAAACATAGCCCGCGTCATGGGCTGATCCGGAGCGAAACGGGTGGCGGAAATACCCTGGAAAAGACCGGCTTCCAAGACATAGTCGATCCCTTCGCGGTACCATAGAGCCGGGTCGAGGTCGACAAAGTTTTGGTAAGCGTTGGCCGAGTTATCCGGCGGATCATTGGAAGGTTTCACCCCGCTGGCGCTGACCCAACCGGTATCGTCGGCCAGTGTTGCCGTGGAAAAAAACGCGACCGCGATTAGGATCAGGATTAAAATATAAAACAACTTTATATGACGTTTACGGGTTGTCATATTAGATGCCCCCATTAAAATTATTCGTTTACATACATGATAAACTTTGCCCTCTTCGAAAAAGCGCGAAGCAGAGGAAGTTAAATAATAATATAAAAAATAGTGCGGAGAAATCCAACCCGGTTTATACCATATGCCGTATTTTAGGGTAATGTCCTATTTTTACCAATCGGCTATTGCGAAAGCCCGCACTATCTTGGGGCTTTCTTTTTGACAGACAAACAGCGTCCCGTAAATGAATGGTTTACGGGACGCTGAAATGAATATGCATTTATTTATATCGCGATAATTTTAGGCCGAAAAAAACAATTCATTTAGTTATAGTGATGTTTTTCCCTATATTGTAAAGGTGAATTGCCGTTATTTTTTTTGAATACCTTGGTGAAATAACTTTGGCTGTCAAATCCGACCATCAAGGCGATATCGAGCATTTTTAGATTGCTGTTCTTCAGTAAATCTTTGCTCTTTTCAATTCTGACATTGTTTAAAAATGCGTTAAAGGTAATGCCCATCTCTTTTTTAAAGATGCGGCTGAAATAAGCCGGCGATAAATAAACCATTTGTGAAATGCCCTCCAGCGTAATTTTTTTCGCATAGTGTTGATGGATATAGAGGGTCGATTTTTGGATGATATTGGCATGTTTGACGTCGATATAGCTGAACAGATCAATGAACTTGTTGGTGATTTTGGTCAGCCAGAAGCACATGTCTTCCAAGGTTTTGAACTGAGGGATAATCTGCAAATAATCATGGCTGAGAATCAGGGTTTTTTCAGGGTCCGCGCCGCTTTTAATCGCGGTTCGCGAGATTAGAACCAATAGTTCGTAAATCCGGGATTTAGCTAAGGTAAAGGTATTGGCGGTGGAAAAAAAGATATAGCCGAAAAGTTCGTTCAAATATTTGTTGGCGGATTCCCTGTCATATGCCGCAATGGCTTCCAATAGTTTCGTTTCAAGCTCAAACGGATAGGGCGGCGGTTCTTCGATGCCTTTTAATTTGGATATTTGAGAGGGAAGATGGTTTTGAATTTCAAAGGACATTTGGGTGTCCATCATATTATTGACCACCCATACGTTATTTAAAAAACTCACGGCCATAAATAAAAGGGTGGATAAATCGTTAACTTTTTCAGGAGACACATAGGGAATAGTATCGAGGGTTTTGGAGATATTTTTTATTTGAGCGTAGTTTAATTTGTATTTAGATATCAGTTCGTAATAGATATAATCCTCTTTTTCAACCATAAGAAAAGGGCCTGCGGTGATATGGGCTTCGCTGGTTTCCTTGTCGATGATTGGCGAAACAAAACAGGTTAGCCCCATCGGGCAAAAATAAATATATTTGCCGCCGAACCGTTCGGCCTCTTTCATCCCGGATATATGGGATTGCAGACTCATTTCTTTGGATTTTCCGGCAATCCCGCATATTTTGCAAGAGGCGCAACCTTTACCGTACTCGGCGAGAAGTTCCCCGTTGGCTAAAGAAACGGTCGTACCGATATTTGTCGATGCGGCAAACGTTTTGGCGCAATCTTTTGCAAGTTTCGTATCGAAAGTTTCTTCTTTGGTCGGTAAATAAGCCAAGCCGATTTCCTCCGTCCGTTATTGAATAGATATAGTATGACACATTAAGGATGATATGTAAACAAAGTTAAGAAATTTTGTATTTTTTTGTCATCGTAGATTATGGTCAAAATTCTGTGATTATTTTGTAATATTAGATTCTGGGCAAAATAATACAAAAATTTTAAGAATATTACAATCATTCATTTAATTAATAAATTATAATTGTTTATAATATATATAAACGATTTATATATTAATCAAATATATAGCAAGGAGGATTAAGATGTCAAAAGAGTTAATCTTTAAAGCGCTACGACATGAAGAGACAGAACGTGCCCCATGGGTGCCTTTTGCCGGTGTGCATGCGGGATATCTCATCGGAGCGGACGCCACGCGCGTGCTGACGGATGCCGATTTGTTGTTCAAATCACTGATGGAAGTCAATAAGCTCTACAAACCGGACGGGCAGCCCATTGTTTTTGATTTACAATTGGAGGCGGAGATTTTAGGGTGCGACTTGGTCTGGGCCAAAGACAATCCGCCTTCCGTTTCAACCCATCCCTTGGCGGATACGATGACGGTTCCCTGTTTATGCGAGATGCCTACTGCAGAAGACGGCCGCATGCCGATTATACTCGACGTATGCAGAAGGATGAAGGAAGCCGTCGGCGATACCACCGCACTCTACGGTTTGTTCACCGGACCGTTCACCCTGGCCGCACATTTGCGCGGCAACGATATCTTCATGGACATGTATGACGATGAAGATTACGTCAAAGAATTGGTAAATTTTTGTACTGAAGTCGGCAAACAGATGACGGATATGTATATTGAGACGGGCATGGACGTGATCGCCGTCGTCGACCCTCTGATTTCGCAGATTTCTCCGGATCATTTCGAGGAGTTTTTCGCTAAGCCCTATGCCGACCTGTTCGCCTATATTAAATCAAAAGGCGCATTCTCTTCGCTTTTTGTTTGCGGCGACGCCACCAAGAATATGGAAGTCATGAGCAAAACACTTCCCGACTCCATCCATATCGACGAGAACGTTGACTTGGTTGCTGCAAAAAAGGTCACGGATAAATACAATGTGGCGATTGGCGGCAATATTCCCCTTACTTCCGTAATGCTCTTCGGAACCCAGCAAGACAATATGAAAGCGATGATCGATTTGATCGACAATGTCAATTCGAAAAGCAATTT
>Ga0351841_1061_pt1 | contig 14430 bp, 17 predicted proteins | sample BONcelHFGM3001E6_FD_206884 | JGI IMG/M metagenome (GOLD analysis project Ga0351841, IMG submission 206884) | Enriched cells from coal bed in the Powder River Basin, Montana, United States - BONCAT cells FGM rep1 HSBNCT.FGM.300.1.E6 ...
AAAGGAAGCCCGGTGATGGTCGAGGGTGAACTCCAGACAAGGTCCTGGAAAGCCCAGGATGGAAGCACCCGGAACGTTCTCGAGATCCTCGCCCGGCGCATCCAGTTCCTCGAGCGGGAAGAGGGCGAGCGGAGTTCGGATGTTCACCCAGTCGACGATTCTCCCCCTCCCGAAAGGGATATGGCGGATGAACCTGTCTACGACGACGACATTCCGTTCTAGGGAAGACCAGTGACGCCGGACGCCAATCCTCCTTTGCTGAACCTCGTCCTTCTCACGGGAAGGGTACTGAGGCGTACCGATCTTTCCCGCAACTACAAAGGGTTTCCCGTCATTACGCTGGTACTTGAGAACTCCGAGACCGTGCCAGCGGACTTCGGAGAAACTCAGTTTTCAACCGGCGAGATCTCCGTTGAGATATGGGGTGACCTGGCCGAAAGGTGTGATGAACTCCTGAAACGGGGCGAACCTGTTTTCATCGAGGCCCAGGTGGCGGGAAGACAGAAGCAGGACAAGAACACCAAGCTCGTACAACACTGGATGGTCCTTAAAGCAAGAAGGATTGAGCTCCTCACAAAATCAATCGAACACGGAGGCATGTAAAACATGGCTGCGAAGAAGCCGAGAAAAAAGATAAAGCTGCTCAGGAAGAAGAAGTGTCGGTTCTGCCTGAACCCCGATGTGGAGATAAGCTACAAGAATGAGCGGGTCATTCAGCGCTACGTCTCCGACCGGGGCAAGATAGTGGCCCGCCGGGTCAGCGGGAACTGCGCCCGTCACCAGAGGATGGTCGCGGGACAGATCAAGATAGCCCGTTTCCTGGCGATGGCCCCCTTCACCCGGGAGCACTTCAGATAGACACTCCCGCCGTTTCCCGGGAAGCCCGTGGCAGAAGGTGGAAAGCCCTTCTGTGGGGCTGCCTGTCCTTCATCATGGGTGTGCCCTTCCTCGTGGCCGGGGCAGCGGCCGGGCTGATGGCCCGGAAGCAACCGGTCATGATCCCTCTGGGAATGCTTCTTGCCGGTACCCTTGGTTTTTTGATGGGTCCGCAGGCCGGGATCATGACGGTTCTCTGTTCCGCAACGCTCGCGCTGTGCATGCGCAAAAGGGTCGGCACTACTCACACCATGGCTCTCGCCGCCGCCGCAACCGTGTTTGGGGCATCTCTGCCGACAGATCCTGCCCCGGTTTTCATGAGCTTCCGTTTCGATGACATGGAACCGCTCACGCAGCTCTACGCGGACATGGGGGTAGAACCGGCCCTGATCCGGGATGTGTTCTCCACCATGGAGTACCTGTCACCGGGAATGGGAGCGATTCAGATATCGCTGGGCTGCATCGCGGCGGTTCTGTTCTTAAGGGCCATGAAGGGTGACTGCTTCGGGCCTTCGGGCAGGTTCGCGCTCGGATGGGAGACAGCTTGGGTTCTCATAGTCTGTCTTCTGGCCCGTGTTTTCGCCGATGCCCTTCCTCCCGCGACGGCCCGGATCGCTGACAATGTGCTTTTTTTCATGGCGCTGCCCTACCTTATCGAAGGTGGTGCCGTAGTTCTGAGATGGGCCGCCTCCTTTCCCGGCATGGTCGTTGTCCTTGCGGTCGCACTGCTCCTGGCGACCCCGTTCATGCTCGGGGCTGTGGCGCTGACAGGTGTTCTTGACACCTGGTTTGACTTCAGAAGAAGAATTGACATGAAAGTGGAAAGGTTGGACAAATGAAGGTCCTGCTGACCAAGACGGTCGACACCCTCGGAGAAGCCGGGGAAGTGGTGAACGTGTCTCCCGGGTACGCCCGGAACTATCTGTACCCAAACAATCTCGCCGTTGTCTGCACTCCCGGGGCCATGAAAATGGCCAGCACCTACAGGGCAAAGGCCAAGGAGAAGAAGGACCTGGTCAGTGCCGAAGCCAGGGAGATAGCGGCGAAGCTCGAGGGAACGGTGATCAAGCTTCAGGCTACGGCTGATGGCGCCGGGCAGCTCTACGGCGGTATCGGCGAGAGGGAGATCACGCAGGCACTTGAAGAAAAGGGCTTCAAATTCGACAAGAAACAGATCATCCTTGATTCCCACATCAAGCAGATCGGTGAGTTCGAAGTCCAGGTGAAAGTGTTCGGCGACCTTCACGGGAAAGTTACCGTCAAGGTGTCGCCTCAGGAGTAGAGATGCTTCTGGCGGTGGAGACTTCCTGCGACGATTCAGCGGCGGCATTCCTGGATGCCGATGGCCGTGTACTTGCCCAGGAGGTCTTCACCCAGCCCCCCCAGATGGGTGGCGTGGTACCCGAGATCGCTTCCAGGCTTCACATGGAAGTACTCCCCGGAATGGTCAGCCGCGTTCTGGTCTCTGCCGGCGCATCCCTGGAAGATGTAAGGTACTTTGCGGCTACTGCCGGTCCGGGACTCGTGGGTTCCCTTCTGGTGGGCCTCTCCTTTGCCAAAGCGCTTGCAATGGCTCTGAACAGGCCGTTTCTGGGCATCAACCATCTTGCCGGCCACATTCACATCCACTACTCAGGAGCGGGCGAGGTTCGGTTCCCGGCGGTAGCCCTTCTTGTAAGCGGAGGGCACACTGCTCTGTTTCACATGACGGGCTGGAGCAACTGTACGCTGCTGGGCTGCACCCGTGATGACGCTGCCGGTGAAGCCTTTGACAAGACCGCCAAGATGATGGATCTGGGATATCCGGGGGGCAAGGCGCTTGATCTTCTGGCCAGGACAGGTAATCCCGGCGCGGTCGATCTGCCGTCGCCCCTTGGCGCAACGCACAGCCCTGAGTTCAGCTTCAGCGGTCTGAAAACAGCAGTTCGTCTGGCTTGGGAATCGGGGCTTTACTCACCCGAAGACATGGCGGCCTCCTTCCGGGCCAGGGTATGTGGCATTCTGACAAAGAAGCTCTTTTTTCAGGCGAGAAGGTTTCGTGCGGTCTCCGTACTGGCTGCGGGGGGGGTCACTGCCAACTCACTTCTCAGGGAGAGCCTGGCAGCGGGAGCCGCCCGTTTGGGGGTCGATCTTCTGCTCCCGCCCATGGAACACACTACCGATAATGCGGTCATGGTGGGAAGAGCGGCCCTGGCGGAACTCGACCATGACCCCGGCGCCTGTTCCCCCTTGTCGTGCAACGCCTTTGCCCGGTGGAGCGGAGAGGAGCTTTCACGGCTGTGCTGCTGACATTTCATTCCGGGGTTAGTATGGTCAATAATGGCTTTTTTGAAAACTCGGAGGCTGTTGTGAGAACGGGTGTTGACATGGTGGATGTGGCCCGTTTCGGACGGATTGCCGATCCCTGTGACGACAGACTGATAAAAAAGCTGTTCAGACCCGATGAGATCCCTGACCTGGGATCCCCAAGGGCAATGGCAATGGCTTTTGCCCTGAAGGAAGCGGTTTCAAAAGCGCTGGGAACCGGGATAGCACAGGGGGTTTCCTGGCAGGACATTCAGGTCGTTCAGGTCCTTGAGGGCGGACACAGGGTCGTTCTTTACGGAACTGCCGCAGAACTTGCTGGCACTGGCCGCTTCCATGTGTCTGCGGACAGCACCGAAGTTCTTGCGGTTGCATTTGTCATACTGGAAACGGGTTGCGAATCAGTGGAGGACCTTTGATGACATACTGGGTGACCCCTCAGGAGATGTCCGAACTCGACAGAACGGCAATTGCCAACGGGACCCCGGGCGCCCTGCTCATGGAGAGGGCTGGAGCCGCTGTTGCCGACATCGCAGAGCGCATTCTTGCGGGAGAGAAGCGGCCTGTTCTTGTTCTGGCCGGGCCCGGGAACAACGGCGGAGACGGCTACGTCGCTGCAAGGCTTTTGCTTCAAAGGGGATACCCGGTATCGGTCCACGCCGCTTTCCAGGAAGACCAGGCCTGTTCGCCTGATTGCCTGTTGAATCGTGACGCCTATGGCGCCGCGGGAGGCTATGAGTGCTCCGGGCCTCCGTTCATGCCTTCGCTTGTCATAGATGCCCTTCTGGGGACCGGTTTTTCTGGACACATCAGAGGGCAGATCCTCAAGGCGATAGAGACATTCCTTCCCGCCCGGTGTCCCATTCTCTCTGTCGACTGCCCCACGGGGATCAACGGGCTTACGGGTGAAGCCGATGCCGCAGCTGTCAGAGCTGATGTCACCGTTACATTCGCGGCTCCGAAGCTTGGCTTGTTTCTGCCACCGGGCTGCGGCTGCACCGGCACACTGCTTCTTGTCGATATTGGCATACCAATGCAGAAAAACCACCTACGCGAGATCATGGACATTCCGAGGGCAAGGGCTTTGCTTCCCACCCGTCCGACCGACGGGCATAAAGGCGTTTTCGGAAAGGTCCTGTTGCTGGCGGGTTCCGAACGAATGCCCGGCGCGGCTCTTCTGGCAGCGCTCGGCGCGCTCCGAAGCGGAGCGGGTCTTGTTGAGCTCTGCGTTCCTCTTCCCGCGGCATCCGCGGTGAGCGGAAGGATCCCCGAGACGCTCTGCAGCTACTTCCTTCCGGGAGACGTGACATCCCTTCCCGACCCGACCGGGTTCTCCGTGGCCGTAGTCGGCCCGGGTCTCGGGAACGATGTCGGAACAACCAAGATCGTGAGATACATACTGGAGCAATGGCAGCTTCCCCTGGTTCTGGACGCGGACGCACTGAATGTCATGGACAAGGGCATGGCGGACATACTGCCGGCAAGGCAGAACGTCGTACTCACGCCGCACCCCGGAGAGCTTTCCAGGCTCACGGGCTGCACAACTGAGGTCGCGAAGCGTTTTGAAGCCGCCGCAAAGCTTTCCTCAGCCACTTCAAGCCCCGTGTTGCTGAAGGGAAAACCGAGTCAGGTGTTCTATCCGGATGGGGGCAGGATCCTCAACCCTTCCGGCAACCAGGGAATGGCCACGGGGGGCAGTGGCGATGTTCTTGCCGGTCTTGTAGCCGGGTTCATCGCGCAGGGTCTCTCCACGTCCGACGCAGCAGCGCTCGGAGCATACGTTCACGGTTTGGCTGGAGATATAAAGGCATCATCGGCTTCCCCGCGTTCACTGCTTCCCTCTGATGTGGCCGAAGCTGTCGGCTCGGCTTTTTCGATGATCGAAGACCACAGGAACGACACACTGCTCAGGTTGGAGGGATGCTGGAATGGCCGGCTCTGGAATATCTTGGGCTGACGCGAGAGACCTGTTCAGGCAGCACGTAAAAAGCGAAAGCCTTTACCGGCATTGTCTCGCAACGGCCGTTATCATGGGTGATCTGGCCAGAGCGATGAACGAAGGGTCGCCGGAAACCTGGGAGTCTGCGGGCATGCTTCACGATGTGGACATGGAACTAGTTGGGGAAGACCACTCGCAGCATGGAATAGTGGCGGGGAGAATGCTCGACGGTCTTCTTCCGGAGCCGTTCATACATGCCATTGTGGCCCACAACGGGCAGTTGAACGGCACGGTGCGAACCTCCGATCTTGATTATCTTCTAAGCGCCGCAGAGTCCGTGACGGGTCTGATCAGTGCCACGGCGCTGATCTATCCGGAACGGAAACTTGAACCGGTCGAGGCCGCATCGGTGGTGAAACGCATGGGCAAGTCCGGTTTTGCCCGCAATGTGGATCGCGCCCGCATCATGGAGTGTACCCTTGCGGGCTTTGGTATTGATGATTTTGTCGAACTGGCCTTGAAGGCCATGAAAAGAATAGCACCTGAATTGGGAATATAAAACGGCGAAAGGGGTCGCTGCATGCAAACTGTATCTGAAATACTCGACTCGTTGAAGCTTGTCGTCTCCACCAGGTCCCTGTCCCGGGCCGGCACGAATCTCGCCCGGTTCGCGACTGATGATGACCCCGAAACCGTGGAGGCCAGGCTTACCAATGTGGCCATGCTCGCCGAGATAACCGGAAAATGCAGGGATGTCGCCCTCGAGTTCCCGCTTGACATCCAGAAGAAGGAAGACGCAGAGGAGATCAACAGGATACTTGAAGAGCGTCATCTCACGCCTGTGACTCTTGCTGTAAACTCAATGGTCCCTCGCAAGCGGGGGGTGCTGAACCACAGGCTCATGTACGGAACGCTCACCAGCCCCTACCCCGAGGTCAGGGTCGCAAGCATCAACAACACCCTTGGCGTTCTTCAACTGATGCGGGACATCAACTGCCGCCAGCTTCTTCTCTGGATTCCAGACGGAGCCGACTCGCCGGGAGAGAAGAACACTGTGGACATGCTGGACTTGATACTCAAGGGCATGCGCCAGATCGGCCTGAAGATCCGCAAGAGCGAGAACATGCTTCTCGGGTTCCGCCCGTACAACCCGACCTACTTCTGCACCGCTGTTCCGGACTGGGGCACCGCGGCATGGCTCTGCCGGGAGACCGACCCTTCATGCAGGCTTCTCCTTGACACCGGCAGCCTTCTGCCCGGTGAAAGCCTCGACAGCGTCATGGTATCGATGCTTCACCAGAAGATACTTGGCCGTGTCGCCATCAGCGACAACAGGCTTGGCATGGGCGCAATGCCTGCGGGCTCGATGGACGCCGGCGCGCTGTTCCGCTTCTTCCTCAACCTGCTCAACGCCGAACGTGCGGGTCTTTGCAGCCTCGACAAGCTCGCCATCGAGGTGAAGGTCGAGACCCGGGTTGACGACCCCATGGAGAACATGCTCACCGCAATCGAGAACACGCTGCACGCATTGGCCCGTGCTGCCCTGGTCAACCCCGACGAGCTCAAGCAGCTCCAGGAAACCCCCGACGTAACCGGCGCCAACCGCGTTCTCCGTGACGCCTTCGTTACCGATGTCCGCCCCGTTGTCCAGCACTGGCGTGAAACCAGCAACCTCCCCGTCGACCCCATCGCCGAATACAGGGGACGGACTAAGAAAGATTAGTTTGCTGAGCTAATCTGTTCATGCGCTGATACATGCATAAGGGGCTTGAAACCCGTACGTTGTAAGCCGTACTTATCAGCATGGGACGACAGGCAAGATACGATGCGCAAGGCGCGCTGCAGCATGTGATCTCAAGGGGTCTCAACAGGGAAGCCATTTTTCGCGATCCTGAAGACTATGACGACCTCCTGTCCCGGCTCAGGTTTCTCTCCAGAGAAACCGGCATGAAGATTCATGCGTGGTCATTTATGCCGAACCACTTCCACTTGCTTACCGAGACGGGGACCACCCCCTTGGCCACATTCATGAGAAGGGCACTCACCGGGTACTCCCTGCATTTCAACGAGAAGTACGACAGAGTGGGGTACCTTTTCCAGGGCCGCTACAAATCCAGACTTGCAGGAAGCGAAGACTACTGTCGAACCCTTTTCGCTTATGTGAACAAAAACCCGTTGAAGCACGGGGTGGTGAAAAGCATCACCGAACTTGACTGCTATCCATGGTGTGGACACAGGGAAATTGTGCATCCGCGCATGGGCGACCTCTCCTGCTTCGGCAAGGCATGTTCTCTCTTTCTCAGCAAAGATGCGTACCTCAAAGAATTGAACCATGACACTCAATTGTCTGACGGAGAGCTTTCCGTCTCAGGCGGGTTCAATCACAGTCGCTCAACGAAGGATCACCCTAAAAGCCTTGATATGGTGATCAGCAATACCGCTTCAGGACACAATGTCTCTGTGGCTGCTTTAAGAGGGCGCGGGCGAACAAGCAATCTTTCCAGAGCGCGAGAGGACTTTCTTGCAGAAGCAGTTCATGTGCATGGTTTCACTATCACCGAAGCTGCGGCTTTTCTTGGTATAGCACTCCCATCAGCCTCCGCTGCTTTGGCCAGATGTGTTTCGAGAACAGACCGGACAACTTCTGCAGTCTAGCATTTCCGCAAAAGGAAGAAGGCCCGGAAGTTAATCCAGGCCTTCTTGTTACACCAGTAAACTAAGCTAACTAAGTCCGTCCCCTAGAAGCGGACTAGCTTGAGGGTCTGGACGGAGCCTTCGGTGGACAGGCGGAGCAGGTAGATGCCGGAGGGGCGGTCGGAGAAGTCGACAAGAACGGACTGGTTACCGGACTGGACGATGCCGGAAAGAACCGTGTTGACGACTCGGCCCGCCAGGTCGAGAACCTGGAGTTCGGCGACGGCGGTGGTGTTCATGTGGAAGCTTACCGTTGCGCCTGAACTCACCGGGTTCACGCTGATGCGGAGACCCGTTGCGGGCAGAACCTCGACGAAGAAGTCTTCAGTGCCCACGAGGATGGGGCCGCCGAGGAAGTAGAGCTCGCCGCAGCTGTCCGGCAGGTCGTCCCACTGGGGGTGCTCCTGCCCGCTCTGGGCGTAGTAGTCCCATGCCTTGGCGCGGTCGTGCGCCTCCCACATGGAGATGTAGCCGTCGCTGTTGAGGTCGGGGTTACCGGGAAGAGCGCCTGCGGGGTATGAACCGCCCGCTGGCCTGCTGCCGTGAACGGCGCCTGTCCAGAAGTAAACGTATTCGTCGTACTGGGGATACGTGTTCCCGGCCCAACTGGACTCGGATGCGTTGGCGGCGCTTGCGAAAGTTCGGGGCTGGTCGGCTCCCGCGTGAATGACTTCCTGCTGGAATCCGCCTGAGAAGCACTGTTCCATCACGACATGTATCGAAGCAGCAGAAATGCCATTGAGCATGGTCATGAAGTCGTCGTCGTTGAGTGTGGCGTTCCAGAGATTTAGATGAACCTCGACCGGAAGCTTGCCGCCGGTCTTGCCCTGACCGCCGTGATCGGTGGTGAAGACGAAAAGGTGGTCATCAGGACCCACCATGCCCGCGATGGCATTGTAACCGCTGGTAACACCAGCAGTTGTGGCGTCATAGTTGATGTCCGTATCGCCGTCGTCGTCGAAATCCGGGTTGAAGTTGTGCTTTCTGGCGCCCGTGTAGAGCATTGGTGTGCCGCTGGGGATCGTAACAGTGAAGGTTGCGACACCCGAGGAGTTCGTCAGGGTGGTTTCGTGGAATGTCATACCGTGAGCCGTACCGTCGATACCGTCGGAGAGGGAGGCAAGAGCGCCGGAAACGGGTACGCCGTTGCAGGTCACGGTAACAGAAATGGTCTGTACGCCGGTGTTGAAGTCGGCAGGAGCGGCGATGGCCAGAGGCTGGGGGTTCGTGACGTCGTTGGAGAATATCTCCATGGCGGGGTCACCGAACCAGATGTACATCTTGGCGTTGGTCTCGCCAAGGCTGCCGTGGATGCTCATGGTGACGACCGTGGCCGCGTTGATGGCCTCGGTGACGTTGAAGATGCCCTCGTCGTAGAGCTTGATATAGATCTGCTTCATGTAGTCGTGGTTGGGAATGGTGTAGCTTGGGTCGTTGGCGCCGAGGTTGCCGCTGGAGCCGCCCACCGCCCACTGGAAGCTCTCGGAAAGGCATTCGCCCTGCTGGTAGCGGCCGCAGAGGCAGGCGATGGTGAACACGGGGGGCATGAAGGTGTTGGTAAGGGCATCGATGTTGGTCTTGGTCCAGGTGCCCGGGGCAGCCCAACTCCAGTTCGTCACATCACCGTGCCCCCGGTAACCGATGGTTCCGATCCCCGTATTGAACCAAGTGGAAACCATTGTGTTGGTGCCGCCCTCGGGGGGATAGATCTTGAAGAATGTCATGTCGCACAGGCTGTAGTCGTATGCCGCAAGCTCGTTGCAGCACTGGGTGTACTTGCCGGGATACTGCTCCTGATGGGCGGCGAGAACAGTGGTGCTTGGGATGATACCGGTGGTGAGCCTGTCGTTGAAGTCGTACTGCAGGTAGCCGTCGATGATCTTGTCGACCTGGTGGCTGATCTGGGCAGATGTGCCGGTGAGGCGACCGACGGCGACTTCGGGCAGGAGGTCGGTGCCAACAACGCATGCGTACCAGTAGTCGCCCACAAAGCCGCCGTAGCTGTAACTGGGCATTTCGACATCGGTGCCGGCGATGAGGGCGAACCTGGTCGTCGCCGAATCGTAGTTGTCGGCGATGGCAGCCTTGAGTTCGCCGGATGATGGGGCGGTGGCGAATGTCTCGACCGTGGTCTCGTAACCGATGGACTGGTAGAACTCGACCAGAGGAAGGACCGCATCGTAGTGGTTCTGGTGGACGAGGAAAATGTACTCGGCGCCAACCGCGTCAACCGGAGCACCGGCCGCGGCCTTGAAGTCGGCAAAGTTCACGAGCTGCCTGGAAGCGGAAGAGAGAAGCGCGGGGTTCACGGGGTATGCAAGAGCTTCGGCGTTCCCGTCGAAGTCAACCCTGACGCTGATGGATGTCGCGACCTGAAGCTCACCCGTGGCGGGGTTGTAACGTACGGGGTTGAGAAGAAGACGGCCCGTGTTGAAACCGCCCCAGATGCCGTAGCTTTCGGCCTGGGCCCAGGTGGCGGGGAAGAAGGCGTCGGTTCCGTAGACCTGCTGGTCGATGCGGAAACCGTCGGGGGGGGTTGGCATGTCAACGGCGGGGGTCTGAATTGGAAGAAGCGAGATTCCGTGGTAGGTAACGAAATCGACATCGGTTACAATGACAGAGGGCTGTGTGCCGAAAGGAAGCGCGAAAAGCCTGGCGACCGAGGGGGTTTCGGGGGTGCCGACATTGCTCTGGGCATGGGCTTCGGGAAGCTCGACCCTGTCATACGTGGAACCACCGGCGGGATACTGGTTGAGCCAGAAACCCGGAATGGTGACTTCGGCCAGCATGTGCATCCCGTCGGACTGCTGGACCTGGAAATCGGCTGCAGCGCCGGGGTTTCCGCCGAAGCTCTGCCACTGGGCAAGACCGGGATAGCCAAACGCCGAAAATGCCGCGATCAGCGCGATAAAGCAAACGTGCTTCAAAAGTGACTCCTCTCATGAATGTAAAAAACCTTCTTGCAAACCCTGATGTAGGTGTATGCGCTGCATTGAAATTAGCATGATAGTCTCGCCAAGGTTCCAGTCCATGTCAAGTACCCTTCAACAGGGTCTGTTGACCTTGTACCGAGGTCTGCCGATATTGGGCCTTCGAAAGGAGAAAAAATGCAGAAGCTTCTTGTTCCAGCCGTGGCCATTCTGACAGCGGGCTATCTGTTTGCGGGCCCAAAGGTGGGCGCCAGAGCGGGATACTACGGAACCACCAACCCCTTCACCGGACAGGAGACCAACGGCCCTGCCCTGGGCGGGCAGCTCGTCCTTCCCCTCGCCGGAATCTTCGATCTGGAGTTCAGCGGAACCTACGCATCATCCAAGGCCGACATCGTGATGTCCGACTACCTGATCAACTATGTGAACGAAAACTATGGAGTAGACTACAGTAATAATCCAGGCGGACTTCTCGATTATCTTGAAGCCAACTGGGGCTGGTCGGACCCCGGCATACTGAACCAGACCTACGAGGCGACCTACCACGATGTGGGGCTCGCCAGCGTCCTGAAGCTCGGTGTCCCCCTGGGCGGGTCAGCTCTGAAACCCTACGTCGGGGGCGGTTTCGGAGTGCACTTCACCGCAAGCGACGCCGACGCAATGCTTGCCGCCATCGAACAGCAGACCCAGGGCTCGACCAACATCGACCCATACGACCACATCCACCCTTCACTGCTTGGCGTGGTGGGCCTGAGCATCCAACCGCCGATGCTTCCCATTTCCTTCTTCGGCGAGTTCAACTATTCAAAGCCCATGGGTGACGATGCGGGTGACCCCATCAACGCCTTCGCGGCCGGAGTGAACTTCGGGTTCTAATCTGTTTCGGTTCGGAGAGGGGCGTCCTTGGGGCGCCCCTTTTCTATGCCTTCCCTGAGCGCGGCCCAGAGTCGGGGTGCGGAAGCGCAGACCCCCGCTGAGGAAAGCTCCCATTCACCGCCTTCGTATGCGCCAACGACACCCCCCGCCTCCCTCACGAGAAGGGCTCCCGCGGCCATGTCCCATGGCCTGAGCGTCTTCTCCCAGTAGGCGCCCAGCCTGCCGCACGCAGTGTAGGCAAGATCAAGCGCTGCCGATCCCGACCTTCTTATACCCCGTGCAAAGCCCAGAAAATGGGCAAGCACTCCAAGGTCGGTGTTGATGTTCTCGGGAGTTCTCATGTAGGGAAAGCCCGTTGCCATAAGGGCATCGGAGAGACTGGACGCCTCAAGGCATCTTGCGCGGCCTCCGTTGAGAAATGCCCCCTCACCCCTGATAGCGGTGAAGGACTCGTTTCGAACAGGGTCGAACGTGCAGCAGAGCCGAGGTCCCGATTCATCCACAAAGGCCGCGCTGACACAGTAGAACGGGAAATCGAAAGCGTAGTTGTTGGTGCCGTCGAGCGGGTCGGCTATCCAGAACGGAGGTTCGGGAAGGGGGCCTGCAAAACCCTCCTCCCCCACGAAGGGCACTCCCGGCATGAGCCTGCCGAGCGTTCGACTAAGGAGTTCTTCAGACGCGGTGTCGGCTTCGGTCAGAAGCTCCATGCCCGCCTTGTATGCAGGGACCACTCCCCTGCGCCTGAAATCCAGCAACAGCGCGCCAGCTTCGGAGCAGGCGTGAGCGAGATGCTTCAGCAGTTTTTCATCCATGTCGGGAACATACCGCGAATAAGTTCTCGCAGCCCTGTATTCGTATATTCAGTCCTGAAGGAAGGGAGCCGACCGGAACCGGTTGACCAAGGGGATGAAAGCTCTGAGAAACAAGCTTGCTTTGAACCTGGGAAGAGGTCTGGGCGTACTTTTCATCGCCATGGGGGTAACCGTGGCGATCCTTTCCCTGGTGGTGATCGAACCGTTCCACCGAACGATGCATTACATGGACGAAAGCCTGCAGAGCGCCGAGGGGCTGGCCAGAAACGTTCAGTCCGGCGTGGAAAAACTCGTCAGGGATCATCGGCGGTGCATCAAGTTCACTTGTGGCAACCGCATCCGCCCTTGATCAACTGGTCAACCTGCTCAGGCAGACCGGAACAACACTGCAGAGGATGAGGGCGGTCATGCCTGACCTGGCCGCAGACCTGAGAAGCATGTCACGGCTGGCGGGAGCAATGCTTCCCGGAAACCGTCTGAACGCAACCTCGGACAAACTGGACTCGCTGCACAACATCACCGAAGACCTTGAAGAGGTAATCGTGGTGCTCTCTTACAGGGTTGCTTCCGTCAGGGAGAACCTCGATTCTCTCACAATCCAGGTAACGGCACTGGAGGAGAACGCGGCCGATCTCGAGGGTTCACTGAACAGGGCGAACGAATCGCTCGCAAGGCTCGCGGGGTCGTTCAGCCCTTCCGGCGTCACAGCGGTGTTTCTCTGGGGCTCCCTGCTCCTCGGCGCGCTGATGATCCTGACCGGCGTGTTCCTTCTTCTGAAACTCGAGCAATCCGTCTCCTTGCAGGGCTTGGACAGCAATCGTCCCATGGCGGTGGAACACTTGGAAAGCGCACGAGTAACAGAAGAAAAGGTGGGTTTTGATGAACCCGGTGATTGAAGTATATAAATGCATATGACAAGGATCGCTTTTACCGTACTACTCCTCTCGGCGTGGCTCCAGGCCGGCAGTGTGCCGCTTCTGGCTGATACGCTTGATCTCTCCGTGGGGCAGTACCGATACATCAGTTTCAGGATCAATGAAGCCCAGGGCAGGGAAGCGACAATATCGGGGACGATCCTGGTAACCCCTGACACCGCCATGGTCGAATACATTCTTCTCACCTCCGACGGTTTCAGAAGGTGGAGTTCCGGCACCGAAACCGACACACTGGCATTCCTCACCACTTCATCGGGAGACTTCCGCTTGGACGTACCCGGTTTCGGCGACCATGTACTTCTCGTCAGCAACCGAGGCAACTATCACCCAGTGAGTGTTTCCATCACGGCTGAACTGAGTTTTCTCGGCGACGGGATCAGATACAACAATCTTCCCATGGCTTTCCAGCTCATGCTCGTTCTGCTCGCGGGGGGCGTGGTGATTGCTGCCGCAGCCCTTGCTGTCCGTAAACTGAGGAAATAGATGAAACGGGTTTCATCGCTCAAGGATGAGCGCCGTTCCTTCGGAAGAGGTACCTGATGCTTATCTCCACACGAAGCAGATACGGTCTCAGGGCGTTGGTGAGGCTGGCCGCCCTCGAGGGCGAATCACCCGTCTCCTTGGCAAGCATCGCTGAGGATGAGGGCATTCCCATCAGGTACCTCGAGCAGATTTTCATCAAACTCCGGGACAAGGGGATCGTGAAGGGTCTTCGTGGTCCGGGAGGGGGCTACTCGCTGGGAGTACCCTCCGAGTCAATCTCCATCTTCTCGGTCGTGAGCCTTCTTGAAAACGACTTCCTCCCCACGAACTGCGTGCTTCCGGGTTTCGAGGATGAGCAGTGCGAGAGCAAGGACTGCGACCTGACGGGAACCTGCAGGACCAGACAGCTCTGGGCCAACCTGAGGGCTCTCACCGTTGACTACCTGAAAAAGCATACCATAGCCGACCTCCTATTCGGGCGGCTTGAGAAACTGGAGGGATGAGCCGTGTGGAAATACTCCGAAGTCCTTATGGACCATTTCATGAACCCCAGGAACGTTGGCACCCTCGAAAACCCTGAC
>Ga0351841_1073_pt1 | contig 14231 bp, 12 predicted proteins | sample BONcelHFGM3001E6_FD_206884 | JGI IMG/M metagenome (GOLD analysis project Ga0351841, IMG submission 206884) | Enriched cells from coal bed in the Powder River Basin, Montana, United States - BONCAT cells FGM rep1 HSBNCT.FGM.300.1.E6 ...
TATTTTCTCTGGAAGGAGAAACCGTATACGATGACAACTGATCGCAAACCTTATCAAAAACCGTCCATCCGCAGGATATCTTTTACGGACATCGAGGCAGCCAAAGGTCTATATCTCAAGGGCCGACCCACCAGGGAAATCGACGGACACCGGATCGTAAAGCTTTTGTCGGAATACGGTTCCCCCCTGTATGTTGTATCCGAAAAGACCCTGCGCCGTTCTTATCAAAACCTGTACGGGGCCTTTGCCGCAAGATATCCGCAATCCGTCATTGCCTATTCTTACAAGACCAATTACCTGTCCGGCATCTGTGCCATCCTTCATCAGGAGGGGGCCCGGGCGGAAGTCGTTTCGGGCTTCGAATATGAAATGGCCAAACGGCTCGGCGTCAAAGGGGGAAATATCATCTTTAACGGGCCCTACAAAAAACCTGCGGAATTGGGCCGCGCCTTCGCCGACGGTGCAATGGTCAACCTGGATTCGGCGGATGATTGCCGAATCGCCGAACAAGCTGCGGAAACCCTGGGACGTCAAGTCAACGTCGGTATCCGGGTCAATATGCAACTCAACTATCCCGCCTGGGACAAGTTCGGTTTCGGTTTGGAGAACGAGCAGGCCTTCGACATCTGCCGCCACATTGCCGGCCATAATTATCTGCGGCTGGCGGGCCTCCATTGTCATGTGGGAACCTATGTCACCGATTTGGCTATCTACCGGCGGGCGATGGAAAAACTTTTGCAGCTTGCCGCCAGAATTAAGGAATCGCTCGGGATAGAACTAGCCTATCTGGATATGGGAGGGGGGTTCCCCTCGGCGAACACCCTCCAAACCCAGTTGATGCCCGGTGAAACCATGACACCGACGGTCGATCAATACGCAGAGGCCATCTGTGATATCTTGGCGGAAAAGACAAAGGCTTTTGCTGAACCGCCACGCCTTATTCTGGAGCCGGGCCGCAGCGTCGTTGATGAAAGCATGTCGCTGCTGTCAAAGGTTGTCGCCGTCAAGATGCGGGGAAACGGGTCCAGGTTTGCCATTATCGATGCCGGGGTCAATCTTCTGCCCACAGCCTATTATTATAAGCACGCCGTCTCATCCGACCGGGACACCTCGCAGGGCATGGAGCAAATCGATGTGTTCGGTCCCCTGTGCATGCAGATCGATGTCATCCGCAAAGGCGCCACACTTCCCATCGTACAGACGGGAGATATCCTGACCATCAAAGACGTGGGGGCCTACAACTTCTCCCAGTCCATGCCGTTCATCTTCCCCAGACCGGCCGTGGTTTTGCTTCAGGATGAGACGGTAGAGGTCCTGAGGCGGGCAGAAACTTTTGACGATATTAAGGGACTCGAACGCGTACCCTCCAGATTACTTCCCTGAGAATTTTCCCATGACCGCTAGGATACGCAACATCTTGAAGGGATGGACCAGGATTGATACCACATGGCTTCTGCTTCCCTGGGAACATCTATGCGCAAAATCATGGCCGCTTCGCGCCGTCGATACGCTGCTGCGCTCCTGCGGACAGGTGATCTTCGCCGAACACCCCCTGACGGGCCTTTTCATGCTCTTGGCCATGGCCATGGTCTCTCGGGGAGCCTTTCTGTTTGCCTGTACCGGTGCTGCCGTCTCTTCACTTTTCGCTTTCGCGCTAAAAGAAGACCGGCATTATATTCAACGGGGCATCTTCGGATTTAATGGCGTCATCTTCGGCATTTTTTGGAGCTGGTACTTTCTTACTTCCACACCGTCACTCCTTCTTTTCATCCTTATGGTCATGGTCACAACCATCGTACAATCGGCCATGATGAACCGGCTCTCCTATGGCTTCTTTAATCTTCCCGTCATGAGCCTGCCCGCGGCCCTTACGTTCATCTGTTCCTTGATGATCCTCTACTGGCTCGTTTTCAACGTCGGGATCATCTCTCCGGAACACCTGTATCTTCCCGGCAATGAACTATTAACGCCTCTTATCCCCTTCCCTTTCCAAGAAGCCTCCGGTATTTTGGGCTTCTTGGCGGTCCATAAACTCCATGCATGGATCATGATTTTTCTGGGAATTCTTATAAACTCCCGGATCAGTTTCGCGGCCGCAGCCTTTTTTACACTGATGGGACTGGCGTGCGTCACAGCCCTGCCCCCCGCATGGATGAACAGGGGAGAAGAAATATTCATCGGGTTCAACATCCTTCCCCTTGCCATTGCCTTGTCAGGTCTCTTTATGCCTTTCGGCCGCCCGGCACTCGTCTATACCTGTTTATCGTTCCTGATCTGTTTCACTTTGTGGATACCCCTTTCGACGCTCCTGGCGGTTTTGCATCTGCCCTTTCTGACACTGCCATTTAATTTCACCGTCATACTCGTGTTGCTCTATGTCAAAAAAGCAGGCGCGGCCCATTCACAAATGACTACAGTACCCCTTGACCGGGTCACGACACCGGAACAAATCCTCGATATGGGAATACCGTTTTCTTTAAACGATACCTTGTCATGGCATACTGTCCGACACGCCTTTCCGGGAAGAGCAAGCCATTGTCATCTTTTACGCCAAGAGATCAATTCCTTTGTCAAACTAATAGACAGCGCAGAGCGGATCAGTATCCTTTCCGGTGCCGGAACCAGCACGGAATCGGGAATTCCCGACTTCAGAGGCAACGCATCTTTCTGGCGCCGGTTCGGCCCTGAAGATTTCACTTACCAAAATTTCTTAACACGCGCCGATATTCAAGCGCGCTACTGGGTCATGGATCGTCAATTTCAGGTATTGGTATCGGCGGCTCGACCCAATGATTTCCACAAAGCCGTTCGGAAACTCGATAAAAAAGGCAAGCTGGAATGCATCGTCACCCAGAACGTTGACGGCCTCTTTCAGAAGGCGGGGATAGATCCCGCCAAGGTCCTTGAAATTCATGGCACGGCGCGCCATGTCCACTGTCTGAATTGCGGGGCGGTCTTCCCGAGACAAGATATTGAGTCGGCGCTGGCGGCAGGTGTGCCCGTACCGCATTGCCATGTATGCCACGGTTTACTCAAACCGATGACCGTTTTCATGGGAGAGGATATCAATCCGTCTATTTTAACGGAAGCTTTGGAGAGAATATGCCGTTCCGACCTGCTGATTGTCATCGGCACCAGCCTACAGGTGGATCCTGTGGCGTCCATACCGGATCTGGCGTGGCAGAAGGGCGTGCAAATGGTTTTCATCAACCCGCATCCCACACCGAAGGACCATCTGGCCACGATGGTCCTTCGGCATACCGGATCCCGTTTCTTTAAGGCCGTCAATAAAGTAATTGGGGCATAAAGTAATTGGGGTCAGGTCTTGCAATCTAACAATTTCCAGGAAATCGCGCTGTTTCTTGGAGTCGATTACGCCACTGTAAGCCGGTCGGTGAGAAAGCCTGGAAGAGCGATGCATGATTGCAAGACCTGACCCCTGTTAATCGTTGACTTATCAGGCGGTTATTTCTATAATTTTGAATTATGTCTTGTGAAGCCTCCATCGTCGGAAGCACAGTCTTATCAACCGGTCTTCGTACATTTGGACAAGGAGGAATGCATGGGCCTCACCTTTTCACCCTGGCTCATCTGGTTTTTGGTCGGCATTGCCGTTATGCTCGCCGAGCTTGCGGTCCCCGGTTTTGTGATCTTCTTCTTCGGATTGGGCTGCTGGGGCGCCGCCGTCGCGGCTCTTCTCGCCCCGGATTCCTATTCGATCCAGGTATTCGCCTTTTTAATCGTATCCGTCGCCTCGCTGCTGACGCTGCGGAAGGTACATCACCCAGTTCGGGAACCTCGCCAAGACAACCAACACGATCATCATGCCCAGCAACGTCGCCGGCATCATCGCCACGGCCATGTCCACGGTGAAGGAAGTCAGATAGAAATTGAGGACGGGTTCACCTTTACGTGTTCAAGAAATGGAAGGTCCGGGCTTGCAAGGGCCTCATCAACATAGCTCAGACGGGAAGGAAAAGGAAAAATAGCCGTATCTACAGGTCATTAAACAAAAATGGAGGAGAGGCGCATGGAACCCTATCAGCAGCCCATGGACCAACTGATGACGCAATGGCAAACCTCGTCCCGGGGCCTTGCCTTGGCGACGGTCTCCGAACGCCGCCGGCAGTACGGACCGAATGAATTGGTCGAAAAGAAGAAGAAATCTCCCCTCCTGATGTTCCTCGCCCAGTTCAAGGACTTCCTGATCCTGATCCTCATCGCCGCCGCCGTCTTGGCTGGGTTCGTCGGCGAGTTTGTCGATACGATCGCCATTATTGTGATCGTGGTGATCAATGCCGTCGTCGGTTTCATCCAGGAGTACCGCGCCGAAAAGGCGATGGAGGCCCTCAAAAGGATGGCGGCACCCACGGCAACGGTCCTGCGGGACGGCGTTCCGGGCACCGTTCCCGCTTCTGAACTGGTTCCGGGTGATCTGGTCATCCTTGAGGCGGGACGGGTAGTGCCGGCGGACCTCCGGCTCATCGAGGCTGCGCACCTGAAGATCGAAGAGGCTGCCCTCACCGGCGAGTCGGTCCCGGTGGAGAAGCAAGTGGACGCCCTGCCGGAGGATGGGCTGTCCCTGGGAGATCGGACCAACATGGCCTACAAAGGTACCTTCGTGACCTACGGCCGGGGCATGGGCCTGGTCGCGACGATCGGCATGGCGACGGAGTTCGGCAAAATCGCGGCCATGCTTCAGGGCGAGAAGGAGGTGAAGACCCCCCTTCAGAAGCGGTTGGCGGTCTTCGGACGAAAGCTCGCCCTGGCGGTCCTGGCGATCTGCGCTATCGTGCTGGGGATCGGCCTGCTTCGCGGTGAGGCGCCTCTGCTGATGATGCTCATGGTTGCCATTTCCCTTGCCGTCGCGGCGATCCCTGAGGCGCTGCCCGCGGTGATCACCATCTCTCTGGCCTTGGGGGCCAAAAAACTGATCAAGCAGCAGGCCCTGATCCGCAAGCTGCCGGCGGTGGAGACTCTCGGTTCGGTGACCTATATCTGTTCAGACAAGACGGGGACCCTGACACAAAACCGGATGTCGGTGACGGAACTGTATTTCGACGGACGGCTGCTTCAAAGCTCTGAATTTTTCACCCCGGGTCTCTCTGACCAGGTCCCGGGACATAACGGGACCCTCCTGATGACGGCCCTGGCGCTGAGCAACGACGCAGAGGCTGCAAACGAGGGCCAGATGATCGGCGACCCGACGGAAACAGCATTGTTTCATATCGCACGGCAGCACGGCTTCGACAAAAAAGTCCTGGAGACGAAGCATCGCCGCGTGGCGGAGATCCCCTTCGATTCCGATCGAAAATGCATGACCACCTTCCACGCCTGGGAAGGCGGTTTCATCTCGTTCACCAAAGGGGCCTTGGATGTCCTGCTGGAAAAGGCAACCCGACAGATCGGCCCGGAAGGGACGCAGGCCCTGGACGTGGTTGAGATCCAGCGGATCCACGAACGGATGGCGGCGGACGGGTTGAGGGTGTTGGTTGTGGCCATGCGGCGCTGGGAAGCGCTTCCCAAAGAGATCACGCCGAGCCAGTCGGAAACAGACCTTACCCTCCTGGGGCTCGTGGGAATGATCGATCCCCCGCGGGAGGAGGCCGCACAAGCCGTTTCTCTGTGCAAGAAAGCGGGGATCAGGCCGGTCATGATCACGGGCGATCACCCCATCACTGCCCGAGCAATTGCCGCAAAGCTGGGCATGCTCGACAACGATCCGAAGGCGATCATGACCGGGAAGGAGCTCGCCGCCCTATCCCTGGAGGCCTTCGAAGAGCAGGTCGAACACATCCGGGTCTACGCACGGGTTGCCCCGGAACAGAAGCTAAAAATCGTCCGGGCGCTCCAGGACCGGGGGCAGTTTGTCGCGATGACCGGCGATGGGGTGAACGATGCTCCCGCGCTCAAGCGCGCCGACATCGGCATCGCCATGGGGATCACGGGCACCGATGTCTCCAAGGAGGCAGCGCACATGATCCTCCTGGACGACAATTTCGCCACGATCGTCAAGGCCGTCAGGGAAGGGCGGCGGATATTCGACAACATCCGCAAGTTCATCAAGTATACCATGACAAGCAATTCGGGCGAGATCTGGGTCATCTTTCTCGCTCCGTTTCTCGGGCTTCCCATTCCCCTGCTGCCTATCCACATCCTCTGGATCAATCTCGTGACAGACGGCCTGCCCGGCCTCGCCCTGGCAGCGGAACCGGCGGAAAAGGGGCTCATGCAGCGCCCCCCCCGGCATCCGCAGGAAAGTATTTTCGCCCATGGCATGGCCGCCCATATCATCTGGGTGGGGCTCCTCATGGGCTTTTGCTCCCTCTTCACGCAGGCCTGGTACATCCATACGGGTCACGCCCACTGGCAGACCATGACGTTTACCGTCTTGTGCTTAAGTCAGATGGGGCACGTCCTGGCCATCCGATCGGAGACGGAAAGCTTCTTTAAGCAGGGTTTCTTTACCAATATGCCTCTGATGGGCGCCTTCGCCCTGACCTTTATTCTGCAGATGGCGACGATTTACATCCCCTTCTTAAACCCCATTTTCAAGACGGAGCCCCTGTCAATGGCGGAACTGGCCTTTACCCTGGCCCTGTCTTCCATCGTCTTTGCAGCCGTGGAGATCGAAAAGGCGGTCAAGCGCCATCGGTCGTAAACAGATGCTTTGCAAGCTCTATGTAAAAGCGGCCAAGCAACTACCCAAAGGCCATGCAGAATTGGGAAAAGGTGTGAACTTGCAAGACTGAAAAAGAGGGGGGTACATTACATATTACAGTCAACTCTAATAAATTCGCTTGCGGACAAAAAGATGTCGGCAGAGTCTGCATGGCATAGGTGATCCGGATCAATTTGTGAGCGGAGACCAGCACAACCCCCTTGTGGGGCAATCCCTTCTTTCTGCGTCTGAGATAATGCGCCTTGAAAATATCGCTGGAATGAATCACTCTGGCGATCATCAGCCAGCTGTCTCTTTGAAACCACGTTTTGTGACCCTGTTATCGGCTTAACTTCGATCCAACAATTCGGTTTAGGCTGACCCCTGATTCCGATGCCTGAATGGCAAGATTTCTGTGAATTTCAGGAGGAACTCGCACCATAAATTTACCGCTGTATTTTTTACAGGCAATCGGTTGAGGTATCTCTTCACCGGTATGTGTCATATCATTAATAACGCTCTCGACAATCATACGGATGCCCTTCAACGCCGATTCCGGTGTTTGATCCAGCCAGCTCATATAGTTTCAATATTGATACTTATATACTTATGTCAATCTGTTTTTGTTTGGCGTGGCAGAAAGGCGTGCAATGACTGTGATCGGCTTGGATCCAACACTGAAGGACCATCCGGCCATGATGGTCCTTCAGTATACCGGATCCCGTTTCTTTAAGGCCATTGTGACCTATACAAACTGGTAATGGCTAAATTAGCGACCCTTCCATTGGGGAGCGCGCTTCTCCGAAAAGGCTCTCGGACCTTCGACGAAATCCTCGGAACTCCGCATGGCCACCACGCCCGGGTAATTGTGGGTCATGGCATCCTCCAGGCTCAATCGCATACCCGTCAGAGACGCCTCTTTGCTCGCCCGGATGGAGAGCGGCGCCGCCTTCAAGATCTCCGCAGCCCATTTTTCCGCCGTGGGCAGCAGCTGATCGGGAGCCACCACTTCATTCACCAACCCATACTGGAGAGCCTCCTGGGGGGTAAGCCGTTTGGAGGTCATGATCATTCCCATGGCCAGGTGATAGGGAATCTGTCGGGGAAGGCGATGGACCCCACCCGCCCCTGCCATGAGCCCGACACGCGGCTCGGGTAGACCGAAGGAAGCGTTCGTGGATGCAATGATAATGTCGCAGGCCAGAGCGATCTCGAAACCGCCCCCCAAGGCCAGGCCATTCACCGCGGCAATAAAGGGCTTGTAACAATCATAACGGTAGGCGATGCCGGCAAAACCGCCCTTCACGCCGACATACTGTTTGGCAACAACCTCGCCGCCATGCTTGGCCTGATACTTCAGGTCGTTCCCTGCAGAAAACGCCTTCTCACCGGCACCTGTGATGATGCACACCCAGGCATCCGGATCCTGATCGAACGTATTGAACGCATGGGACAGCTCCTGGCTCGTCGGCGGGCTGATGCAGTTCATGACGTCGGCACGGTTGATCGTTACGATGGTGATGTGGTCCTTTTTTTCTACTTTGATAAGCTCGTAATTCATCTCTTGCCTCCTCTGATTTTATTATTACGCTTACCGGACTTGAAAAGCCGCCAGTTTCTGTTGCAGAGCCTCCAAGATGAAGGTAAGGTTTTGGACAATTTCCGTAACGACATCCGCCGCACCCGTCACATGGTTAATCAATCCGGCAACTTGTCCGCAGTGTAGTTCGCCGCCGTCGGCGTCGCCCAGATGCTGAGCCGTATACTGAGAATGGTCGGCTAAATATGCCCGCAACACCTCCGGAGATGCCCCGGATTGTCTCATTTCCAAAAAGGTCCGGGTGAACGTATTGCCCAAGTCTCTCGCCAACATATAGTCTTTCGGGACAGAGACCGTGCACGCATCCTCGGCCCGGACAATGGCATTCTTTACGTTTTGATGGCAATCCGCTTCTTTCGTTGCCATGAAACGCGTTCCCAGATAAACGGCATCCGCCCCCAGGGCCAACGCAGCCAACACCGCGCGAGCATCACCGATGCCCCCGCCTGTTATCACGGGAATTTTGACGGCATCCGCCACCATGGGGGTCAATACCAATGTCGTCAATTCCGTAAAGCCCTTATGGCCCCCCGCTTCAAAACCCTCACAGATGACGGCGTCCACGCCGGCGGCTTCTGCTTTTTTAGCCTGTGTGGCCGTGGATACCGCATGAAATACTTTGATCCCGCCATCCTGAAGGGTCTTGGTGTAAACGTTCGGAGGTCCCACCGATGTGATTACGACAGACACGGCCTCTTCGACGACGACCTCCACGCATTTCTTTGAATACTGCCTCGCATCCCCAACACCGATGGGAATGTTCACGCCAAACGGATTCGCGGTAAGGCTTCGGGTTTTTCGGATCTGCTCCCGCAGCCGCTCCCCAGTCAACGCCACATCCACCGTAATCGTATTCGCCCCGGCGTTCGGACCCAGGGTGCCCAGCCCACCTGCGTTGGACACCGCCGCCGCCAAGTCGGCCCCAGTTATCCAGTTCATCGGGGCCTGAATAATGGGATAGCGGATACCAACCAACTCGCCTATTCTATTCTTTATCATCCGGTTTCTCCTGACTTTCATCTATTCGTCCCGTTGACGATGTCGACGATTGGAATAGTAAAATGATTTGATGTGATGGTCTCGGCGGAACATTGTCTCTACGGTGATGCAATATAGTAAAAATAAGGGGGGGCGTCAACGAAATAATGGGTGATAAATGACCTGGCAATCTCTCATTGACACATCGAACCGCTCCCTCTATAGTGCCTCTCGGCCTAGACCGTTTGTATAAATACCATAAAAATTACATCATCGGGAGGATTCGAGATGGCATTACGTTCTTACCTCTTCGTTCCGGGCAACCGCCCGGAACGTTTTACCAAAGCATGTGAATCCGGGGCAGATGCCGTCATCGTGGACCTGGAAGACGCCGTCGCTCCAGACGAAAAAATATCGGCTAGGAACACGATCCTAGCGTGGATGTCCATTCGGCATCCCGTCTATATCCGCGTGAATGGAATGGATACGGAGTGGTTTCAAGATGACTTGAAGGTTTTGCACTGTCCGGGGGTTGTAGGCATCGTTCTTCCCAAAACCGAAGATCGAGGCCAGGTCGTCCGGCTGGCCGGCCGATTGCCCGACACGATACGTATTGTGCCTATAGTCGAGTCGGCATGGGGCATCTGGAATGTGCTGGAAATCGCCTCGGCACCGCAAGTGGAACGGTTGATTTTCGGATCGTTTGATCTTCAGTTGGATGCAAACATTCTCGGAGACCACGAAGAACTCCTCTATGCCCGATCTCGATTGGTCCTGGCATCTCGCATCGCCGGCATCCTACCGCCTCTGGATACGATTACCATCGACCTGGAAAATGATGCCTTGCTGGCAGCGGATGTCGAAAGGGCGCGCCGGCTTGGTTTCGGCGGGAAGATGTGCATCCACCCGCGGCAAATTAAAGCGGTCAATGAAGGTTTTTTGCCAACGGAACAGGAAATGATGTGGGCCAAAACGATCATGGAAGCTGTCAAAACCGCAGGAGAAAGCGCAACGAGGCTCAATGGTAAAATGATCGATCGTCCGGTCATCGAAAAAGCCAGAAGAATCCTGGATACGGCAACCGGATAAGATTTCCGTTACCTATTGCATGGGGAAAATATCGGCCCGGGGAGGTGCTTTGAAGGTGAACAACCGATCGGGAAGCTTGGTATTGATACGGATATTCCGGAATTGGACTCGAGTATCGTTTCCGTAGGTATCGGTAAAACTGCATTCCAGGACCTGAAATGTAGACCCATCGACAGTCATCCGCAGATGGTCCATACCCGCATCTGCCGTTTTTGGCCTTAGAATCAGCCGGTAATGGCCCTGCTTATCGACAACCTGATCCTGCTGAACATAGGCAATATTGAAGTCATCACGCAATTTGCCTATACCGCTTAGAAAGCGAACGGCCAGTTGCGATTTGAAAATCTTATTCGCCTCTTGTACATAGACCGCATTGTCCTGGGGAATGTAGAACCAGGCCTTCGAAGCGGTGATGATTAGCTTCTTGGCTTTTGGCTTTGTGTAATCCCAAAACATCTGCTGCGGTTTTTTATAATAGACGATTCCCTCCTCGCGCTGTTTCTTCTTCACGGATTGTATGAGCGTTTCCTGAACGAACGACGCTTTCAAGTCTGTTGTCCCATCATACGCCTCCTGCATCTTCACCATTAACTCTTCCAATGATAGAGGCGATGACGCAAGGCATGGACCGGCGACAAAGAACAAAGCCAAGCCGATCACGAGATGAATGATTTCCTTAAATTTACCGGAATGCAAAGAGAATCCCTTTCTGAGTCATCAAAAGACCGCCCCGCAAATCAAAAAGCGTGCCTTTTGTCCAGATGTTCATACATAACGCCACAAAAACGGCAAGTCATTCAAATCAGGGCAATCAACTTTATCTTATTGAGTTTACTTAACATTATCGCTGCCCAACTCTTATGCAATGTGGTATATCATCGTGACAATTGAAGACTTACAAAACTTATTAACATGTTTATCCACAATCTTTTCAACACCCTTGTGAATATCAGCGCCAAGTACCCGTATCAAGTAAGGGAATGAGGAAACGAGTCCCTCAACCTGCTATTTTAACGCGCCAGCCGAAGGGGTCCTCCTGCTCGCCATACTGGATACGAAGCATTTCGTTATACAGTTTTTCCGTCAGCTGCCCCGTTTGTCCTCCATTCACGACATATTCCTGCCCCCGGTAAAAGAGCTGCCCGATGGGGGAAACCACCGCTGCCGTACCCGAGGCGAAGGCTTCCTTCAGGGTTCCTTTAAGGCCGGCCTCGATGATCTCATCGATGGAAAGCGGTTTCTCCGCAACTCGAACGCCCCACGATTTTGCCAGTTGAATCACCGAATCTCTTGTCACACCAGGCAGGATAGATCCGCCTAGGGGCGGCGTAATTAATTCGTCGCCGATACAAAAGAAGATATTGCTGGTGCCCACTTCTTCGACATATTTCCTGTGAATGGCATCGAGCCACAAGACCTGGGTGTATCCCTTCTCTATGGCAAGGGACATGGCGAAGAGACTCGCAGCATAATTACCGGCCGCCTTGACATTGCCCATTCCCCCCGGAGCGGCTCGCACATAGTCTTCCACCACATAGATCTTCGTCGGGCTGAAACCCTCGGGATAATAGGCGCCCACCGGCACGGCAATAATGAAGAAGAGATAAGCGTTCGCGGGATGAACCCCCAGCGCCGCTTCGGTGGCGATCATGGTCGGCCGGATATAGAGGGAAGTCCCTATGCCGTGAGGAATCCAATCCTGCTCTAAAAGAACCAGCTTCTCAATAGCCTCGAAGAAGAGATCCTCATCGACGGTAGGCATACAAAGCCTTTCGGCGGAAATTTTCATGCGCCGGATATTTTCCAGAGGCCGAAAAAGATGGATCTCCCCGTTTTTCCCCCGATAGGCCTTCAATCCCTCAAAGATCAGCTGCCCGTAATGTAGGCCCATGGCCGCAGGATCCAGAGAAAATGCCTGATAAGGTCGGATCTGGGGATCATGCCATCCGCCATCCGGTCCGTATTCCAGGGTGAACATGTGATCCGTGAATATCTTGCCGAAACCAAGCGTCGACTCATCGGTATATTTGGGCTTCATCTTGTCCGGCGCCTGCCGTGTGATTTTTATCTCCATACCGTCTCCCTTCTCACAATCAAAATTCCGAGTCTTCCTTATCACTAAATAATCCTGTGATCAAGACTTCTATATAGGATCGCTGCGTTGGCGCACATCGGCGATCGTCCGGGCTATTTCCATACATTTGGAAAATGTGCCCAATCCGCCGATACCCCTCAGCCCCATCGAACGAAGGTAATACCATACATCGAATGTATGGTATTACCTTCAAATCCATCTGTGCGAACTGCACTATATTCCTAATAACTATACAGAATCAACAGGTTATATTTTTCATGGGTGTGGCATATTATATGCATCATCCATATAACCCTATCACGATGAAGCGCTAAATAACGGGCTCTTATTTAAATTTACGATATATTTTCAAAATCCTTTTATGAAGGAGAAATGGAGGAAGGTATGCATCGGGTTGCATCGTATGAAAGCTTTCAGGACGGCCAGATCATTTTTAATGAGGGCGACCAAGGTGACCGGGTATATCTGATTGATTCCGGATCAGTGGAAGTATCAAAGATGATAAGCGGCAGCAAGGTCATCGTTGAAATGTTGCAGGCAAAAGAGATTTTCGGCGAGATGGCGTTTATAAGCAATATCCCGCGAACGGCAACGGCCATGGCCATTGGGAAGACAACCTTAGGGATACTCGATCGTACTTACCTGATGGAAGAATTGAACAGACTATCCGATGATACCCAAGCTATAATACGATCAATGGTTTGCCGCCTGAAGAAGGCAACGGACGTACTTACCCAGACAGGCATAAAACCTTCCTGTAGTCAATGATGGCTGGCTAGTCATTCTAAGATATTTGGAAACAAGAATCAGGGTTCTCCTGATTGATCTTTGTTTTCCCGAAGGGTAATATCCCTCCTTGGGACACGTCTAAATAATTAAAATCATGAAAGGAGATCTCTTATGAAAAAAATTTGCAGATTCACTGTTGTACTCGCTTCAGCGGCTATTCTTCTTTTTTCCACTGTATCTATCGCACCGGCAGAGCATCCGGCACCGTTCTATGTGGGCGTTTTCGGCTCATACGTGGTGCCCGCGGACCTTAAGTTACAAGGAAGAACAGACATTAAACTCGATAAGAGTATGGCTTTCGGGGTTAAAGGCGGTTATATCATTCCTCAGGTCAAGTGGTTGGCTCCCGAGCTGGAGTATGCTTATCTGGCAAAGCAGGACGTCAATCAACCCGGATCTAGTGGCGATTTCAGGGCACATAACGTGATGGCCAACCTTCTGTTCCGGTATCCGCAGGGTCAGATCCACCCTTTTGCGGGTTTCGGCGTGGGTCTGTCACGGGGAACTTTCAAGCTGGATGCAAGAGAAGATGATTACTCAGCGTTGGCAGCCCAATTAATCGCAGGGGTAAATGTCGAAATCGCCCCGAATATTTCAGCAGATCTTGCGTACAAATGGTTTACGAGCACCTACAAATTCGTAGGCACCGACGCTGATGCCAGAAACCACATCTTCCAGGTAGGGATTAACTACCATTTTTAGAATTTTACCTTAGGGTCTCAATTTGGATAAAAAAGGAGAACCCCGGACAATAAACGGGACATTCTCTTTAATTGACAGGCAAGAAAAAGGTGGCATCTATTTTTTCAGCGCATCGGGGCAAGCCGAAGAGAACTCAACCGCCATGGCCTATGACTCTCTCTCAGAGATGCGGGCTATGGCGATGCGGCTCGCGATCTTTCGGAAAATGAGAGCAAGAAGAGCCGCGTCCTGGCTCTCGACGTCTTCAAGAAAGTTTTCCCAAGTTGCGCATCATCAGGGTGCCCTAAATGATTCTCCGATCAAGACTCCTGTACTGG
>Ga0351841_1068_pt1 | contig 13643 bp, 10 predicted proteins | sample BONcelHFGM3001E6_FD_206884 | JGI IMG/M metagenome (GOLD analysis project Ga0351841, IMG submission 206884) | Enriched cells from coal bed in the Powder River Basin, Montana, United States - BONCAT cells FGM rep1 HSBNCT.FGM.300.1.E6 ...
AGCTTCGGAGATTATTTTAAACGCGAGGCGATTACCTTCGCCTGGGGATATTTAACTGAAGTGCTGCAAATGCCAAAGGACAAGCTTTACGTCACGGTGTACGAAGAGGATGACGAAGCCAGAGAGCTTTGGCGTGAAATCGCGGCGATGGATTATGAGCGTATTTTTAGAATCGGCGCCAAGGATAATTTTTGGTCCATGGGAGATACCGGGCCTTGCGGCCCCTGTTCCGAGATATTTTTCGACCGCGGGGAAAAGTACGGCTGCGACGCGCCGGTATGCGGCATCGGACAATGCGATTGCGACCGCTGGATGGAAATATGGAATCTGGTCTTTATGCAATATAACCGGGATGAATCAGGTAATTTGACCCCGTTGCCCAGGCCCAGCATCGATACGGGGATGGGCTTGGAACGTGTGGCCTCCATACTTCAAGGCGTTGACAGTAATTACGATACGGACATAATGCGCGATATCATCCACGGGGTGGAAACGTTGAGCGGACATCACTATTTTGGCGACCAACGGGGTTTCCCTTTCCGGGTCATTGCCGATCATATCCGTTCCTGCTCGTTTTTAATCGCCGACGGGATTATTCCTTCAAACGAGGGCAGGGGATACGTGCTGCGGAGAATTCTTCGTCGGGCCGCCCGTTTCGGCATGGATATCGGTTTAGGCGATCCATTTTTGTATAAGCTTTTCCCTTGTGTAAAAGATTCTTTATCGGATCATTATCCAGTTCTTATAAACGAAGAAGAAAATATCGTACGTGCGATCCGCATGGAGGAAGAACGCTTCCATCTGACCCTTAAGGCGGGAATGAATATTGTCCGGGAAATCGTCGCGAAGATGCGCGAAGCCGGTAAAACGGTATTTTGCGGTAACGATTTGTTTATGCTCTACGATACCTATGGCTTTCCTCTTGATTTGACTAAGGATGTTGCCGAGGCAGAAGGATTCGGCATAGACGAAGCCGGTTTTAACCTGGCGATGGAGACGCAGCGAAATAAATCACACAATGCCCGTGCCGATAACGGGGAGGAAGACATCTTTCTGGAATTCGGCCAATTGTTCGGTGATGTTGCCATAAACGAATTTATCGGTTATACTTCCGCAGAAGCGCTGTCCCCCATCATTGCTATTGTTTGCGGTAAAACGCGCCGGAATAAAATTGTAGGCGGCGAAGAGGGGTGGCTCGTTTTAGAACGCACGCCCTTTTACGGTGAAAGCGGCGGTCAAATCGGCGATACCGGTATGATTATCGCCAATGGCGGCAAAGCGAAAGTGAGCGACACTCAAAAACTCCATAACGGGTTAATTATTTTAAAATGCATGGTAGACGAGGGATGTTTGTCAGTCGGGGATACGGCGCATGCGGTCATCGATATGGAAAGGCGAAACGCTATCGCCCGCAATCACTCCGCCACTCATTTGCTTCACCGGGCTCTCCGTTTAGTCTTGGGCGAACACGTTCATCAAGCAGGTTCTTTGGTTACCGAAGAGCGCTTGCGTTTCGACTTTAATCATTTTGAAGCGGTGACGACAGAACAATTAAAAGAAATTGAAGCTGAAGTCAATCGTCAAATTCTTGCCAATTGGCCGATCAGTTGCCAAGAAATGCCTCTGGATGAAGCCAAAGCTACCGGGGCCATGGCCTTTTTCGGCGATAAATATGGCGATATTGTCCGTTTGGTCAATATGGGAGAAGTCAGCCGCGAATTATGCGGCGGCACCCATTGCCGTTTAACCGGCGATATCGGATTGATCAAGATATTAAGCGAAGGCGGCATCGGCGCAGGTATGCGCCGTATCGAGGCGTTAACCGGATTCAATGCCTTAGCCTATTATCATGATGTGGAAGAAAAGCTGGAGAATTTGGCGTCTATGCTTAAAAGCGCTCCTGAAAATATGGAGAAGAGACTGGAAACGCTTTTGGCGGAAAATAAAGCGCAGACTAAAGAGTTGGAAAAATTACAATCTAAATTGAATAAGAAAAAAATTGAAAATATTTGGAACAATGCCGAAAATATCGGAGGCATAGACGTTCTTGCAGCGCAGGTCGTAGCCTCAGATATGCCCACTTTGCGCAATATTTTAGATATGATGAAAGATAAATTGCCTAAATCTGCGATTGTTTTGGCGGCGTCACAAGATGATAAAGTGCAATTTGTGGTGAGTGTTTCTAAAGAAGCTCAGGCAGGCGGCCTTCATGCGGGTAATCTCATCAAAGAGATCGCTACGGTCTGTAACGGCGCCGGCGGCGGCAGAGCTGACATGGCACAGGCGGGCGGCAAGGATAATGATCCGGAAAAGATCAAATCGGCATTGGCGAAAGCTGAAGAATTAATTAAAGCGGTTTTAAACTAATCTTAATATTTTCACAAGGGAAATAAAGCCGGCACGTAGAATAAGTATAAGAAAGAAGTTAGCCTTAAGGAGGCATTACGATGTCAGGCGAATTCAAATTCGGTACATTTGCCGGAGATGAGACCATGTCTTTTGATCTTCGGAGTCAAGAAGACCTGAATCCGAGTGAAGTTTTGCATGCGGTTTATGCCGCCTTGCGTGAAAAAGGCTATAACCCCATCAATCAGTTGGTCGGTTATTTGATTTCCGGCGATCCGGCATATATTACAAGTTATAAAGAGGCCCGCAGCCTCATTCGTAAGGTGGAGCGGGATGATTTGATTGAAGAACTTGTGGCCAGTTACTTAAAAGAGGAGTAAAGCAAGACGGGTCAAAAGACCCGTCTTGCTTTTATTTGGATATGGATTATCGTACTTTGGGCAACACCGGCATTAAAGTTTCACGAATCTGTTTTGGCAGCCTGACCCTGGGCCCTCTTTGCGCTAATCTAACTTTGAACAGGGGGATTGCGCTCATATCCGCCGCGATTGATTTAGGGGTTTCCTTTATTGATACGGCGGAACAATACCGCACCTATTCCTATATTAAAGGCGCATTGGACGCGACTGATAAAACGATGATCGTCGCCACAAAAACTTATGCGCAAACCGGGACGGATGCGGCTTACGCTGTCGAAGATGCCCGCCTGGCGCTGGGAAGAAATACATTGGATATTTTTTTGCTTCACGAGGTGCAGGACGAAACTGATTTTTGCCGCCGCGCGCCGGCATGGCAGGTCTTGCTGGATGCAAAAAACAATGGTGCAATTAATGCAGTCGGTATCTCCACCCATAGTGCTAAGGTGGCGGCGATGGCGGCGCATCATCCTCAAATCGAAATAATCCATCCGATGCTGAATATCGCCGGGATAGGAATTAACGACGGTAGCGTCGAAGATATGTTGACGGCAATCGCTGATGCAAAAAGGGAAGGCAAAGGCGTCTATGGAATGAAGGCGCTCGGCGGAGGCGCCTTGATGCGCGAGGCCAAAAAAGCGCTTCTTTGGGCGTATGAGCAGCCCGATCTGGATGCAATAGCCATCGGTTTTAAGGACGAAGCCGAACTTGTTACCAATATTGGTTGGTATGACGGCCAAGAGCCGCCGGAGGCTAAAAAGGTGAATTTGCTCGACCGCAATTTGGCGTATGACAAGGATCCGATTTGCCACGGTTGCGGGCAGTGTATCAAACGTTGTCCCCAGGGCGCTTTAAGTTTCAGCGAAGATCATGCGCCGATTTGGGATAAATCAAAATGTATTTATTGCGGTTATTGTATCGCCGCCTGCCCCTGGTTTTGCCTATCTTTTTGTTAGGAGTTCTTATGCGAATTATTGGCCTGGATGTCGGGACAAAAACGATTGGCGTAGCAATTAGCGATCCTCTGGGGTTGACCGCCCAAGGGGTGAAGACAATTTACCGTAAAGGGCTGGAGGCGGATATGAATGCCGTTGATGCGCTTATACGGGAATTCGGGGCGGATGAAATCATGATCGGACTGCCTTTAAACATGAACGGTAGTTCCGGCCCCTCGGTGGAGATGGCTAAAAATTTTGGCGAGGAAATCGAAAAAAGGCATCCGATCAAAATCACCTACCGGGATGAACGCTATTCTACCATGGCCGCGACAAGGATACTTTTGGAAGGGGATATTTCCCGGAAAAAGCGCAAAGCGGTCATTGATAAAATGGCCGCCGCATATGTGCTCCAGGGATATTTGGATTATTTACGCAATAAGGGATAATTGGTTCGAAACTTGATTTTAATAATCGTATTGGTTATACTATGAAAACGGCAAATAATTATTGAGGTGAAAAATATGAGCGAAACGATTACGTTAATTGACGAAGAGGGCGTAGAACATGAATTCGAAGTGGAAGCCTTTCTTGATGTGGAGGAACAAAAATACGCGGTTTTAGTTCCGCAAAGTGATGAATGTGTCGACGAAGCGGTGATATTGCGTTTCGGCCTTGATGAAAAAGGCGAGCAGGTTTTATTCGATATCGAAAGCGACGAAGAGTGGGACAAAGTGGCGGATGCCTATGATGCGTTTGCAGATGAAGAATACCAAATGGATTAATACCGGGTTACAGAACCGTACGCATAGTGTTTGGTAATTTAAAAGGGCTTGTTATTTTGTATTCACAAAATAACAAGCCCTTTATTTTCGGATTATCGAAATGTTACTTCACCCTTTCTTAGAACATATCCTTTTTACGAAGAAGGATGATCGAGAGCACACAAGCTAACAGCGCAATACCTAGAACAATACCAAATCCGAGCAAACCCGCTTGATTTTCAAAAGGGACATCTACGTTCATTCCCCAGAAGCTGGCGATCACCATAGGAATGGATAGAATAATCGTGATCGAGGTCAGTAATTTCATCGTTCCGGAAAGATTATTGGATATCAATGAAGAAAAAGCGTCCATGGTCGATTTCATGGTATTGCTGTATATTTCCGCCATTTCAATGGCTTGAGTGTTTTCAATGATCACGTCTTCAAGCAGATCTTCGTCTTCCTCATACATTTTCACCGTTTTGCCCCGAATCAGGCGATTCAAGACCTTGGCGTTGTAGCGCAGGGAAGTGGAAAAATAAACCAAGCTTTTTTGCAGATTAAGAAGATACATCAACTCCCTATTCTTCATGGTTCGGTTGAGTTCTTTTTCCATTTCCTCGGTGCGGTGATTGATATCCCGTAGATATCTGAGGAAAAGGGTGGTTTTGCGATTCATAGTATGAAGGATAAAACGGGTCTTCTTAAAGGTGGCGATCCCTTTCGTACGGCTGAGAGTAAATTCCTCGAGAAGGTTGATATCCTCCAGACATACGGTAACGATATAATCATCATTCATGATTATTCCCAAAGGAATCGTATCATAAATGATATCTTCGTCCATACGAATCGGCGCGTGAACAATGATCAGCGCCTGCTCGTTCTCCACTTCGACACGAGGTATTTCCTCGTCGTCTAAGGGATATTTAATAAAATCATAATCCAAACCGGTTTTTTCAGCAACCAGGTTAATTTCCGCTTCGGTCGGATTGACTAAATTGACCCAGCAATCCTTTTCGATAATATCCTGGCACTGTAAATTATTGTCAATGGTACGGTAAATAAAAATCATTGGCAAAACCCCCTTTTAAGGGAGGTCCAATTCAAAATCATGCACGGCCTCCCTCGCGTTTATATTCAGGAAAACTAAGTGATAGTCGCTACTAGGGCAACCGTCCATGGTCTCACCTCCAATAAAAGTAGTTTTCACAAAATCAATTAATTATACTTCATAATCTTTGGTTTGAAAAGCTTTTATCGAAAAATAACCATAAAAAATTCAAAAAGCCGATTATTACCGATAAAATGGTGATATTTCAATCTAAAGTAATTTTAAGAAGGAATTAAACATTTTAAGGCGTATAAAAGAATTAACTGGAATTTTAATGAAAGTAATAAAAAAAATATTAAGACGATAAAATATATGAGGAATAGTGATTTAATGATTTTTTCAGAAAACAAAACTGGAAAATTAAGTAACTAATCAAGTTTTAGTAATGGAAATTTGCGCTTTACGGTGAGCTATTGCTTTCAATAAAGCGCAAATTGCATTCTAAGATTATATAAAAGCATGAAGTTTTATGGAGGATAATCTATGCGACAGATGTCAGCAATTATATTAGCGGCAGGCAAGGGTACGCGGATGAAAAGCGATCTGCCGAAGGTGCTTCACGGTCTTGGCCATAAACCAATGATTGAATATGTTCTTAGCGCCGTTCGCGAAGCCGGAATAGACGATTTATGTATCGTCGTAGGACACGGGGCGGACGAAGTCAGAACAACGCTCGGCGGCGAATATCTTTACGCCGTGCAGGAGCCGCAACTGGGAACAGGACATGCTGTGCAACAGGCTTTACCGGTTTTTTCAAAGCCATGCGATAGCACGATGGTGCTTTGTGGAGATACCCCCCTATTAACAGCAGCTACCTTAAATAAATTAAAAACATATTTTGAAACAAGCGATGCCGCCTGCACCGTAATGAGCGCTGTTTTACCACAAGGCGGTAGTTATGGCCGGATTATTCGCGATAGCCGCAATGAGGTAGAAGCCATTGTAGAAGAAAAAGACGCGACGATCGAACAATTAGCCATTCGCGAGATAAACAGCGGCGTTTATTGTTTTAAAATCAAAGCCTTGAGAGAAGCGATCAGCCGGATAAAACCCAATAACGCCCAGGGTGAATACTATTTAACGGATGTTATCCAAGAAATACGCAAACGCGGCGGCAAAGTAAACGCATATGTTTGTCAAGATTCCGAGGAAATCCTTGGAGTTAACGATCGCTATCAATTGGCTGTTATTGCCAAGGCGCTTCGACAGAGAAAAACGCGTGATTTAATGCTTTCCGGAGTGACGATTGTCGATCCGGATACCGTTTATATTGACGATGATGTGGAAATAGGTACTGATTGCCTGATCGAACCTAACGTCTATATTGAGGGGGCCTGTAAAATCGGCTCAGGCTGCCATATCGGCCCTTCGGTCAAAATGGTGGATACTGTTATGGGTAAAAATTGCGAAATCGGACCTTTTTGTTATCTTCGCCCCGGAGTCGTACTTGCGGATAAGGTTAAGGCCGGACATTTTGTGGAAATAAAAAAGAGCCAGATCGGAAAGGGCTCTAAGGTGCCGCATTTAAGTTATATCGGTGACACAATCATCGGCGAAGGCGTTAATATAGGCTGCGGTACGATTACCTGTAATTATGACGGAAAGAATAAGCACAATACCATTATTGAGGATGAAGTATTTATCGGCAGCAATACCAATTTGGTTGCCCCGGTAAAGGTAGGCTACCGCTCGACTGTCGCGGCAGGCAGCACGGTCACGGACGATGTCCCGGAGAATACTTTGGCGATAGCCAGAAACAGACAATGCAATATTGTAGGTTGGACCTTTCAAAGGGACCCCCGATTTGCAAAAAAAGATGAAGAATAACGAATCAAATCAAAGGAAAAGAGAATCTCGCAGGGAATAGAACTAGTGAATACGAGCTATCGAGAGGAGACCGGGAATGACCAGCTTCAAATTGAAGTTATTTTCAGCCGGTGCAAATAATGCCCTGACTGAGGAAATCGCCGAATATTTGGGGATACAAGTCGGCTTGGCCAAAGTAAAAAACTTTGCCGACGGAGAAATAGCAATCGAAATCAGTGAAAGCGTGCGCGGTTGCGATATTTATATTGTTCAACCGACTTGTTGGCCGGTCAATGATAATCTGATGAAACTATTGATCATGATCGACGCGATGCGCCGTGCGTCGGCTCAGCGCATCGCCGCCGTGATCCCCTATTACGGATATGCCAGACAGGAACGTAAAACTAAAGCCCGCGATCCGATTTCGGCAAAACTCGTGGCCAACCTGATATCTGCCGCCGGTGCGGACAGAGTAATTGCGATGGATCTGCATACCGCAGCAATCCAGGGCTTCTTTGATATTCCGGTAGATCACTTACCCGGCGTACCGCTATTGGCTGAATACTATAAAAATCTTGATAATAAAGATTTGGTTGTAGTATCGCCCGATGTGGGCGGGGTGGTACGCGCGCGGAATTTGGCCAACCGTCTGGGCGTTGATTTGGCGATTATTGACAAAAGGCGTGAAGAAGCGAACAAAGCCGAAATCATGCATATCATCGGCGATATAAAAGATAAGAATGTTATCATGGTCGACGATATGATTGATACGGCCGGTACCATCACCAAAGGCGCCAAAGCGCTTCGTGAATTAGGCGCCAAGGAAATTTATGCCTGTTGCACCCATCCGGTCTTTTCCCCGCCGGCGATGGAACGTCTGGAAAGCTCGATCATTAGCGAGGTGTTGGTGACCAATACCATACCCATTGATTATCAACGACAAGGTTATTGCGGAAAAATCAAAGTGCTTTCCGTGGCGGCGCTTTTAGGCGAATCGATCATCCGAATACACGAAAATCTTTCCGTTAGCCGTCTTTTTGATGAGTAATCTGTTATTTATCGCTTTTTTGATTTTTCTCGACATCGGTGATTTGATCATCGATGTCGTTTTCTTTCATGTCAAGTAAATCATCACTGAATGTCTCGGTTAGAAGATCATCCGATATTTTCGTCTCAAAATCCATTCTGTTTTCCTCATCGTCTAAAAAAATGGATTCAGCATTGATAAATTCATCCTCTTGTTTCTTAATCTTTTCTATCCGTTCGCTAATGCTTACGGAAAAACGCTTGGTAAGATCCGCGGTATTATTCATGATCTCTCCCGCTTTTTCTTTGACCGTTTCAGCGGCATTACCCATATTGGTGATGAAGCTGTTATCGATGGAAATTGCGTCTTCCGTCGCTTCTTCTTTGAGCATGGCGGTGTTACCGGAAATGGCAATAATATATTCCCCTTTAATTAGCGTGCGAACCTTAAAAAAACCGTCCGGTGCGATTTCCAAGCCGGAAATCTTGCCGTTTTCGCTATTGAAACGGTATTCTTCGATTTTGCCCAGCGTTCTGCCGCCCGTGGTAAATACCCTGGCGCCGATAATAGTCGGCGGATGATGAAGCGCCCGCGCATACAAATTGTTCTGGCCACGTCTTTCTAAAAGAGAGACTGTATCGACAGTGACGCCGTCATCCCCAAAATTAAAAACCGCGGAGAAGGGGAGAATGCGTTCATATTGGGACACTTTCCTTTTACCTAAAAGAAATCCCTGTATTGTGAAGGTTTTAATATCTATGAGCAGTTGCCTGATATTACCGAGATTTAAGCCTTCTTTGCAACTGAAAACCGGCATCCCTAAAATTTTACGACTGCTTAAATCGCGAACATTTTTCTCAACCATTTAATCACATCCCAATCTGTTTTATAAAAATATATGGTAACAAATCGGCATATATGCTTTTTTATCCATAGAATTTATGGTAATATTAAGTTATGAAAATCATCTTTGGATTAGGTAATCCGGGTTTGCAATATGCAAATACCCGTCATAATTGCGGCTTTCTCGCCTTAGACAAACTCGCATACGAATTAAATACGGAGTTTGGCAAAAAAAACGAGGATAATCTCATTGCAGCCGCCATGTATGAGAATTGCCGTTTAATCTTAGCTAAACCACAGCTATATATGAATTTAAGCGGCTTTCCATTAACGCGCCTTTGCCATTATTATAAGGTTGACTATCACGATATTCTCGTTGTTCACGACGATTTGGCTCTGCCGCCTACAACTTTGCGTTTTCGCCGTAGCGGTAGCGACGGCGGGCATAACGGGATGAAGTCAATCATTGAGCAAACGGGAACCAATGAGATCAATCGATTAAAAATCGGTATTGGCCCCGCACTCTATGATGCGGCCGATTATGTGACCGGGCGTTTTAGCGACGAGGAGATTCCCCTATTCGCCGAAGCTTTTACACAGGCTGCGGAAGCTGTTTTATGTTGGGTCAATGACGGCATTGGCGAAGCGATGAACAAGTATAATCGGCGCGATGTGACCGAGGAAGAGTAAATGGCTAAAATTATCGGATAATACGGGTATTTGGAAAATAATCATGTTTATAGGGGGTGCGATCCTGGATCGCACCAATTCGGCGTGGGCCCACATACGGAACATTAGGGTAGAATTATGGTACTGCTGCGAATTAAGGAGGAACTATGCTGCAAATTCTCAAAGCATGGCGGGAGCAAAAAGAATATCAGGACATCCTTAAGGCTTTAAAAGAAAAAAAGGTCTCGGCGCTAACCGGATTGACGGAAATGCCCAAAGCGGCTTTTACCGCCGCCATTTTTGAAGACATGGAATATCCGATGCTTTTACTGATGCCTGAGGAAGCGGAGGCAATGACATTAACCGATGATCTGCGGCAGTTTTTAGGCGATAAGGTCGTTCATTTTCCGGTACTGGAACTGATGCCGTTTGAAGTGTATGCGCATAATATTGAGCTCATATCAGCACGGGTCGGTACCCTTTCCAGGCTGGCAAGAGGCGAAAAATTGCTGATCGTCAGCTGCGTCAATGCCGTGACCCGTCGCCTGACGCCGCCGAAAATCTTTACCCGTTATCATTTGCAGTTAAAGAAAGGCGATATTTTCGAATTAAATTTCCTGGCGAAAAAACTGGCCGATATGGGCTATGAACGGGTGGCATTGACCGAAATCCCCGGTTCTTTCAGCTTGAGGGGAAGCATCGTCGATGTTTTTTCGATAACGGAAGAAAGGCCATACCGTATCGATTTTTTTGATGATGAAATTGATAATATCCGTTATTTTGACCCGTCTCAGCAGCTTTCCCAAGAAGAAATAGACACCATCATCCTTCCGCCCGCCAAAGAGTTACCTATTGATGATTCGGCGCGTAAAAAGGCGTATGCGGCGCTACAGACCGAGCTTGCGGAAACAGTTAAAAAATTACGCGGGCAGGATAAAAAAAGTGCTGAACAAACCTTTTCTCCCTTATTGGAATACCTAAACGAAGGGATTTGGGATAACGGCTTGGAAGCGCTTATGAGCTATTTTTATGAAGATGCGGGTAGTATTTTCGATTATATGCCAAATGGTCTGATTTTGCTTTCGGAGCCGCAATATATCCAACAAACCGCTCAGGACATGGCCTACGAACGCAATACCCGATATTTTGATTTACTGGAGCAGGGAAGATTATTGCCGTCATTTTACAGCAATTTTCTGGATTATGAGGCATTACGCGGTAAATTTGATAGCAAGAGATTACTTTTATTTTGTCAACTCAGCCTCCAGACCGGCAATATTCAGCCGCAAATCGACCGGCATGTGTTAACCAGGGAATTACCAAATTATGCCCATGACCCCAACGGTTTTGCCAAGGATATGCATGATTTTATACGCAACGGCTACCGGGTAATCATATCCGCCAGTTCCCAACTGCGTTTGCAAAGAGCGAAAGAGATAATTTCCGAAATGTCTTTATCAGACGTGCAATTTGTGCAATCTGGTTGGAGCAGCGGCTTTGAAAGCCCTCAATTGAAGATAGCGTTAATCACGGAAAAAGAACTATTCGCCAAGGAGGGCCGAAAGAAACACCGTCGCACTTATAAAGGCGGAGAGAGAATTGCCAATTTTCTCGATTTGCGTACGGGAGACTATGTGGTGCATATATATCAGGGTATCGGCCAATACATGGGGGTAGAACGGCTGGCTGTCGGCGATGTGGAGCGGGATTATCTCCTGATCCGCTATTTAGGGGAAGATAAGCTTTTTTTGCCGGTAGACCAGCTTGACTTGATCCAAAAATATGTGGGTAACGAGGGTAACGCGCCCAGGCTCAACCGCCTGGGCGGCGGAGAATGGAAAAAAACCAAGGCGAAAGTACGTGCAGCCGTACAAGTCATGGCTCAGGAGTTACTACGTCTTTATGCATCCAGAGAACAAAATAAAGGATTCGCCTTTTCCCCGGATGTGCCGTGGCAACAGGAATTTGAAGACGCCTTTCCTTATGTCGAGACCGAGGATCAACTGATTAGCGCCGCAGAAATTAAACAGGATATGGAATCGGATAAAGTGATGGACCGGCTCCTTTGCGGCGACGTAGGGTACGGAAAAACTGAAATCGCGCTTCGGGCGGCGTTTAAGGCGATTATGGATGAAAAGCAGGTGGCGATTTTGGTTCCGACTACAGTACTCGCCCAACAACATTTTCATACGATTGCCCAGCGTTTTGAAGGTTTTCCCGTCCGCTATGCCAGTTTATCCCGTTTTTCTTCTCCCAAAGAACAAAAAGAAGTTGTCCGTCATTTGGCAAACGGAGAGTTGGATTTAGTCGTTGGCACACATCGGTTGTTGTCGGCCGACGTTAAATTTAAGGATTTAGGGTTGTTGATTATTGACGAGGAACAGCGATTCGGCGTAGCTCATAAGGAAAAAATTAAAGCGCTAAAAACACAGGTTGACGTTTTAACCCTTTCCGCCACGCCCATTCCCCGCACGCTTCATATGGCTATGGTGGGCATAAGGGATATGAGCCTTATTTCCACGCCGCCCGAAGACAGACATCCTGTGCAAACCTATGTGATCGAATATCATGAACGGATGATCCGGGATGCGATTGCCAGGGAGATGGGCAGGGGAGGCCAGATATTTTTTCTCCATAATTGGGTATTCGATATCTATAACGTAGCCGACGAATTGCGGCGTATCCTCCCTGAAGCGCGTATATTTGTGGCGCACGGACAGATGAAAGAACGGGAATTGGAGAAGGTGATGTTAGATTTTGTGGACGGCGACGCAGACGTTTTAGTATGCACGACTATTATCGAAAGCGGATTGGATATCCCCAACGTCAATACGCTGATCGTGGATGATGCGGATACATTCGGCTTGTCCCAGCTTTATCAGCTCCGCGGCAGGGTTGGTCGTTCGGAACGGCAGGCCTTTGTTTATTTTACTTTTAAACGGGATCGATTGATCAATGAGATTGCCAAAAAAAGATTGATTACCATTCGTGATTTTACCGAATTGGGATCAGGTTTTAAAATCGCCATGCGGGATTTGGAGTTAAGAGGCGCGGGAAATATTCTCGGCCCCGAGCAGCACGGCCATATAATGGCTGTCGGCTTTGATCTTTATTGTAAACTGTTGGAGGAGGAAACGCTGAAAGCTTCGGGGGAAAACGTTCCGGTGCAGAGCATTTCCACCTTGTTGGAGTTAGAAATCAACGCCTATATTCCTGATAACTTTGTTGCCGACTCGGTATTAAAGGTAGAAATCTATAAAAGAATGGCTGCCGCGGATAACGAAGCAGAAGTCGATGAATTGGCGGGCGAGTTGTACGACCGCTACGGAGATCTGCCTTCGACCGTTTATAATCTTTGTCAACTCGCTAAAATTAAAGTTTTAGGTAAAAGATTAATGATCGCTTCAATAACCCAAAAAGCTGACGAAATTGAAATTAAATTCGCTGAGGGTCATCCCCTAATTGGCGAGGCGTTATTGATTTTATTAGATAAATGGAAGAATAGAATGAGCTTTTCCGAAAAAAAAGGTTTTACGATAAGATTCGGTACTGTGGGGATGACAAAGGATATCGCCCGGATTGAAGTTCTATTGAAAATGTTAAATGAGCTGGCAAAAACCAATGATGAAGTTATATCTGAGCGCAATGTGAACAAATTATCATAATATTTTTCTTTTACTGTAATATTTGCTGTGTTATAATATAGCATAGTAACTTATTAAATAC
>Ga0351841_1082_pt1 | contig 13444 bp, 13 predicted proteins | sample BONcelHFGM3001E6_FD_206884 | JGI IMG/M metagenome (GOLD analysis project Ga0351841, IMG submission 206884) | Enriched cells from coal bed in the Powder River Basin, Montana, United States - BONCAT cells FGM rep1 HSBNCT.FGM.300.1.E6 ...
AATGATCGTGGAAGGAAAGATTGATTTCGTGGTCTTTTTCTCCGACCCGCTTACCGCCCAGCCCCATGATCCGGATGTCAAGGCGCTGCTTAGGATCACGCAGGTATATGATGTCCCGATCGCCAACAACCGGGCCACCGCCGATTTCATGATTACCTCATCCTATATGGATGAGGAGTATCCGCGTCATATCACCGAATTTAAAAGCCCGGTCAATCTTTAACGGGTAAAAATAACTACAAAAATGAAAAGTATTGCCAGAGGATAGTGTTCCTTTGGTTTTTTTATTTTTTGGCCCCTAAAACCGGGAATAAAGACAAAAGAAAAATCAGTCCGGCGGTAGGTATCCCGAACTGATTATCATAGAATGCTTATTTAAGAGAGTGGTAAAAACGCTTATTCGTATCGCAGCGCCTCGATGGGGTCCATCTTAGCGGCTTTATTGGCTGGGTAGTAGCCGAAGAATACCCCGATGGCCATGGAAAAGCCGACTGCCAAAATAATCGCGCTGACGGACGGTGAGCTCGGCGCATCCAAAAGGGTGCTGCCCACATAACCCAGTACTCCCCCGAAGATGGTGCCGATGATCCCCCCGATCATGCATACGATCATGCTCTCCACCACAAATTGGGAGCGGATATTGCCGTTGGTGGCGCCGATCGCCTTACGGGTGCCGATCTCCCGGGTGCGTTCGGTGACCGAAACCAGCATGATATTCATCACCCCGATCCCGCCCACCAGCAGGGAAATCCCGGCGATCACGGAAATGGCGATAGAAAGGGTGCCCATGATCGAGTCCATCTGTTCGATGATGCTGTCCATGCTCATGGATGTGATCTCAAAATCCTTATTATTGTCGTAATAACGGTTTAAAAACCCGCTGAACTTGTTCGCCAAAACGGCGCCGTTAAAGTTGTTATTGCCCAAAACGGTAATGCTTTGATAGCCCGCGGTGTTGCCGGTGATATGCTGCGCGGTAGTCAGGGGGATAAAGAAAGAGGTTGCGATATCTTCTTCCGAGGCGGTGCTCATGTAAAAGGACGATTGCTCGTATTTGTAAACGCCGATAATGCGGAAGGTGAGGATTTCGCTACCGATATCCACCTGGATCTCGCTGCCCAAAGCGTTTGCGGTATTGCCGCCGAAGATATTGTTAACCAGTTTATCGCTGACTACGGCGGTATTGCGCTCGCCCGCAACATCCTGGGTTTTGATGCCCCGCCCGGCGATCAGATCCACTTGATTAACGTCGAGGTATTCGTCGTTGATCCCGATCACGCTGAGATTGGCATAGAGCCGGCCGTCTTTGGCCTGCCCGCTGCTCACGGCTTCGGATAAGCTAACCCCGTCGATCTCGTTTGCGTAACGGGCGCGCAGGGCGTCGATCATCTCGTCGGTAATCAGATCCTTGTCTTCCGGAGTAGCGGTGGACATCTGGGTGTTGACGTCGGAATACTCTTCGCTTCTCCCCTGGATATAGACGAAGATATTGGAAGCGCCCAGGTCGCTCATGGAACTCGTCACCACGCCGGTCATACTGTTGCCCACGGTGAGAATAGCGATCACCGAGCCGATACCGATGATAATGCCCAGCATGGTGAGGATGGAACGCATTTTATTGGCGCGCAGGCTCTCCAGAGCCAGGCGGATACTTTCCCCTAATCCCATAGTTAATGCGCCTCCGTATCTATCGGCCCGGAATAAAGCATCCCGTCATGCATGGTTAGGACGCGGCTGGTTTCCGAGGCCAGCTTATGATTATGGGTGATAAGGATGACGGTTTTTCCCTGCTCTTGGTTGAGCTTATGGAAAATATCCATCACCATATGTCCGGTCTTGGAATCGAGCGACCCGGTGGGCTCGTCGGCGAGGATGATCGCCGGGTCGTTGGCCATGGCCCGGGCGATGGCCACCCGCTGTTTTTGTCCGCCGGAAAGTTCGTTGGGCTGATGGGTCATCCGGTCCGCCATATCCACCACAGCCAACAATTCTTTCGCCCGGTTGTTGCGTTCGCGCGGGGACATACCGGCGTACATCATTGGCAGCTCTACATTGCGCAGGGCATTGGTCCGGGAAATGAGATTGAAATTCTGGAAGACAAAGCCGATCTTTTTATTGCGGATTGCGGAAAGCTCCGCATCCTCTGCTTCTTCAATCACGGTGCCGTCCAGGGTATAGCTGCCCGAGGTCGCCCGGTCCAGGGCGCCAATCACATTCATGAAGGTGGATTTTCCCGAGCCTGAGGCGCCCACGATGGACAGGAATTCCCCCTTGTCCACGTTCAGGTCGATCCCGTGTAATATTTCTAGTTCATTGGGCTGGCCGACATAGAAGCGTTTGATGATTTGGCGCATCTGGATCAGCGGTTGGTTGGAATTTTCCATTAAAATCCTCCCATCACCGGCGCGCTGTTGTTTTGGGGAGCGGTTTGCATCTCGTTGATTGAGACGGGTTTGCCGACCAAGGCCAGATAATCATCCGGTTCGTTGACGATCCGCAGCCCTTCTTGGACCCCTTCGCCGCTGATCACGATATCCAGATCGTTGCCGATCCCGGTTTCAACAGGGAGCTCCAAGAGGAGATATTTGCCATCGCTTTGCTCGCTGGCGACCAGCACGCAGCTTTGGCCTTCGTTGTTTTCATAGACCGCGTCGTAGGGTACGGTCAGCACATTTTTTTGTTCCGCGATGATATAGTTGAGCCGCACGCTCATGCCGATCTTCAAGCCGGTGTTTTCGGACATCACCGTGACCTCGGTGGCGAAGAGGGCGTCGGAGGCGGTTTGGGTTTCGCCCAGGTTATTTTTGGTGGATGTCGGGGCGATGCTGGTGATGGTGCCGTTAAAAACGTCGTCGTCGGTGGCGTCGGATTTGATCGTCACCGCCATCCCCGGTTTGACCGTCGCGATATCGTATTCTTTGACCGAGGTCTCGACCACCAGATTATTGACGTCTTCGATCACGAAGAGGAGCCCGGAACCGCCGCCGCCCACCTTGGCGTAGACCGCGGTGATCGTGCCGGATACCGGCGCGGTGATTTTGGTGGAGGCCAGATCGGCCCGCAGATGGCGCAGGCTCACCTGGGAAGTGGTATTGTCCGACGATGCTTTGGTGCTGTTTAAGGCGTTCAGATAGGATTGCAGCTGGTTTTGCGCCGCTTCCCGGGCGGCGGCCAGGTTAGCCAGGGCGGTCTGATAGGATTTATAGGCGTTATCCATGGCGGTGGCGTAATCGTCGAGCGCATTGTCCACGCCGCTCGCGACCGCATCGTATTGCGCCTTGGCGATATCATAGCTATCCTCGGCATAGTCCAACGCCCGTTCGGCGCTGTCCAATTGTCTTTGCGCCGCATCCAGGGTTGCCTGTAGAGCAGCAAGTTCCGCAGTCAAGGTTGCGATTTCCGCGTCTATCGCGGTGGTATCTCCCCCCCCCTGAGTTAATAGCAGCCCGTTCGTCATTTGCTTCGTCAAGTTCGCTTTGCTTATTGTCCCGCGCAAGCTTTGCCGCATCATAGGCGGCTTTAGCCAGATCGTAAGCGTCCTCCGCGGATTCCAGGTTCATCTTCGCCGTGTTCCGCGCGGCTTGCGCGGAAAGGAGGCTGGAATTTTCCCCCTCGTCCAGGCCGTCTTCATATCGCGCGTAGTTTTCCTGGGTGGCAAGATAGTTGTCGTATGTAATCTGCACCTGGCTTTCGGCGCTGATAATGGCGGCGTTCAACCCGTTTTCCAGCGCATACTTGGCCGCGTTATAGTTGTCCTGAGCCGATTTGATCTGTTCGGCGCTGGCGTTGGAGGAGACCCCGATTGCCGCTTCCTGGCTTTCGATCTGGTCCGCGATGGCGTCGCCGTCCAGTTCGGCTAAAAGCGCGCCTTTCTCCACATAATCGCCTACTTCCACATTGACTGCTTTAACGGTATAGGCCAGGGTGGAATAAACCGTCATCGAAGAGGCGCTTTCCACCGTACCGGTGGTGTTGACCGTATCTTGGATATCTGACAGGGCCAAAACCGTGGTATCGGAAAAAGTCAGCCCGCTTTGCTCGGCGCGGCTTTTATTAAGGCCGATCAGCAAAACGATCGCCACGACCAGGATAACCCCGCCGATGATTAGCCATTTCTTCTTTATTTTAAATTTCTTTTTTTTGATTTTTTCCTTAATGCTCATGCTTTCCATGATCGTTTTCTCCTTAGCCAGTCAGTGCTTTTAAATTTATAAGCGGAAATTTTCATACCCGCCGATTATACCGTCTCAATATTAAATAAATATTAACTTTTCACTTAATATTGAATTAATATTTTCATGCTATCTTCAAGAGGTTTATTGATCGATTTTATGGTGGACGGCGGGTGCCGCCGGAAATACGACGGGGTCCGCAAAGCGAAACTGTTACAGGTAGGGAATATAAACAAAAAATATATGTTATAATGTCAGTGAGGTGAAACCGATGTTTAACATCTTGTTTGTCGAGGACGATCAATCTTTGCGCCGGTTGATGTGTACGGTGTTGGAAAAAAACGGTTACCGGGTTTTTCCCGCTGAGGATGGGGCGGCGGCGCTGGATATTTTGGACAGGGAGTATATCGATTTAATCATCTCCGATATCATGATGCCGAGATTGGATGGTTACCGGCTTACCCGACAGCTTCGGGAGGCAAACTATAAACTGCCGGTGCTGATGATCACCGCCAAAGACGGCTTCGATGCGATGCAGCAGGGCTATTTGGCGGGTATTGACGACTATATGGTCAAGCCGATCGATGTCAAGGAGATGCTACTGCGGATAGGGGCGCTCTTACGCCGCGCCCGCATTGCCAATGAACGGCGGCTCACCATTGGCAACACCCTGCTTGATTATGATTCCCTGGCCGTAACCTGCGCTAACGAGCGTATTCAGTTGCCCCAAAAGGAGTTTTATCTATTGTTCAAGTTGATCTCCTATCCGGATCAGATTTTTACCCGGCAGCAGCTTATGGATGAGATCTGGGGCATGGAAAGCGAAACCGACACGCGCACCGTGGACGTGCATATCAATCACTTGCGGGAACGATTCCATGATAATCGCGATTTTGAGTTGGTCACCATCCGGGGGCTGGGCTATAAGGCGGTGAGAAAATGATTTGTAGAATGGAGCGATGCAAAAAACCCGAGGGGGTCAGTCATCTGTGGATATTATTGGTCGTGTTCGTCTTTGCGGTGATGCTCGTTTCCGCTATAATTATCATGCCTATCTTCTTTTTTGCCTTTGATACGCACCCGGAATTATTTACCTCCACCAGACCGCTGATGCCGGTTATCGGGCTATTTCTCATTAGCATTTGCATTGGCACGGGCATGACCGGCATGCTGGCCAAACGTTTTATCGCGCCGGTCATCGAGATATCCCAAGCTACCAAGGAAGTGGCGAAAGGCAATTTTGATATTTTGATCAACGAACGGCACCGCCATAAAGAAATCAAAGCCCTGGCGGTCAATTTTAATAAAATGATTCGCGAGCTCTCCGGTATCGAGACCTTGCGCGGCGATTTTATCGTCAATGTTTCCCATGAGTTCAAAACGCCTCTGGCGGCCATCGAAGGATACGCCGCTTTGCTTCGTAACGGGGATTTGAGCGATACGGAGAAAGAGGAGTATACCAGGGCGATTATTGAAAACAGTTCACGGCTTTCCACCTTGACCGGCAATATCCTTAAGCTATCCAAGCTGGAAAACCAGCAGATTGTGGTCAATAAAAGCCGGTTTGCTTTGGACGAGCAGTTGCGGCGTACTTTAATTCTGCTGGAGAAGCAATGGAGCGTCAAGAATTTGCAGCTTGACCTGGATCTGCCCCATCTTGAATATTTTGGCAGCGAGGATTTGCTGGCTGAGGTTTGGCTAAATCTCCTGGGTAACGCGATCAAATTCACCCCGGAGGGGGGCGGGATCGGCATTCAACTGCGATCGGGAGAAAAAGCCGTAGAGGTGGAGATCAAAGATAACGGGATTGGCATGGATGAGGAGACTCAGCGCCATATCTTTGAAAAATTTTATCAAGGCGACGAGACCCGGGCCAAAGAAGGAAATGGACTGGGGTTGCCGTTGGTGCGGCATATCCTCGATATTTGCGGCGGAGACATCATGGTGTATAGCCAACCGGGCCAAGGTTCGGCGTTTATCGTGACCTTACTGATATAATGCTAAGGCCGATATTTGGGATTTTAAAGCGCAGCGTTGAATAATTGATCCCTGGGCTTGCCTTAAGATGGGTCTTTATTGTATTGTAATACTTGGAGCAATGGTTGTCAAAATTTGTGTCGGCACAAGTTTCGTGCGTCGTTTGGCCAGCGAGCGGATGTGATCCGGCGCCGAAGGAAGGCAATGGCAGGGCCTTCGTAATACGGATAAATCATAAATAGCGATCCGCAATACATTTATGTGGTTATTTTATGTCTTTTCGTTTATAATAGGATAAAAGGTTATCGTTTTTGGTGTTTAGATATGGTACAATTTGTCTGATCAAAAACGTTAGCTTATGCCGCTAGCAAATTGTATGGATATTATCTTGAAACGAGGATGACAAATGCTGGAACTTAAGGATATCAGCGTTCAACTGGACGGAGACGCGGGCAAGGTGCGGATATTGCAGAATATCAATCTTAGTCTGGAAAACAAGAAAATATATGTGCTGACCGGACCCAACGGCGGAGGTAAATCTTCGCTCGCTAAAACGATCATGGGGATTTATCAGCCCGAATCGGGGCAAATCCTTTTGGACGGGGAGGACATCACCCATAAGGAGATATTCGAACGCGCCCGTTTGGGTATCGGCTACGCTTTTCAACAACCGGCGCGGTTCAAGGGCATTAAGGTACAGGAATTCCTGAATTTGGCTGCAGGAGATAATCGTTCGGCGGATGCATGCGATCTTCTTTTTGACGTCGGCCTTTGCGCCCAGGATTATTTGAACCGGGAAATCAACGCCAGTTTTTCAGGCGGCGAACTGAAACGGATTGAGATTGCCAGCGTTTTAGCGCGCGATCTCAAAGTCGCTATTTTTGACGAGCCGGAAGCGGGTATTGATTTATGGAGTTTTCAAAAGTTGGTGGAAACTTTTCAAAACATAAATAATAAGTATGATACGACGATTATGATTATATCCCATCAGGAACGGATTATTCGCCTGGCGGATCAGGTCATTATTGTCGATGGCGGTAAAATCGGCGGTATAACCAGCCAGGATAAAATTTTGGGCGAGATCGAAAAATTTGATTCCGATTGCCGGTGCCGGAGAAATTGCAGTATTGGGGGGAGAGCAATTGCTGACTGCCATAGATAAGAAACTATTGGAAGAAATCGCAAATTTACATGAAATGTTTTTTCAGTATCTCTTGATTATCCGCGCACCACTGAATCAAATCGTCCTTTTGATTATCATGAGCGATTAAGGCGACGTTTTTTTGCTTACCTATTATTTTATTTATATCCATGTGTCCTCCTTTCTTTATCATAATCCTTCTACTTTAGTATATGGCATGCAGGTAAAATTTACAAGTAAAAACATGTAAAATGTTTGTAAAATATACATAAAAATAAACAATTTACTTAAATTTATTAATATTTTACAATTCACTCCGTATTGTACCGCATTGTATCTTTTCTGCGGGTAAATAATAACTAGAATTGAAATTCGCAGTTTCTCGTTGAAGCTGAAGAGATAAAAGCCAGATTTAAAGACGTGATTCTCACCATCATGGCGCCTAAAAAAAAGGCCTCACAATGACCGGAAAATCGAAATAAAGTAATTCTTTCTTTTTGGATAAAGATGGATGATTTTTTTGCCAAAATATACTATACTAGAGGCAATCAAAAACTACGATCAAGGAGGCGGCCGATGCCCCGCGTATTCGAGTATACCGTAAAAGCAAGCGAGTTGCCTCTTAGCTTAGCGGCTTTTCTCAAGAAGCACGGCTATTCCCGGAGTATGATCGTATCCATGAAACATCATGGCGGGGTGCTGGTGAACGACGGCTTTTACCGGATGATCGACCCGCTGACAAAAAACGATCGGATCCGGGTTTCCCTGGCTGAAGAAACGCCTTCACTCCCCGCCAATACCCGCCTAGACCTGCAGGTTTTGTACGAGGACGACGATATCCTCGCGCTCGATAAACCAGACGATATGCTGGTGCATCCAGCGGGAAAAGGGTTTGAAGACGCGGCGGGCAACTTTTTTACCGCGCACTGTCCGGGGTTGATTTTCCGCCCGCTGGGACGGCTGGACCGGCATACCACCGGAATTTGCCTCATCGCTAAAAACCGTCTGGCCGCGGCCAAGCTGACGGGAAAGATCGATAAAATCTATTATGCGATCGCAAAAGGGCGTATAGACGCCGCAAGCGGGATAATCGACGCCCCGCTGCTGCGGGTGGGAGGCCCTGTTATCACCAATCAAGTGAACGAAAACGGCAAAGCGAGCCGCACCCGCTTTTGGCTGCTTGCACGTAATGAGGATTATTCCTATTTACGCCTAAAACTCGATACCGGGCGTATGCATCAGATCCGGGTCCATATGCAGCATATCGGACATCCCCTGGCCGGCGACGCGCTCTACGGCGGCAGCTGTAACGAGATTTCGCGGCAGGCCCTGCATTGCGGGAAGATCGTTTTTACCCACCCAGTTTGCGGCCATCGAATCAGCCTGGAAGCGCCGTTGCCGGAAGATATGCGGCGGTTGCTCGAAATAATTGCTCGGCAAAAACCGTCTTCTAAAAAAGACGCCGGCTCAAACGATTAAACATAAATCCGGTGGAAATGAGAGAACCTTTGGGGGAAAGGAGCATCCATGAAAGAAGCCCTCTTATACCATAAACTGGGCGGAGCCAAAGTCCGCTGCGCCGTCTGCAACCACCGCTGTGTGATTCCGGCGGGGCGCCGGGGCATATGCGCGGTGAGGGAAAACCAGGGCGGCACCCTTTATGCCTTGAACTACGGTCAAACCATCTCCGCAGGTATCGATCCCATCGAAAAAAAACCGCTCTATCATTTCCTCCCCGGAACCCTCGTTTACTCTTTTGCCGCAGTGGGATGCAATATGGCTTGCGCCTGGTGCCAAAATTGGCAGATATCCCAAAGCCCGAAACCGGACAAGCCCGTTTACGGCAAGGAAATCACCGCGCAAGAACATGTGGCGCAAGCGCTCAAATATGCCTGCCCCGCTATCGCCTATACCTATTCGGAACCCACCATATTTCTCGAATATGCCCTGGACACGATGAAGCTAGCCCGGGAAAAGGGCCTGAAAAACATTTGGGTAAGCAACGGCTATATGACGAAAGAGACGCTCGATACGGTTATTCCCTATCTGGACGCGGCCAATGTGGATTATAAGGGGCCCGACGACGCGGTCTACCAAAAATATTGCGGGACCAAGGCGGCGCCGATTACGGCAAACCTCAAACTTCTCCACGCGGCGGGCGTTCATTTGGAGATTACCACCCTGATCGTTCCGGGTATCAACGATCAATCCGGCCAACTGGAAACGATCGCCCGCTTTATCGCCGAAGAACTGGGCCCGGACGTGCCCTGGCATATCTCCCGCTTCTTCCCGGCCTGGAAAATGGCGGATACGCCCGTAACCCCTTTAGAAACCATGGCAATGGCCAAAAAGATAGGTGAAAAAGCCGGATTAAAATATATCCATACCGGCAATATCTGAAGCTAAAGATTGAAACTTAATCAAAGGGGGAATCATTATGTCACTGATTGGCGCCTATATCGTACCCCATCCTCCCTTAATCATCCCCGAAATCGGTAAAGGGGAGGAATCGAAGATTCAAAAAACCGTTAACGCCTACCGGGAAATCGCCCGAAGAATAGCCTTGAGCCAACCCGATACCATCATCGTCACCACGCCGCATTCGATTCTCTATGCCGATTATCTTCACATCTCTTTGGGGGGGCACGCGGAAGGCAATTTCCGTGAATTCGGCGCGCCCGGCGTGCGAATCAACGTAGATTATGACAAGGAAATGATTGATTCCTTGTCCACACTTGCCCAAGAGGCGGCAATCCCCGCCGGAACTTTAGGGGAGCGAAACAGCGCGCTCGACCACGCCACTATGGTGCCGCTTTATTTTGTCAACCAAGAATATAAAGATTATAAAGCGGTCCGCATTTCCATTTCCGGCCTCTCCCCGTTGACGCATTACCGTTTTGGCCAATGTATCGCGGACGCGGCGGAAAGAAGCCGGAAAAAAATCGTCCTGGTAGCAAGCGGCGACCTTTCCCATAAACTCAAGGAAGACGGTCCCTATGGTTTTGCCGCGGAAGGGCCCCTTTTCGACCAAGCGGTGACCGAAGCTATGAATAGCGGCGATTTTCTCCGTTTTCTCAATTTTGACGAAGCCTTTGGCGAGGCTGCGGCCGAGTGTGGCCTACCTTCCTTTTTAATTATGGCGGGCGCCCTCGACGGCAAAGCCGTCAAATCGGAATTGCTCTCTTACGAGGGACCTTTCGGCGTGGGTTACGCGATCGCGGCATTTGAGACGACCGGCGACGACGAAAGCCGCCGCTTTGGCAAAATTTTCACCCAGAACCAAATAGACCGGGTGAAAAAAATCAAAGACGACGAAGACCCTTTTGTGCAGTTAGCCCGTCAGTCATTGGAGCGCTATATCAAAACACAACAATTCCTCGACCGGCCCGCGAATCTTCCCGATGAGCTCACAAATGAGCGGGCGGGAGTATTTGTTTCCTTGAAAATGGACGGCCGTTTACGCGGATGCATCGGAACCATTTCTCCCACCACCACAAGTATTGCCGACGAGATCATCCAAAACGCGATCAGCGCCGGTACGGACGACCCGCGTTTCGAACCGGTAGGCAAAGACGAGCTTTCCCGCTTGGTCTATAGCGTCGACGTGTTGGGGAAAGCCGAGCCGATCTCATCCATGGAAGAACTGGACGTCAAACGCTACGGCGTCATCGTCAGTACCGCAAACCGGCGCGGTTTATTGCTGCCCAATCTGGAGGGCATCGACGCGCCGGAACAGCAGGTGGCTATCGCGTTGCAAAAAGCGGGTATCTCCGCCAATGAAAATTACCGGATGCAAAGATTTGAAGTGGTCCGGCATCAATAAACCGTACGGATTTTACGAAGGAGGGATTCGGGATGACAAATCAAGATATCAGTGATATTAACAAGCCTGGCCTCAAGGTCATCTATTTGGCTGGGGGTTGCTTTTGGGGGATGGAGAAACTGATGCAGTCCATTTTGGGAGTGGTCCGCACCATGCCCGGCTACGCCAACGGAACCGTTGCGGAAAACCCGACTTACCCGGCGGTATGCACCGGAGTGACCGGATTCAAGGAGACGGTGCGCGTTGAGTACGACCCGGAAAGAATCAGTTTGGACGCCCTCCTTTTCGACTTCTTCAGAGCCATCGACCCCTCGGTGAGAAATAGACAAGGGCACGATGTCGGCAGCCAATATCAAACCGGAATCTACTATACGGACGAAGCGTCAAAACAGGCGGTGGCGCGAATTGCCGGGATCGAAGCGGAACGGGCCAAAAACTTTGCCGTGGAAATTAAACCCCTGGAAAACTTTTACGACGCCGAAGAATACCATCAAAAGTATTTGGACAAAAATCCCGGCGGTTACTGCCATATCCCGACGGAAGAGATCGATCGTTTGAGTAAAATGATCATCGACCCGGGCAAGTACCCCCGCCCGGCAAAAGAAAGCATCACCAAGCAACTGACGGATACGCAGTACCATATCACCCGGGAAGCCGGTACAGAGACGCCGTTTAAAAACGAATTTTGGGATCACTTCGCGCGGGGAATCTATGTGGATATCGTTACCGGCGAGCCGCTCTTTTCTTCCCGTGATAAATACCGCTGCTCCTGCGGTTGGCCGGGCTTCTCTGCGCCGATCGACGAAAACGTTCTCGTCTATATAGAGGACCGCTCGCATGGAATGAACCGCACCGAAGTGCGGAGCCGGGCCGGAAATTCCCACCTCGGCCATGTGTTTTATCATGACCCGGAGTCTCCCACCGCAACCCGTTATTGTATCAACAGCGGCGCGCTTCGTTTTATTCCGGTTACGGAGATAGAAAAAGAAGGTTACGGTTACTTGACGCCTTATGTGGATTAGCCAACCCCCTTACTACTGTTGTGCATACGGCGCTTTGTTTTAGGTAAAGGGTAAATTAATTTTTAATCAATTATTGGAAAAAACTTTTGTTGCATAAAGCTATATTAATATGATATTATTCATGTGTATCTCTGTTTCATTGTAAAACGGTAAAAAGGTAAACTTGAAAATTAAAGGGATATTTCTTTTTTACCACAGCATTGTAATAGGGTAACTTATTAGAGGAGGAAATAAAATGAAAAAAACTGCACTGATCACGCTCATATTGCTGCTGGTAGCGGCGCTGTTCGTCCTTCCCGGTTGTCAGGGAACCGAGGATACGCCTGACGATCAAGTTGTAACAGAAACATATTCCATCGGCATTATTCAATATGTTGAACATGTCGCCCTGGATTCCGCCCGTCAAGGCTTTATCGACGCGCTGGCCGATAACGGCTATGTGGACGGGGAAAACCTGGACATCGACATTCAAAACGCCCAGGCCGACCAAAGCAATCTTTCCACCATCAGCGACACCTTTATCGGCAATAACGTGGACTTGGTGCTGGCCATCGCCACCCCGGCTGCCCAGGCGATCGCCGGAAAAACCACGGAAATCCCCATTTTAGGCACTGCCATCACCGACTATGTGGTTGCCAAGCTGGTCGACTCCAATGAGATGCCCGGCGGAAATGTCACCGGCACCAACGACATGAATCCGATTGCCGACCAAATCGATCTTTTAGTCAAACTGGTGCCGGATGCGCAGACAGTGGGCGTCATCTATACCTCTAACGAGGACAATTCCATCCTCCAGGCCTCCATCGCCAAAGACGCGATCGAAGCCCTGGGCCTGACCTATACCGAGGTGACGGTTTCCAATTCCAACGAAGTCCAGCAAGCCGTACAGTCTCTGGTTGGACAATGCGACGCCATCTATATCCCCACCGATAATATTATGGCTTCGTCCATGCCCATCATCCATGGCGTCACCGTTGATTCCCAAACGCCCGTGATCTGCGGCGAATCAGGCATGGCCGCCGCCGGCGGTCTGGCCACGCTCGGGATCAATTACTACAACCTCGGTTACCAAACCGGATTAATGGCGATCAAAGTTCTCACCGGAGAAGCGACCCCCGCCACCATGCCCATTGAAGCCTCCAGCGATTTTGACTTTTATATCAACGGAACGGTTGCGGACGAGCTCGGTATGACCATCCCGGATGACCTGACTCAATACGTTGTTTACGAAGAAACTACGGAATAAAAAAAAATAAAGATAAGGGCAGATACAGCAACGGCTGTATCTGCCCTCTATCACCCATAGAAA